>Ga0272443_10000469_pt1 | contig 74695 bp, 63 predicted proteins | sample SSMAcet12_FD_193581 | JGI IMG/M metagenome (GOLD analysis project Ga0272443, IMG submission 193581) | Marine sediment archaeal communities from Little Sippewissett salt marsh, Falmouth, MA, United States - SSM-Acet-12 | ecosystem: Environmental > Aquatic > Marine > Wetlands > Sediment ...
CCAAGAAGCGATTGGCCAGTTCCTTTGCCGTCAGGGAGACCGACTCTGCGGGCTCTGCGGACCGAATCTCGTATCCCAGGCCCATCTCATGGTATCGTCGGATGGCCTCTTCCTTGTCCGTGCCTAGGTAGATCCGTTTGCCCCCTCGGGTAACATAGTACTGCTTCGTGTGCTTGTGATAGGAAACCGGATTTGATGCTGGTCTACTCCTCGGCATGATGCATACCTCCGTACTACCTCGATAAGTGTAATCAAAAGTGTAGCACAGCGTTTGCCGAGGAGGATTACACGGGAATGATCTCTCGCAAATATCTGATCCATAGGGGCTTGCAAGATTGGGCGGTACAGGACTCGAACCTGTGACCCCCTGCGTGTAAAGCAGGTGCTCTAGCCGACTGAGCTAACCGCCCGAAGTTGGGAACAGAATATCGTGTCCGGCCTCTTGCGTCAAGCGGCCGGAGCCTTTATATTACTCGCCCGCGAAGGTGGGTGCCGCATGGTGACGCAGTCTAGCAGAAAGGTCGCACAATGAATGTTTCGCAAGCAATTCAGAACCGGTATTCGTGTCGCCGGTATGAGGATAAGCCCGTGGAAGACGCGAAACTGCGGCCCGTTCTGGAAGCGGCCCGTCAGGCCCCCTCGGCCAAGAATCTTCAGGATTGGCGGTTCGTGGTCGTGACCGACAAGGACCTGCGGGCGAAACTCGCGGTCGCGGCCAACAACCAGACGTTTATTGCCGAAGCCGGTGCGGTCATTGTCGCGTGCACCGCCAGCGATCACGTCATGCGGTGCGGCCAGGCGATCGGACCGATCGACGTGGCCATCGCGCTGGAGCATATGTGCTTACAGGCAACGGAGTTAGGACTGGCGACCTGCTGGATCGGGTCGTTCTATCCCGACAAGGTCCGGGCCGTGGTTGGCATTCCGGAGCACATCCAGATCATTGAACTGCTGGCCTTGGGCTATCCGGCCGATGGGTCCAAGGAACACCGGCGCGAACCGCTCGAGTCGATGGTCAGTTTCGAAAAGTGGACCTTCTGATATCGCTTAAGTTATTTTGAAAAAGGTACTTAAAGTACACTTGACATTCGGCCGATTCTCTCTAAAATGACGTGCAACGTTCCCGGGGGCGTGGTGTAACGGGAGCACACCGCGGTCGCATCGCGGAAATGAGGGTTCGATTCCCTCCGCCTCCATTTTATCCATCGGACCGGCTGGCACAAGTCGGTACGGCCTCTGGACATCGGTGAGGCGACCGGCAGAGTCTGTTCGTAGGACCGTAGAGGACAAAACCCCTGGATCTGGCAAAAAACCGGAGACCATTGGACGCCTCTTGCGAGGACGGACCCCCGAATTCATGCCCACGGCTGTCAGTATGACCGTAGTGCTGTCGACAATCGTGTTCTCTGTCATTCTCCATTGCTGGCGCTCGGAGAACGATCTCGGTCGGCGAGAGTATCTGTACCGTCGCTACCGCCGGCGGATCGCGGCGCTGACGGCCCTGCTGGGCCTTCCCTTGTTGCTGCATCAGGCCGTGCTGTGGGTCAGCCGTCCCTGCCCCCTGGCCGCTCTCTCGCCTGGCAAATTCGAAGCAACGTTCGTGATCGACACGCAGCGTTTCGCCGAGTGTGATCGGACCTTCGCGCACCATCTCGATCTCTTGGCGGGCTACGGCGACCTCTTCACCCCAGCAAGTACGGCGGTGCTGTCAGCCGAACAGGAGCGGGTCGTTCGCGACGCCTGGGTGAGCATCTACAGTTGCGCCGCCGCCTTGGAACAGATCCGTTCGTTTCATGAAGACTGGTACCGCCTGCGCCCGTCGCCTGCGCAGAGCCGCCGCCGGCAGAAGAGCTTTCTCCTGAGCTACGCCGTCCGGCTTTCTCTGCACGAGAAGAGCGCGCGGCTGATTCGCCTGATCGGATCCAACCGTCATGCCGTGCGCTTCCTTAACGGGCCCCACCCTCAGGCGCGGATGGGCCCCGGCACGTTCCGCTCCCTGCGCCGCCAGTTACAGAGCTCGCACGATCGCACCCTATTGTTCGTCGGACGCGCGTACCTGTACTGGCTCAGACGCGCTGCGAGGCACTGCCGGGTGGCCCGAGGCCAGGACTGCGACTGGCTCTGGAGCAAGATCGATGCTGAGACGCGTCTGGCCCAGAACATCCCCAGCCTGGAATCCGTCCGGCTGAGTCTGGGCAGTGACCTCGGCGCCGTGGGGGCACGCCTGTATCGGCTCTGGTTTCCAGCGCAGAAGAAAGTGGTCGAGTGGATGGGCGACACCAAGCTGCGGCGTATCGGCAGCAGTCTGATCACCGCCAAACAGTTGAGGACGATGCAACCGCACCTCGAACCCGGTGACATCCTGCTGATGCGGAAGAACTGGTATCTGAGCAATATCGGCCTGCCTGGTTTCTGGCCCCACGCTGAATTGTATATTGGCCCGCCACGGCAGTTGGAGACGTTCGCTAACCAGCCGGAAGTGCTTGCTTTTATGGCCGATTGCTTCGGCCGCGAAATGAGTCTGACCCAGTACCTCCACCAGGAGTTTCCGCATCACTGGGAGGCCTACCTGAGCGGTTCTCGGGGCCAGTCATACTGCATCATCCAGGCGCTCAGCGAAGGGGTCGTCTTAAGCACACTCAAACAGGGGGCCGGTGACTACCTGGCGGCCCTGCGTCCGAGGCTTAGCGCCGCCGTCAAGGCACAAGCCATCATGCAGGCCTTCCGCTATCTCGATAAGCCTTACGACTTCGATTTCGATTTCGCCAGCGACCACGCCCTGGTTTGCACGGAGTTAGTGTGGCGCTGCTACCGGCCCACCCACGACCGCGATGGGCTGCGCTTCACCCTCGTCGAGATCGCGGCGCGACAGACGTTGCCCGCCAACGAGATTGCCGGGCTCTACGTCACCGAACGCCGTCAGCCCGATCGGCAACTCGATTTCGTCTATTTCCTCGATGCATCCGAGAGTCGGCAGGAGAGTTTCGTCGCTGAGGAAGCCGCTTTCGTCGAATCCTACCAGCGGACGAAATGGGACCTCGCGCAGAAATAGAGCGCACCACGATGTCACATTCGCGGCCCGTCACTGCCCGCGGGACGGGGGGAATCGCCCGGACCGGTTTGTCTTCTCAGCATTCACTTCTTATGAATTAGATAGGGGTGTTTTGGGCCGTGACGCCGTACGCGCGGAAGCGAGACCGATAATCTCTGCGGAAGACTGCCACGCCGCCCGATCATGCGCCGTGACGGCTGGTCGGCACCTCTGGCATCCACGATCGCGACAGTTGAACGAGCAAGGGAGCGGCTATGACGAGCGAGAGTCTTCAAGGGTTATCCAATCTGGAGCCACTGCCGGCCGAGGCAGATACGGACACACTCCAACAGGTCTCTGAGGCAGACTCGGACACGACGGCGACCGAGCCGCCCGTCGCGGTGCAAGAGGCGCCGGCGGCAAGCCCGGAACCCCCGATCCGGGCGCACAGGCGACGACTGGGCAGCGAAGAAGTGCCTCCGGAACCAAACGAAAGCAGCGCCAAGAGCGTGGTGCGCGAACCGGCGCCAGCGCCGTCAGTGATGGCCGACTTGCGGGGTCAGCAGAGTCTCGTCCTGGGCTTGGTCGGGGGTGTCATCGCGATGGTTGTGGGAGCCATTTTGTGGGCCACCGTGACCATCGCCACAAGCCTGCAGATCGGCTGGATGGCCATCGGCCTCGGCGCCATGGTCGGCAGCACGATACGCATGCTCGGCAAAGGCATCACAAGACCTTTCGGATACATCGGCGCGACCCTGTCACTGCTCGGCTGTCTCGCGGGCAATCTGCTGAGCATCTGTGTTCTCGTCGCCCAGCAGCACGGACTCCCACTGACGTACGTGCTGACCCATCTGAATCCGGGTGCCATTCCGGAGGCCATGGCGGTCTCGTTCCATCCGCTGGATTTGCTCTTCTATGGCCTGGCACTCTACACCGGGTATCGGGTTGCGTTTCGCCGCGTGACGGCGGGCGATCTGACACCGGTCGCGTCAAACCACGCACCGGGCAGTACACAAACGCCTCTTTCCTGATCTTCGCGGGGAGCCGTATCGGTCAGTCCGGCGTCTTGGCTTGACGCCGGCGCTGGCGACGTTGCTTTTGCTTGCGAATCTTCTCGGCCGCCAGCGCAGCCGGACTGTGAGCGCCCAGTCGCTCCGTCTCGACCAATTCGCACAGGCGCTTGCGGGCGTGATACCGGTTGAGGGCCTGCGAGCGTTCCGTCTGCATCTTGACCTGCACGCCCGTCGGAAGGTGAGTCAGCAGAACGCAACTGGACGTCTTGTTGACCTTCTGGCCCCCGGGGCCGGACGAGCGCACGTATTTCTCCTGGAGATCCTGCTCGCGCAAGCGGAGCGCCGCCATACGTGCCTCCAGCTCGGCTTGCTTCTTCTCGCTGACCCCAAGATTCATCGCTTGCTCCCCGGAACCATCGGCAGCCTCCGTCGCTACGGTTTCTCGCCCATGAGTTCCGCCACTTTCGGCTCGATCGCCTCGGCCCAGATCTTGTAGCCGGTCCCGTTGGGGTGCAGGTAATCGGGCATGATCTCTTTGCTCAGAACCTCGTCTTCCATCAAAAACTCATTGTTGATATCCAGGTAGTGGATCATCTTCCCGTCGGCAATGCGCGCGGCCAGGCGACTGGCTTCGGCGTTCTTCTCGCGCTGCGGCCCCGGTTCCGGATTGCGTGGGAAGATGGCCAGGATCAGGATCTTCATATCCGGCAACTGCGTGCGCAGCCGCTGGCAAATCGCTGTGATGCCGTCGGCGATTTCCTCGGCGGTGTTGTCGGTGCCGTTGGAGTTGTTCGTGCCGATCATCAGGATGGCCAGCTTGGGCGACAGGCCGCTGAAATCGGTGTGGTCGAGCCGCCACAACACGTGCTGGGTGCGGTCCCCGCCAAAGCCCATGTTGACGGCCTGGCGCGGCGCGTAATAGCGGTCCCAGATTCTTCGGCCGGCGTTCTCCCAGCCGTGCGTGATCGAGTCGCCGATGAAGAGCAGACCGACGTCGCCTTCCGCCAGTCGCTTGCTCACGGCCTCGTGCCGTGGCCCCCACCATTTCACCGCCCATTCGGCCGTCTGGACCACGGGCGTCACCGCCGAGTGGCTTTTCGTTTCAAGCGAGGTAAAGGCTTGCGCCTGGTAACCGGCGCAGCCGGCCAAGGTCAGTCCGGTCCACACTAAAATAGCGATAGCGGCGATCCGTCGTCTCATAGCATGTTCTCCTTCATGGGGTCTGCGTCCCCGCCCCTTCACAAGTTGCTCAACGTCGGCAGGTGACAGTGTCGCTATCCTAGCGGCCAGGCGTGGTCTTGGCAAGGCGTGGCTGGCCACGGCCCGCGGTTTTGCCTGGCAGCCGATCTTCAGCGCCGGTACAATCGGTCTCCAACAATTGGCTACTCGATACGCGAGGTAATGATGCACAAGGCAGGATGGCAACATCGGTTTCGGTTTGTGGTTTTGTTGATCGGTGCCTGGGCGGTCGGCGTGGCGGCTGCTGCGAACCAGACAGGCAATAAGTACACCAAAGCGGCCGCGGAGCGTATGATCGCGGCGGCGGAAGGCACCTTGGCCCCCGTTTACGCCCCGCTGGCGCAAGAGATGACGGACCGCCTCGCGCTGGCCGACAAGGAAGGGATCGGCATCGACCTGGGCAGCGGGCCCGGGACGCTGATCGTCGAATTGTGCCGCCGGACGAAACTGCACTGGATCAATGCCGACATCAATCCCTATTTCTTCCCCTACTTTTTGCAGAAGGCCGACGCGGCGGGTCTCGGCGGGCGCGTCAGTGCGGTCTGGTCCAACGCCCAAACGCTGCCGTTTCGGACGGACTACGCCGACGTCATCGTCTCGCGCGGCTCGTTCCATTTCTGGCCCGACAAGGTTCCCGCCTTCGGTGAAATCTACCGGGTTCTCAAGCCCGGAGGCACCGCCTGTATCGGTCGCGGCCTCCCGGGCATTATGCCCCTGGCCGAAGCGCAGGAGGTGCGTCGCAAACACGGCGGTGGTCCGAAGTACGATGTCGATGAGACGGAAAAGGAGCTGCGCCGGATCATGCAAACGCTAGGCATCGCCGATTTCATGATCCGGCGCCCCCATGTCGGCAATGCCGCGGGGGTCAACTACGGGATCTGGCTCGAGTTCCGTAAACCCTGATCGCGGACACCAGAGGCTGCGGTGCGGCAGACCATGCCGACGGCGAACTCCGAATCGAATGACACACACTGAGATGGTACGGATATGAGACTCATTGGCGACCTCCAGGAAGACAACCAGGCGCAGCGTTTCAGCGATCTGCTCTATGGCAAGGGCATCGACAGTCAGGTCGACCAGAACGCCGCCGGCCGCTGGGAAGTCTGGGTGCTCGATGAGGATCAAGTCGAAGAGGCCACCTCATTGTTCAACGAATTCGTCGAGCGACCGGACGACGGAACCTATGCCACTGTCGCCCGGCAAGGCGCGGCACAGCGGCGGCGCGATCAGAACACGAGCGTCCCCAAGCGGGCCCGGGTCGTGGACGGACGCACCCTCTTCTACCAGGCCCCCGTAGGCTACGGCATCCTGACGTTCGTGTTGATCGGCATCAGTGTGGCGACTGCCCTGCTAACCCGCCTCGGTGAGAACGACCGCCCTGTCCAAATCCTGTCCATCACTCAATACACGATCGAACGCAACGCGATTCACTGGGAGGGAGCACTGCCCGAAGTCCGCCACGGGCAGATCTGGCGGCTCTTCACGCCCATGTTCCTGCACTTCAGCATCCTCCATATTCTCTTCAACATGCTCTGGCTCCGAGATCTGGGCAGCATGATCGAGACACGGAAAGGCACATGGCATCTGCTGATACTGGTCCTCGTGATCGCCGCAACATCCAATGTCGCACAGTATCTGGTCAGCGGCCCCACCTTCGGCGGCATGTCAGGCGTCGTTTACGGCTTGCTGGGGTATGTCTGGATGCAGGGCAAGTTCAACCCGGCCTCGAAGCTGGCACTGCACCCGCAGACGGTCACACTCATGATCGTGTGGTTCTTCTTGTGCCTCTCAGGCTTCATGGGGAACATCGCCAATACGGCTCATGCCGTCGGCGCTGTCGTCGGCATCGCGTGGGGGTACGCGGCGGCCCAGTTCGCCAACTTCAGCCGCCACCGCCATTGAGACTTAAGACGCCAACCACGCTATGGTTGGATCGGCGCGCCGGTTTCGCCCTGCTCGGTCGGTCGCTGCACGGCCTGCATCTGCTGAAACTCGTCCGGGCCATAGACGGTCACGCGCATCCGCTCGCCCACCTTCTTGTAGTGCAGCAGCGCACTGTCCTTGTCTTTGAAGTCCTTGTCGGCAAACAGCAGGCTCGTCAGACCCACCAGGATCACGTCCCCGTCGTTCAGGGCGACCTCCCCCTCGATCTTCCGGTTGTTGACGTAGACCCCGTTGCGGCTTTTCATATCGAAAGCATAGTACCGGCTCGTCTTCTCATCGAAGCGAATCTGCAAATGCTTTCGCGAGATCATGCCGTCCAGGATCTGAATCGGCAGCGCCTCGTCCCGACCGACCACGTTGGTCCGCCGCCCCAGCGGGTAGTAGTCGCCTTCCTGTTTGCCCGATGTGATAATAACTGAAGCCATCGCACACACCTCATAATCGAATCACCACAACATGGTCCCACGGGGGCATTTTATGCCGGGTACGGGCGCGTGTCAAGCGTGCTTGCCAGGTCTTGCCCAGGCGGCCCTTCCGGACCCCGACCGGCAGTCTCGCTATTGACGCCGGGCCCGGAGCTCGCTAAGGTCGCAGCAAGGCGATCGCAAGGGATCCCAACGGAGAACAATGAATGGAAGAATTGCAGAGCAAACGTGGTTTCGTCTGCGACATGGACGGCGTGATCTATCACGGCTCGCGCCTACTCGAGGGCTCCAAGGCGTTCATCGACTGGCTCCAGGCCGAGGGCAAGCAGTTTCTCTTTCTCACCAACAACTCGGCCCGGTCCCCCCGCGAACTGCACCAGAAACTGCGCCACATGGGTGTCGAAGTCGGGGAAAATCACTTTATCAGTTCCGCCATGGCGACGGCCCATTTCATCGCGTCCCAATGCCCGGGCGGCCGGGTTTTCGCCATCGGGGATTCGGGGCTCTATCAGGCCCTCTACGAAGCCGGGCTGTCTGTCGATGAGAGCCATCCGGATTACGTGGTCGTGGGCGAGACCCGCAGTTACAGCTACGAGAAGATCGAAACGGCCGTGCAACTGGTGCTCGACGGCGCCAAGCTCATCGGGACGAATCCGGATCTGACCGGGCCGACGGAGAAAGGCATCGCCCCGGCCTGTCGCGCCTTGACGGCGCCCATCGAAATGGCCACGGGCAGGCAGGCCTATTTCATCGGCAAACCGAATCCGCTGATCATGCGTCACGCACTGACCCTGCTCGGCTGCCAGCGCGAGGAGACCGTCATCATCGGCGATCGCATGGACACCGATATCGTCGCGGGCGTCGAGGCCGGGATCGACACCGTCCTGGTCCTCAGCGGCATCACCCGGGAGGCGGATCTGGACCGCTACGCCTATCGGCCTCGTCATATTCTCAACGACGTCAGTGAAATCTGTCGCGACCGGCAGTGACCCTTGGCATGCAGGACCCGGCTCTAAGATATGGATATCTATAATCTCGTCAGTTTCTCGGGCATCTTCGTCTTCATGGCGCTGGCCTGGCTGCTCTCGGCCCAACGTCGCAATGTGAATTGGCGGCTCATCGGTTGGGGCGTCGCCCTGCAACTGGCGCTGGCCCTATTCATCTTCGTGGTGCCGGCCGGGACCAAGGTCTTTCTGGCCGTCAATGACACCGTGGTCAAGGTCATCGAGTCGGCCGGTGCCGGGGCGCGCTTCGTGTTCGGCCGCCTGGCCCTGGGGCCGGGCCAGACGAGCGACAACGGGCAAGAATCGCTCGGCTTCATCCTCGCCTTCCAGGGTTTCCCCACGATCATCTTTTTCTCCGCCCTGATTGCCATCCTCTACTACGTGCGGATCATGCCGCTGCTCATCAAGGCCTTCGCCTGGGTCTTCACCCGCTTGATGCGCATCTCCGGAGCCGAATCCCTCGTCGCGGCCAGCAACATCTTCGTCGGCGTTGAATCCATGCTGACCGCCAAACCCTATCTGCCCCGCATGACGCGTTCGGAGACCTGTACGATCCTCACGGCCGGCATGGCTACTGTCGCCTCCAACGTATTGGCCCTGTATGTGTTCAGCCTGCGCGATCAGTTCCAGACGATCGCGGGACATCTGATCTCCGCCTCCCTGCTGTCGGCGCCGGCCGCTCTGGTCATGTCCAAGCTGCTGTTGCCCGAGGGCGAAGTGCCTGAAACACTGGGCGTCCGCGTCGAACCGTACTATGCCCAGGACGCGAGTCTGTTCGAGGCCATCATCAACGGAGCCAACGCCGGGGTGCGCATGATCGTGGGTATCGCCGCCCTGTTGATCGCCGTGCTCGGTCTGGTCGAACTGCTCGATCTGGGCCTGGGCGGCCTCGGCAACCTGGTCAACCCCTGGTTCGGCTGGGAGGGACAGTGGTCACTGAAGGCTCTGTTCGGCTACGCCTTCTATCCCGTCGCCCTGGCGCTGGGCGTTCCCATGGACGACGCCGGCCAGGTGGCTCGCCTCGTGGGCGAACGTACCATCGTGACGGAGGTCACCGCCTACAACGACCTTGCGCTGGCGCTGAAGGAGGGCCTGCTCACTCATCCGCGCTCGGCCGTCATCACGACCTATGCCTTGTGCGGCTTCGCCCACATTGCCTCGATGGCGATTTTCGTCGGCAGTCTGTGCGCCCTGGCGCCGCAGCGGACCAAGGACATCGGGCCGATTGCCGTGCGGGCGCTGATCGCGGCGACCCTGGCCTGCCTGATGACCGGGTGTGTGGCCGGGACGTTTTTCACCAACACATCCATTCTGCTCGGAGGATCGTAATGTTCGTCAGGTCACTCGATGATGGCGCCGAGTTCGTCGCCGGTGATGACTCGCTCTTGCGCGAGATTCTGCATCCGGACAAGGCTGCCCTCGCGATCCGCTACAGCCTTGCTCACGCAACAGTCCTGCCCGGACAGACGACGAAGCGTCATCGTTTAACCACCGCGGAAGTCTACTACATCATCCAAGGCGCCGGCACGATTATGATCGACGAGGAGTCTCGGCCGGTCGCACCGGGCGACGCCGTCTACATCCCTCCCGGCGCCGTGCAGTCTATCGCCAATACCGGCCGGCACGACCTCGTCTTCCTCTGCATCGTCGACCCCGCCTGGCAACCCCAGGACGAGGAGATCCTCGATGGTTGACCATTGCCGCAATGTACCGAATCTCGAAATTTCTCTGGACACCACCGCAGGCGTTAGTATAATACATAACCATATAACTGGCAGCGGATAAGAACTCATCGCTTGGAAAGGCGGCTTGTTCATGGCCGAGCAACCAAAACGCCTCGCCTGTCGACAGCATCGCGCCGATAGTTCCTACTGGAGAAGTAGTGCTTCAAGGTGTAATCACATATGCAAAACGAACCCAATTTCCGGCTTTGTTGGCTCAGAAATGAGGGTCGGCGTCAAAGCAAACCCAATCAAAGCCAATATACATAGCAGTGAACTAGGATTTGTCCGATGACGACACCGACGCTGGTTACGTTTGTTGCGTATTTCCTCCTGCTGCTGGGGATTGGCTTCTACTTCTACCGTCGCAACGAGAGTATCGAGGAATATCTCCTGGGCGGCCGCGGCATGGGGGCCTGGGTGACGGCCCTCTCGGCCCAGGCCAGCGACATGAGCGGTTGGCTGCTGATGGGGTTGCCTGGGGCGATCTACCTGGGCGGTCTGGGAAACGCGTGGATCGCAATCGGGCTCTTCGTGGGCACGGCGTTGAATTGGCTGCTGGTCGCGCGACGCCTGCGCGTGTATACCCAGAAGACCAACTCGATCACCCTGCCCTGCTTCCTTGAGGAGCGTTTCGCCGACCCGACCGGATTGCTCCGCATCGTTGCCGCCTTCGTCATCCTGATCTTCTTTACCATCTACGCGTCCAGCGGGCTGATCGCCGCCGGGAAACTCTTCGAGTCGAGCTTCGGGGTCTCTTACCGGGCCGCCGTGTTGATCGGTAGCGCGATTATCATCCTCTACACGTTTCTCGGGGGGTTTCTGGCCGTCTGTTGGACCGACCTGTTCCAGGGCGCGCTGATGGTGATTGCCCTGGTCGTGGTACCGGCGTTGGCTTACAGTCGGGCCGGGGGGACCGCCGGAATCCGTAACGGCATGATGCTTCGGGATATCGCGCGCAGCTACAGCGGGCCGCAAGGAATGACCGCCCTGCTCGCCACCGTCTCAGCACTGGCCTGGGGGCTCGGCTATTTCGGCCAGCCCCACATCCTCATACGCTTCATGAGTGCCAGGTCGCTGGCCAAGCTCTCGCGGTCCATGGTGATTGCCATCGCCTGGGTGCTGGTCTCACTGGCCGGTGCGGTGGCGATCGGCTGGATCGGTATCGGCCTGTTCAAGACCGTTCCGGGGGACGACCCTGAAAAGGTGTTTATCTACATGATCGCCGAGGTCACGCATCCGTGGATCGGTGGTGTCATGCTCGCGGCCATTCTCTCGGCGATCATGTCCACGATTGACTCGCAACTGTTGGTCTTGTCCTCGGCGATGACCGAGGATTTCTATCAGAAGGTGATCAAACGCGATGCACGTCCGCGCGAAGTCGTTCTGGCCGGACGCATCTGCGTCCTCCTCACCTCGCTGGTGGCGCTGGTCCTGGCCCTCGGTGTTCGAGGACAGACGATCCTGGACGTCGTCGCGTTGGCGTGGGCCGGGTTGGGTGCGGCCTTCGGCCCGCTGGTGCTCTTCGCCTTGTACTCCCGGCGCACGAGTTGGCAAGCGGCCCTGGCCGGCATGATTACGGGCACGGTCGTGCTGGTGGTCTGGAAGCAGATTGGCCTGGGCGAGCGTCTCTATGAGATCGTCCCGGGCTTCGTCGCCAATGCCCTCGCCATTGTGGTGATGAACCGCCTCGTGCGTCAGAACGATCCGCGGGTATTGCAGCAATACGATCAAGTGCTCGCGGAAGTGCGTGGGAGGCCGTCATGAATCGAATCGCTGTTGATGTGGTGCTGTTGCCCGACGAAGACGTGACCGCGCTGACCGTCGGCGCCAATGCCGATTTGGTCGAGCGTTGTGGCAGCGCCATCGCGCTCGACCCGGTCCATTGCCTGCCGCATATCTCGCTGGCAATGGGTTGCATCGAGCCGGCCGCCGTCGAGACGTTGATGGGCCTTGTCGAAACGGTCGGACGCCGGCACCCGGTCGGCGAACTCGTCCTCACCGGGGTCGTGACAACGCTGGACGCCCGGGGCGAAGCGGTTTCTGCTTTCGCCCTCGCCCAGACCCCGGCGCTCCGGGAAGTGCACGAAGGCGTCATGGAGGTGCTGCAATCGCAGGCGACCTGGGACGTGACGGCCGAGGCACTCTACGGCGACGAACCGATGGCCGAGGTGGCGCTGGCGTGGATTCGCCACTTCCGGGACAAGGCGGCGTTCGCGGCGTTCTTTCCCCACATCACGATCGGCTACGGGACGGTCACGCAAGTGATGCGCTTTCCGCTACGGTTCACCGCACCGAAACTGGCCGTCTGCCATCTGGGGAATCATTGCACCTGCCGGAAGGTTCTGGCTGCCGTGCCGTTGGGAGAACCGACGTCGAGGGGGTAATCGCCTAATGGGCCATGACACTCGAAACCTTGAAGACCGGCAGCAGCAACGCGATGGCGATGGTACCGATGATCGCACCCAGAATGGTGATCATCAGTGGCTCAATGATGGTCATCACACTGCGAATCGAGGCTTCGAGCTTCTTCTCATAGAAGAGCGAGATCTTGTCACAGACTTCGCCGAGTTTGCCGCTCTTTTCACCGGCCCGGAGCATCTGGATAATGCCCGGGTCGATGAGTTCGCCGCCTTCGGCGACCAGGATGGACTCCGAAAGCTGGTAACCGTCCTGAATCTTGTCGTCGACCTGATTCCAGAGTTGCTGGAAGTAGTAGTTGTCGATGCATCCCTCGATCACCCGGATCGCATCGAGCAAGCGGACCCCGGTATTGACCATCGTGGCCATGATGCGCATGCTGCGCGTCACCACCATATCGGTGAACATGGTTCCGATGACGGGCGTGCGGATCTTGAGGGCGTCGAACACCCGGCGTCCGGTGCTGCTCCGCGCCCAGTAGTAGAGGAACACGCCGAGCACGATGATCGTGGTCACGATAACCGTCAGCTTCTCGAAATCGCCGATGATCTGGCTCACATGGACCAGGACCCGCGTCAGCTTCGGCAGCGCCGCACCTCGGCTCTCGTAGATACGCATAAACCGCGGCAGCACGAAGAACATCAATGTGCCCGTGGCGGCGATGGCCATCAAGACCATAATCAGCGGATACGTCAGCGCCCCCAAGACGCGTTTGCGAGTGTCGGCCTCAAAATTGAGGTAGCCAGTGAGGACACCGAGCATCTCGACCATTTTGCCCGAGGCCTCGGAGGCCTCCACCATGCTGATGAACATCGAGTCGAAGATGTACGGATAATAGGTCAGGGCCCGCGAGAAGGTGTCGCCGCCTTTGACGCGTTCCGACACGTCGAGAATGACCGCCTTGAAGCGTGCGTCACCCGCCTGTTCGGCAATCGCATCCAGGGCGTCGCTGAGAATGACGCCGCTGTCCAGCATCACCGCCAACTGGGTGGTGAAGAGAATGAGATCGCTGCTCTTGACCCGCGTCTTGAAGAGATGCTCGGACCATTCGATGCCGCGCGTGCCTCGGGCGCGGCCGGCCCGCGGTTCGACAACCGTCTCGGGATGCGACGCACTGTCATGCTGGATCTCTTCTTTCTCTTCCAATAACGTGGTCATCGTCAGGTTCGCTATGGCTATTTCGTCATATGTCGGTAATCACCGGGAGATCGGCACCGGCCGTGCGCAGGATCTCTTCGATGGAGACGATGCCTGCCTTGACCTTTGCCATGCCATCGCGTTGCAGCGGAACCATGCCTTGGGCCAACGCGGCACTGCGCAGCGCCTTGGTGCTCACGCGATCGTTGATCATCTCGATGAGTTCATCAGTCGGGACAAAGAGTTCGTGAATGGCAATCCGGCCGGCACATCCCGTGTTGCGGCACTTCTTGCAGCCAACGCCCCGATAAAACTTGCCGAGTTCTTCGTTGTCGTTCTGAACGCTCTTGGTCAGACTGGCCGGCGGCTCATATTCCGTCTTACAGTTCGGACAAATCTTCCGCACGAGGCGCTGGGCCAGGACGCCCTTCAGCGATGCACTGACCAGATACGGCGCGACCCCCAGGTCGAGCAGACGCGTCACGGCGCCGGGAGCGTCGTTGGTGTGCAGGGTGGAGAGGACCAAATGCCCGGTCAGCGCCGCCTGGACGGCGATGTTGGCCGTGGCCTTGTCGCGGATCTCACCCACCATGATGATGTCCGGGTCTTGCCGCAGCAGACTCCGCAGCGCCGTCGAGAATTCGAACCCCACGCCGGGATTGACCTGGAACTGATTGATCCCGGAGATGTTGCATTCCACCGGATCTTCGACCGTGCAGATGTTCACCTCTTCAGTGTTCAACTCGGACAGGGCCGCATAGAGCGTGGTGTTCTTGCCCGAGCCGGTCGGACCCGTCACCAGGATGATGCCGTTGGGGACCTGGAGGATGTCCCGGAACCGCAACAGGTTGTCGTAGGTAAAGCCCAGCGCTTCGAGGTTGTAGAGGATCTTCTGCGGATCGATGACACGAATGACGACCTTTTCGCCGAAGTTTCCGGGCATAACCGAGACGCGCAGGTCGATGGGCCGCCCTTCCACCAGAACGTGAATGCCGCCGTCTTGAGGCAGGCGGCGCTGGGCGATGTCCAGCTCGGCCATAATCTTGATACGCGAGACGACGGCCGCGTGCATCTGGTGCGGCGGCCGCATCTTCTCGTAGAGCTTGCCGTCCACGCGATACCGCACGCGCAGCCGCTTCTCGTCCGATTCGATATGAATGTCGCTGGCGTTCTCCCGCACCGCGTTGTAGAGCAGGTAGTTCACCAGCTTGACGACGGGCGACTGCCCCGCCACCTCTTCGAGATTGCTGATATCCTGGGTGATGCTCTCGATGAGCGTGAACTCTTCCAGCCCTTCCTCATCGATGATATCGTCGATGACAAAGACGTTGGCCGCCGGCAGATAGGCCTGCAGCGTCGCCTTGATGTCCTTCGTCGTCGAGCACACCACGCGAACCCGGCAGCCGCTGATGCGCTCAATTTCGTCGATGAGAAAGACGTTGGTCGGCTCGTTGACCGCCACGGTCAGCACGTCGTGGACCCGGAACAGCGGCAGGACGATGTGCGCTTCCAGGAAGTCGCGTGGCAGGATCTCCACCGCCTTCGGATCGCAGAGCTTCGGGCTCACCTGGGCATAGGGAACGCCGTAGGCCTCGGCCAACGCCGCCGCGATCTGGTTCTCGGTGCAATACCCCATCTCGACGAGCAGTTCGCCCAGTAGCTTGCGATGCCCTTTGTCCTTCTGCTCCGCCAGCGCGGCATCGACCTGCTCCTGAGTGACCACACCACGGGCCAGGAGCAGTTGTCCCAACTGAGTTTTGTTTTCGAGCAGAATCTGGCTCATCGCCACTCTCACATCACCCAACTCGGGCCGGGGCTACGCAAAGCTGCGCACCGCCTCGGCCAACTCGGTATGCCGGTCGAACTCCGCCTGGAGTCCGGTAAGTTCCAAGATCTTGTCGTTGTTCTCATCCAAACCGGCCAACTTGAGCTGCGTCTTGTTCTGCCGGCAATACTGGCGCACCCACAGCAGGAGCTCCAGCCCCTGGCTGTCAATGAACGTGACATTGCTCATGTCCAGAACCACGCGTGTACGACTGCCGGCCACCGTCGAGGTCACGGTATCCTTCAGCGAATCGCCGACGTCGCCGTCCAGCTCGCCCTGGAGCTCGATCACCGTCACGTCGTTGTAGTTTTGCGTCTGAATTCTCATCGCAACAAAGTCCCCACGGCAGCCGTTCCGTAATCGGCCAGATGCGCATGTCCGTACATGGAAGGACTCGTCCCCTGAATGATCTCCCATAGCTTGCTGATGTCGCTATTCAGGAAGATCGTGCCGATCTTCTCGTCGAACTGTGTTCCCAGCCCTTTCCGGATTTCCTCCAGGGCATGCTCGATCGTCATGGCATTGCGATAGACGCGTTTGGAGGTCATCGCATCGAAGCTGTCCGCCAGGCCAATGATGCGGGCCGAGAGCGGAATCTCGTCGCCGCGCAAGCCCTTGGGGTAGCCCTTGCCGTCGACGCGTTCATGGTGGCACAGCACGCCGGGGACAATGTCGTGCATCTGCTTGATCCCACGCAGAATGCCGGCCCCGATGGCGGGATGGCGCTGAATACAGGCGCGCTCGTCATCCGTGAGTTTGCCGTTTTTGCACAACACACTCTCGTCAACCCCAATCTTCCCGATATCGTGCAGAAGGCCCGAAAGGTACAGGCGATGAATTTCTTCCTCATCGAACGGTTCCTGCTCGGCGATGCGTTCACCCAGCCAACGGGAGATGATCGCCACCCGTTCGGAATGGCCGCGCGTATACTGATCTTTGGCGTCAATGCTGTTGGTCAGCGCTTTGAGGGAACCGACGAACAGCTCCTTCAAGTCGTTGAAGAGGCGCCCGTTCTCAATGAAGACCGCACAACCGCTGGCCACTGAGGTGAAGAGCTTGATGTCGGTACTGTCGAAGTCAGGCTTCTCCGTGTGGTTGACGGCCAACATGTAGCCAATGATCGAAACGCCCTTGTGACTGCCGGCTTTGCCGGCGGCCGGATCGCTCGCTCCCTTGGCGTATAACGGGACGCAGATGATATTGCGAATGTGAGCCGGCCATTCGAACCGCCAGGGCGTATCCACATCGCTGTCCAGCAGGGCCTCCTGGCCCCGGCTCAGTTCGCTGACGAGACGACTGTGCAACACGCCCGCCATCTGGCTGTTCAGATCGATCAATCCCGACCCGGCCGCCACGGCAAAACGGCGTTCACCGTCCAGGACACGCTCCAGCAGCACGGCGATACCTTCGACCGCAACAATCTCCGTCAGGCTGTCGCAGGCCAGTTGCAGGAAGTTGGTGTCCGACTCGGTGACCCGCATGTTCATGCTGATCTTGTGGAGCAGGACCAGTTCTTCATACACCAGCGACAGTTCGGTCCCGACCATTTCCATCTGTTCGTCGGTTCGAACGGACGTCTGGAAATTCTGCGCGAGCAGGTGCAGCATCTCAGCGAGGTACGCATTCCGATCGGTTGTCGATCCCGTCTCCGTCGACGGCGTCGGTTGTGCGGTGGGGCCCAGATCCAGAATGGCGGTCCCCACCGGCGCCCGATGCCCGGCCGCGACCAGCGGCAGGCACAACGGCACCGCCAACAGGAGTTGGCCGTCGGCAAATTGCCATACGGTGTTGTCCTGCGGGTCCTCCGTCGGCGCCGGTGCCGCCGCGAGCACCTGGCGTCCCGCGGCAATCAGCTCTTGCGTATCACTCTCGTATTCGCCGGCATTGAGCAACACCGCAATCTGCCCCTGGGCATCGATCACGGCGAAATTCACGCCAAAGCGGCTGACGCGTTCACCGAAGCGCTCCAGTTCCCGTCGCTGTAGGCAAGTCAGTTCTCGTGTCGTCGTTTTGAGCATGACCACTTCCAAAGGTCTCTTCTCCGAGCGCACTTGGACAAGGTATCTGCGGCGTCATTATCCCTTCGCTGCCACCAGTTTCTCATGCAGGATATCTTGAATGGTCTTGAGCAGTTCCTTCGGACTGAAGGGCTTGCTCAGGCATTCTTCCACGCCCAGGGACTCTTGCAGTTCCTCGGAGATGGCGAAGCTGCGAGCCGTCAGTAGAATCACAGGTGTATTCTTCGTCAGTTCGTTGGCACGGAGCTTCTCGATCAGTTCGATGCCGGTAACAAACGGCATTTGATAGTCGGTCACGACGATGTCCGGTTGCTCGCGACAGGCCAAGTCGTAGGCTTCGGCGCCGTTGTTGGCCGCAATGACTTCGTACCCGTTGTTACGCAGCTTTATCGCAACCACATGAATAATGTGAATCTCATCGTCTGCAATCAGTACCTTGTTGCCTGTCATTTTCACCCTCTCCAAAGACGGGTTGATGGGGACATCATCGTCCGTGAGCTATCGTCAGTCATCCGATGCTAGGTAGCCTTGGCGGTTTCAGCCGCCGCCAGCGGCAACTCAAAACCAAACGTGCTGCCGACGTTCACTTCGCTGGTCACGAAGACGCGGCCGCCATGTACTTTCTCAACGATCTGCTTGACCAGGTTCAGGCCGAGGCCGGTGCCTTTGGCTTGTTTCTTGTTCGCGCCGACCCGATAAAACTTGTCGAACACGTGTTCCAACTCCTCGGCCGGGATGCCAACGCCCGTGTCCTGAACCATGACCCGGGCGAGGCGTTCCACCTCGTCGACTTGCGTTTCGATGCGGACCTTTCCCCCGGGAGGGGTGTATTTAACGGCGTTGCTCAGCAGGTTCACGACCACCTGCGAGATCATGTCCTTATCCGCGTAGACCTGATCGAAAATGATCGGGATCTGGCCCGTCACGGCAATATTCTTCTCTTCGGCAAAGCCCTGGATCATCTTCAACTGCTGCTCGATCAGAATGGCCAAACTCACCGGTTCCTTCGTGATCTTGATCAGACCGGATTCGATGCGGGAGACGTTGAGAATGTCCTCGATCAAACGGTTGAGTCGCTGTGCCTGGGTCTGAATAACGTTGTAGAACTCCTTGCGGGTTTCCTCGTCATTGGCTTCGCCGTCGACCAGCATCTCGGAATAGGCCGTGATCGAGGCCAATGGGGTCTTCAACTCGTGGGATACGTGGCTCACGAAATCGCTCTTCATCTGAGAGATTTCCTTCTCCCGCGTGATATCGTGCAGTACCGCCACCACGCCCGACACCGTTTCCTGCTCATGCACGCAGGAGACAATGGCATCGAACGTATGCGGGCCGTCAGCGCGGACGAACTGCATCTCTCTGCGGGTTCCCTCGATCCCACTCTTTCGACTTTGCTGCAATAATTGCACGAAATCCTGATGCTGGCCACCGACCAATTCGACCAATGGTTGGCCCGCCGCACCTTCGGACTCGAACTCAAAGAGTCGCGCTGCGGCTTCGTTGGCCATGACCAGCCGGTCGGAGGCATCAACGACAACCACCGCGTCGCGTAGACTATAGATGATGGCTTCAGTCTGTCGTTGCCGGCGGTCGGACAATTGCGACTGCAAGCGGAGATCGTTGAGTTTCGTCTCCAAGTGCGCCACGCGGTCGGCGCCGGCCTCGAGTGTCTCATGAACGGTGGCGGCGGCTTCTGCAACCGCCGGCAGGGTCATCTGTCCGGAAGCGTCCGCAGTGAGCTGCCTGGCTATGGACGTGATCACCCCGACCAGCCGACGAGCGGCCAGACCGAGAACGATCACGCCCACAGCCCCGACGCAGCAAGCGATGAGACGCAACGCAACGAAACCGTTGCGCCACCCTTCTCCGATGCCAGAATCATTCAGCCCGGTAAGGGCCGCGACCCCCAGTGAGATCATCACCGTGGCAGTCGCGGCCCAAACTAAGCTTCGTTGGCGTCTCACAGCAACTCCTCCGAACCCGTGTACTACGGGCTACTTACTCTCTCACGTGCTACTGAGACCTTGACTAACGCCTCTTCCAATTCGCCGCTTCCTGCTGGTCGATAGCTTGCTCAACGAGACTGTCGATCCGTTTGAGCTGCTCCGGATCCGTCTCGGCGATAATCCGTTCATTGAGCCGGCGTGCCTCCAGATAGGTCGGCCGCATCATCAACGCAACCTTCACGTTGTAGACGGCGCTATCCAGATCGCCTTCCAGATAGTAGCGGGCCGCGCGAGCATACGCATCTTCGGCGATGCGGGCCCGATCGATGGCCTGGAGCCCCTTCTTGGCGCCCTCGACCTTCAGACGAACGTCCTGGGCGCGATCATCACCGCGGGTCTCCGACGGTTCTTCGATGATGTGCGGAGTCAGAAGAATGATCACCTCTTCGCGCGAAGCCGAATCGGTTGTTCCTCGGAACGCCGCACCCACGATCGGCAGGTTGCCCAGCAGCGGGACCTGCGATTTCGAGGTGGTGATCACATCACGGAACAGACCACCGATGACGACGGTTTCGCCGTCTCGAACGATCACGTTGGTACGCAATTCGGTGGTGGTTTCGTCCGGGATGTCGTTCGTCTTCAACACACCGTCGCTGTCTTTCGGATAGATATCCATCCGAATGTACCCGTCGTTGGCGATATACGGCCGGAACACCAGCCGCGTACCGGTCTCGAGGAACGACACCGACGTGGTGGTTGACGTCTGGGTGACGGTGCTCGTGTCCTGGTAACCAATCTTCTTACCGATGAGCACGGAACCCTCTTGCTTGTTCACCGCCAGAATCTTCGGATTGGCCAACAGGGTGGTATCCGTGACTTCCTCCAGGGCGGTGATGAGCGCCTGGACATTGTCCGAGGAGAACCCGACCGACATCCCCGAAAACGATGCGGCAGCCGGATTCGAAGCGAAACCACTGGTCGCCATGGGCGTTCCTTGTCCTCCGACAAGGCTGGCCGGGAAACCGGTCACCGCCACGCCGCTCAAGAGGTTCCAGTCGACGCCGAATTCCATTCCTTCGGTCAGTCGCGCTGCCATGATCGCAGCTTCGATCAGAACCTGCTGCGGCCGAATGTCCAATTGCTCGATGACCGCCTCGGCTCTCTGGATATTCTCCGGATAGTCGAAGATCACGATCATGTCGTTGATCGCCACCTTGTCACCGCCGCCACCACCGCTGAGCGTTGTGGTGCTGCCACCGGAACTGAGATCGCTCTCGGCCGGAGTGGTGGTGGTGATTTGCGCCGCGCCACTCAGCACGGGCCGGATCAACTTCGACGCTTCTTCAGCCGTGATGTAATAGAGCGTAATCACCTTGTGGATCATACGCGACGGATCTTCCTTGATCTTCTTGTACTCGTCGGCGGTGTAAACGCGGACGAAGTCGCCGTCCTGTTCGAACTTGAACCCATAACCCAAAACGGCGTTCAGGGCCTCTTCGAACGTCACATTGTACAGCCGGCTGATGGTTAGCGGACCATCGACACCGGCCGAAGGGATAATGTTCTTTCGGCACAGGGCGGCCAACAGCCGTAAACCATCTCGGATATTGCTTTCCTTCTGGAAGGCGATGAATTTGATCACACATCCGTCGTCGGAGAAAGCAACCTGTGCCTGATTGGGCTCGATCGCCATGTCTTCACCTGCGGTGTCGAGCCCCGAACTAACTGCATTCGCATTGGCCTGGGCGACAAACAGTGTCGCACACACGAGCACGGCCGCCATGCACACCCAGCGGGTCGGCCCAGCCCAGAAAGTTAACGTATTGCTCTTGTCATGATGCATAGTCCTACTCCTGTTCTTCTAGATTCCACTATGTGGGATTCAAAATCTTATCATTCTAAACCATATGGTTAGTCGTTTACGTCGGTCGACTGCGCTAGCTTCAGCGTCAGTTCTTGCTCTCTACATCGGACAAGCACTGAGTCGGCTTCAATCTGTATTACTTCGAATACGTAGGTGCCCGTGCCCTCTTTGAGTTCGAGCGTATCCCCCACGCGCAACAGTCGGTCGTTGGCGAAGATTTGCGGGTTCTCGCTCCAGAGCACGGCCTCCAATCTGATTTTCTGTGCCACTCTCACGATCACTTCTTGAGTCCGGTTTGGTGTTACCACCTGTACTTCTGAACCAGTGCTTGCCGCGTGTTTGCTCGATTCTCGGGAAAAACCGTCCCAGTTTTCGACGGTGAAGAAATTTCTGTTGATTTGATCGTTTCGACCTGGAATCGTCGGGAGGTCATGAAATCGCAACTTGACCGCGGTTTTTGTCTCTTTTTGGGGCGCTTCGGGCGGCTTGGCCGCGGCAGCCGACTGCGGCTTGCGTCCCGTCAGAACGCGGAACCACATGATGCCCATGATGGCTATTAACCCGATAGCCACCGCCATCTTCTTCCGATCAGCGGCGAGATAGCTTGTGGCCCGATTGCCGGATCGACTTGGATGGACCCGCCTACGCATCATTGTTAATCGTCTCCAGAAGTCGACCGTCCACTTGCGCGGCGGTGCCTTGCGGCTTGGGCGGCCGACAGAAGATCACAGCCTCGGTCTGCATCGTGACGCTTCCTGCGTACCCGCTGTCATTTTTCAGCGTGACTTTTTCAATGCGGACGAGCCGGTGCAGGTTCGACAAGTCACTAAAGAAGCCAAAGATGCCTTCGAGGCTTCCCGTGCAATTCATCTGCACCGGAATGCAGCTCAAATCTCCCACCTCCACTCGTTCCTTGGGGACCATGACCTGGTCCGTCAGTTCGTGCTCCGCCATGATGTTGGGAATCTGGCGCAGGAAGACGCCCAAGGCGCTTTCGGTCGGGACATAGTTGTCGTACCGCCTGAGCAATCGTGCCATCTCCTTGTGCCGCTGCTCCAGGTCGGGCAGGGCTTGCGACCGCGCTAACGCCGCGTCGATCACGTGCTCGTGCTGAGCGCGAGCGCGGGCCAGGGCCTGCAGGCGCCGATGAGACGGCATATACCCGTAGAACACGAAGTCGGCCACGAACAAGACGCCGACCGCCAGCACCCACAGTTGCTCTTTGCCTGGCAATAATTTGCCTCTACGCCTGGTCATTGATTCTCGATTTCCTCGTAGTTGGCCAGATAGCAGGTGATCTCAAATTCACTCACCTGCAGTGTTTCCCTTGCTTCGGCAGCGGGTTTCTTGGATTTGGTACCCGTCACTTCCGGCACGCGGGCGACGGGGACCTCGATGTTGCTGTTACGGAAACCCGAAGAATAGACATTACGAAAGAAAGAGGACGCCTCCAGTCGACAGACCAGTTCACCGACCTTCTCAGGACTGGCTGCCACCCCGGCCAGGACAACGCGAAACCGCACGTCGCCCAAGGGGCCCTGCTCTTTGCCCGAGCGTTTCGTACTGGCGGCACGAACGCTCGAACGGCTGCGTTTGGACCCTTTCTCAGGCGCCTCCACCGGATCGGCGATGAACTCCAGCCGGCTCAAGACGATGTGCGGACCGATAATGTGACTGATCTCGGCCAGCACCGCCGCCGGCTCGATGCGGGAATCCATGCGCTCGAGCGATTGGATTTCTGCCTGATACTCGGAGAGCTCTTTGTTCAGCACTTCATATTCGTGCATGACGCTTTCCGCCTGCGTCCGCTGCTCGTCGAGCCGATCCAGTGCCGCCGTGGCGGCGGTGATGCGATGCCCCGCGATCGTGTTGTAGGCGATCATCGCCAGGAAGACCACGCTCAGCGCGATACACTGCCAGCGCGTACGCACTCGACGGCGTTTTCCTTCCTTGTACCATTCTGGAAGAAAGTCGATCTCTTTCACGATAGTGCGCCTTCCAGTATCGGTTCAGGACGGTCTTCGGACAACGCCGCACCCGAGACGGACGCATTGCTGCCCTTCAGACTCAATCCGACCGCCAGGGCAAAATCTGAAGACAACGTTTGGCGCTCCGCGCCGCCGTCGCCCCGGCCGGCCACGAAGCCCCGCAACGGTTCGGCCACCTCTGTCTCGATCGCCAGATGGTGCCGCATGACGTCCAGCAGTGCGGTCTCGTGGACTCCTCCACCGGCCAACACCGCTCGCTCAACACGTTTGCCTCGGAATGTCACCGTGTAATAGCGCAGGCACAGTGAGATCTCCGCGGCAAGTTGTTCGGCCGTGCTGTGCAAGGTATCGACCACCACACGTCGGGTCGAGGCATCCACCTCTTCGTCACTCGCCATCTTCCGGCGCAACGCGTCAGCGTCGCTGGTCGAGATCCCGAGTTTGCCCGCGATGTCCTCCGCGAACCGGGCGGTTCCAAACGCCATCTGCTTGACAAAACAGAGCTCCCCGGCTCGACCGAAGGCCACCATGGTGTACCGATGGCCGATATCGATGAAGATGATCGTATGCTCCCGATCCTCCTGCCGACGCATCAGCCTCTCGAAGTTCCGAAACAGCGCACAGGGGCCGGCGTCAATGCCGCGCGGCTGCAACCCCGCCTCTTCCAGCAGGGTGATATGATTGCGAATGGTCTCGTCATCCGTGGCGAAGAGAATGTACTCGCTCTTGAGTTCGTCGCCCTGCCGGACACTGCCGGCCAGGATGTACTTGATGGCGTCAACTCTGGCATCCAACCCGAATCGGTGGGCCGCTTCCTTGCGCAAGGCTTTTTCGGCGTCGAACCTTTCGGCTTCCGCCAAACGCAGTGACGTAATGCGGAGTCGGCCCGCCGGCAAGGCGGAGATCACCTCTCTGCCCTTGAAGCGCGTTCGCCCCAGCATCTCCTGGATCGCGCGCGGGATCACCTGCTGCCGAGTCTCATCGTCCATCATCTCTTCGGCGTTGACCGGCGCCCGGTCGGAGGCCAGGACGCGCACCCCGTCGTCAGAAACGGCCAGTTGCACCATCTTGATGGCGCTATGTCCGATATCCAACCCGATGGGCAGAATCTTCTGACTCTTGGCTATCCAGTTTGACGTTAACATATCATGTCACTCAATTAACGGAGATAAACCCTGTTACAGGCTCCACCGTAATGGTTTTCGTCATGCTCCCTGCCTGCAGCGTGATGGTCCCCGCGTTCAGGTTGTTGACCGTGGTGCCACTGGCCCGGCTGTACGGACTGCCGAGATAGTCGAACCCAATGCGGTATCCGGTAGGATTCAGGGTCACACTGCTGATATCCACCCGGTCCAGGCGTCCGTCGTTGGCAAAATCCACGCTGTAGTTCGTGCCCTTCTTGATCGGATGCGCGATCGTGGTGTCATTGACGTCCTGGATCGTGTACGACTCGTTGGCCGTATCGAAAACGACCCAATACACCTGCCCGCGACTGATCGCCATGCTCTTGGCGTATTCCAGGTCGGCCGCGATCATGTTCGCCGCCGAACGAATCTGCATGCTGGCCGCCGATGACATCATGGGGACCGCCACCGCCGCGGCGATACCCAGGATGACGATCACGATCATCATTTCGATCAGGGTGAACCCCGATCCTGGTCGCGTCTTCATACCTGTCTTCTGCCAATTCCTACACACCGATTCATCCCCCTCGGATCTCCCTGTCGATTGGACGCCATCCTGCGCCCGCGGGACGGCATTACCTGCCGTACCCCACGACGCCCGTCCAACGGTCTGTATTTTCATATACCTACACATGGCTTCCTGTCCTCCGTTGTCTTGTCGGTCCATCGGCGACACGGCTTTACTCAGCCCGGCGCCGCTGACTGACGGCCGACATTGCGGCCCATGGCAGCACTGCCCTCCCATATCCCGCAGTCGCTGCAATCGCTACAGTCGTTTTCCTTCAAAGACTCCGTCGGCTCCCAGGGCCCTGCCAGGGCCTCATTCCTCATCATCTCACCACGACGGCCAGACGATACCGCGATACGTTGGCCCGGTTGCCCCAGGCCTCCGCGGCCACGTTTTTTCCGGCGTCGCCGTCCACGCCCGATAAACAACACTGTATTGTCGGACCTAGTCGTCACCTTGTGCCCTCTGGGCTCAGTCCCGGGCAAGCCGCTTGAAGAACGCGCCGGCCGCCTGGCTCCAGCACTTTCCCTCGTAGCGCGACTCTCCCGCATTCCATGTCCAAATAATCAACGCCGTCTTACGAGGATCGGCGGTAAGGGTCATCGTCGTACCGGCCTCGTCGAAGCAATAGCGAGCCCGCAACCCCGACGTGTCTCCTGCCAATCCGGGGTTGTCATGCAAAGAGAGGATTTCCGTGGCATCCAAGACACGGTTGTAGATACGAACCTCGTCGATGGCACCGTCGTAAAAGCGCCCCGCTTCCTGATCGTTGCTGCCGATGTTGAGGTCGTAACTAATGTTCCTGATGGTCCCCGCAAAGGCCGTCGAGGCTGCCTCGACGCCATCGATGTACAGTCTGACGTCATTGCCATCGTACGTCCCGGCGACGTGGTGCCACTGGTCGTTGAACGAACTATCGACCGCGTACACCGCCGCTTGCCACTTCGCGACCGGATCGTAGATGAAGAACGCGATGCTGTTCAGCCCATGCTTGAGTGAGTAGGCTCGGTCGCCTTTCGTGACAAACGGGCCGTGTGATACACTGCCGACGGCGTTGGTTTTCACCCACGCCGCAACGGTGATGACATCTGTGATGGCAAACTCCCAACTGTTGCCGCAATCGACGTAGTCATCGACACCGTCGAGATCCAGCATGCCGCCGCTCTGGCCGCCGGTCGAATTCCAGGTCGGTCCGCCGTGTACGATGCCGGAGAGATCGTTGCCCGAAATATCCGCGACGGTTTCCCACAGACTGCCGGAAGCGAGCAGGCCGCCGGTGACGGTCACGACCGTGGCGTCGGCGCTGATGTACACTTCGCCTCCAACAACAGCCAGGCCATCGATCGTCAACTCGCTGCCTGCCTCAATCGTCAGATCACCGCTGACGTACAGGGCGGGAAAACTCTGAACCGCGGCAATGACGTTGCTGGCACCACTGATCGTCAGATCGCCGTTGACAACCAGCGCGCCCGTCAGATCCACGCTGCCGGTTATCGCCAGGTCACCATTGCGATGCCGTACGCCGGAAGGATTGCCGGCATAGGGGGTATACGTGCCGGCAGCAAGCGTCGCGGTGCTAATCGTCGCCGGACTGTAGCCGGTTTGACCGACCTGATACGATGGCGTGTAGCTCGCCACGGCGATGTCAGGCCAGCTCAGCGGCGCGGCCGAAACGGACGCACTGCTGCGACCGGTCGGCGTCACCCCCGTGATGGTCCCGTCAGCGAACACATCGCCATCGACAGTCGCCTGACCGGTTAAATGGCCCGCACAGTAGACGTCCCCCGTGACCGCCAGGCCCGGTGGCAACGCCGTGGACGTGCCGCACCACAACGCGATGCTGGGATCCAACCGAACGTGTGCCGACAGATTGCTGCGTCCGATCTTTACCCCGTTTTCCAGTCGGTAGACAGCGCAGGAGACCTCGTAGTCGCAGTTATCGTTGGCGTCGATGGCCACACTGACGTCGTAGTAATCGTTGCTGCTCGAATCCAACTGAAGGGCCGTATCGCCGGTCCAGTAGCCACTGGGCAGACTCTCGTCCGGAGGATTGAGAAGCAGACCCCGCGCGTGCTCGAGTGCAGAAATCGCGGTTTGGTCCATCTGTAAACGCAGGGCCATGTTCTCACCACAGGCCATCTCTGTTTCGCTCCGCGCCAGGAATCCCAGCGACAGAACGGTAATCGCCATGACCAGGCCCAGAACCATGAGCAGGGCCACCCCCTTGGGCGGGCGTCGAGTTGTCCGACTTCGCCTACTCATCGTCATCACTCACCAAAGTATTACCCGCCTCATTGAGCAGATGACCGGCCCAAGCCCGCAGTGTCATGTCGATGTCATACGGACGAACGCGTCCATCTTCGGTCAGCGTGAAGGACACCGTCAACTGCCGGGTCAACGGCGGTGCCGCATCGAAGGCAAGCTGCACACTGTCTGCGTCGGGGATCAGCTCTATGTATTCGCCCCCATGGCTCGCTATGAGTTCCGACATGGTCAACGACAACGTGCCGGAACTGAACGTCAGTTGGGGATTGGTGGTCGAGGAGAACGTGCACAGTTGCAGGGTATCGCCGGCAGTGCCGACGTCCAGATAAACCACTTCGTTGACGTTGATCTGACCGTCTTGATTGTCATCGGCCCGCCAAATGGCCAGCGCCCGACCCTCGACGACTTGACAGATCATCCGGCAGTTCCCCACGAGATCCTGCAAACGCAAGGTGCCCAGCCGAAGCTGAGCCTGAACGACCGCGGTGTCGCTGTCGGTGCTCGTGGCACTGCTGAGGGCATAGGCCAGTGTCGCCAGCGCAGACAGGAGGATTCCCGTCACGATCAGCGTGATCAGGAGCTCCGCCAGGGTAAAACCCTTCCTGTTATGCGCTCTGTGCATCATTTCTCAATCCAGTGCCGGGCGTTTGGCTCACTCACTCACCAGGCGCGTGAGGCTGGCCATGGTCACCCCGCGGTAATAGACCTCGACGGTCATGAGGATGAACGTCGTGTCCATCGCGTTACTCTGTTGCGGCACACGCACATATTCCGACACGATCTGCCTGCTGAAGTTTGCATACATTGAGTCGGTCAGCATTGCACCGCTCGAATCCTTGAGCTGGCCCTGGTCCTCCGTGTAGTTGTACGTCGCGACGATCGTATCGAAGGACGTGCCCGCCACCTGTTCGATCAAATCGTTCGCCAGCATCGCGGCCAGCGTCCGATTCACCCCTTCAGCCTGGATGCTTGCGCCGGTGGCATAAGGCAACAAGACCCCCGCCGCCGCGATGCCGAGCAGTACCATCGCCACCGTGGCCTCGATCAGCGTGAATCCGTGCCGCTGGCTCCGTTGCATCTTCTTGCGCTCAATAATCACAGTACGCTCTACCTGCGTCATCGGTCCCGGTGTTGTCGGCTCGGATCTCACCCGTTTGTGGCTTGTAGATCCAACCGTGACTGTCGTCCGCGGCCGGGAAATCGGCGCCGTTGCCGACCATCTGAATCGTATCCAGATGATTGAAGGGATTCGGTGGTATCTTCGACAAGTAGGGGCCATAGCGGAAGCCGGCCGTCCCACGCGGGGCGGTCTGACCGTCGGCGTTACTTGAGAGCATTGCTTGGTTTCTGAATACCGTATCAGTGGGTGCCACCGAGGGATCGCCATCGGGATACCCGGGTGCAACTTCCAGATGGTGACTGGTATAAACCAACACAAACCGCCGTAGCAGTTTCAAGTTGGTTTCCAGGGTTGCGTCCCGAGCCAACGTGCCGCTTCGCGCGAAACCCGGGATAACAATCACCGCCAGGATACCAAGCAAGACCACCACAATCAGAATCTCTACGAGAGTGAAGGCCTTTGCTTTGCACATGATTTTTCCTTTCCTTTCGCATGGCGCTGCGGCCACGCACATAGCCACATGGCGTGCGCTCCACGCCCCGCCGTTGCGTCACAGGCCAGCGTGAAAGGCACCGTCATTGGCATAGATATCGCCGGTCTCGGGCACGTAGGCCCAGCCGGCATCTCCGGCCACGGGAACATCGTCCCGGCCGCGGGCCCGGACAATCGTCCGGTTCTGATTGAACGGGTTCTCGGGAACACGTTCGAAATAGGGGCCCAGAGAATAGGTCTCATCGCGCCGTGCACGCGGTTCGCCGGGCTTGACGTTGCCGGCGCGGTCCGTACAGTAGATCATCTGTTCGAACGTCGGATCGACAGTGATCGTCCCATCGGCCGCCTGCATGGGCGGACGCCCTTCGTGCTCGGCCTTGTACAGTTCGATCTGAGAACGAAGTCTCTGTAGGATGCTGCACAGTTTGTCCATCCTTGCTTCGTTGATGCCGGCCTGACTGAACTTCGGTGCGACAGCTACCGTCACGGAAGCCAGCACGACCACCACAATGATCAACTCCATCGTTGAAAAAGCCTTGGCGCTGCGCATCATCCATCCCCCTGCTCCGGTGTTTCGATCGGGCCTGTGCCCCTTCCTTTTGGCGTTATCAAAAAGGCTGACCGGCTTTCGGCAATGCCTTCGCCCGGTCAGCCTTGTCAATCAACTATGCTAGTCCAGACGCGTTTGGCTGTATCATGTCGTCTGGATGGGATTGGCGTCCGTCCTACAGACTGTCGTGATCCACACCGTTGGTGCTGCCACCATCAGCGGCAATGATCGACCCGTCGGACTCGTCATAGATCCAGCCGACCCCATCGCCAGCAGCCGCGGCAACACCATTTGCGTTGTTGAACGGGTTGTCCGGAATGCGCTCCAGATAGGGACCGTAGATGATGTCATTGGCATAGTCCCGTTCTTTGCTCGGGGTCCCGGCCGTATCACCAGCGATGTCGGTGCAGTACATCATCTGATCGGCGAAGTCGACCTGATTGGGCTCATTGTCGTTGTGCTGGACCTTGTACAGTTCGATCTGCGAACGGATCGACTGCAGGTTGCTGCACAGACTGTTGTATTTGGCCTCGGTGCTGGCCTGCGTGAATTGCGGCACCACGATCGCCGCCAGGATACCCAGAATGACCACAACAATCAGAATTTCGACCAACGTAAATCCGCGTTTTGCTCTCATCTTGTTTTCCTCCTGTTAGGGTAAAGTGAAAAAGAAAAAGTAATTGAATAGTGCTAATGCCCTTCCTTACCTTACCAGGCAATATCGACCGTATCGATATGCCACTTAACTGGCGTTACTCGATTTGGCTCCTGATGCGCTGTTTGAATGACCCAACATGCATGGTTCCAGAATCCAAAGGTGGAACATCGAATACTCCATAGCTCATAGAACGAATGTCGGAGCCTTTAACTGTGCCGCTTCCCAAAAGGTCTAATCGGCGTTATCTGCGGCCCCCCTCAGTCCAACCAAAACATAAGAAACAGGGATCGGTGTGCAAATCGGCGCGGAGAAAAATAGCGCGCACGTTGGGTGGAATTCGTGCGACCTGCCTTGGGGAGGATCCCGCCGAGAAATTACGGGACGTTGATGTGCGCGGGTGTGTTATTAATAAGGATGGTACGAGCCTGCGGGCCCACGTGGGCAAGCTCGATGTGGATCGGATGCGTCTCGGCCAGGGCCGCTTCCACCTTGTCCGCCCATTCGATAACGACCACCGATTCCGGGTAGCACAGGTCATCGAACCCCAGCATCTCGAACTCCGCGACCGAATCGAGACGGTAGGCATCGATATGATAGATGTCGAGCCGCCCCTGATACTGGTTGACGATAACGAATGTAGGGCTGTTAACGACTTTGCGGTCCTCAGCCCCGGCCCCCAGGGCAATCCCCTTGATCAGATGGGTCTTGCCGCTTCCCAGCGGGCCGACCAGGGCGATGATCTCACCGCCTTGCAGTTGCCGTCCGAGAACCTGCCCGAACTCGATCGTCTCTTCCGGTGAATGCGATGTCAGTGTCTTGCTCATGATGTCCAACGTCCGCAGCGGTATCGGTGCCTCTCCTGCATTTCCTCGAGTCTCAGTCCTTCAGATGATCGTAGCCTGCGGGCTCCAACGGGATCCGCCGGTCGTCCGACGTGTGGAGCCACATCCCCTCCGCTGCGGCGATGCGGCCAATCGCTGTGAGGGCAACGGGCCCGTCCCATGCCTGCAGCAGACGCTCGCCTTCTTCAGGCGCCAGCGTGAACAGCAATTCAAAATCCTCACCGTCATCCAGCGCCGCCTTCAGCGGATCGGCCTGCCGGTGGGCATCTTCCGCGATGGGAACCGACGCGGCCTCGATCACGGCACCGACCCCACTTTGCTGACAGATCCGGTTCAGATCCGTGCTCAGCCCGTCACTGATATCCATCATGGCATGCACGCGGACCATTTGGGCGATCCGCAGCGCTTCCTTCACCCGCGGCTCGAACTCCAGATGCTTGCGGTAGAGCGATCCCCCCAGTGTCCCGGTGACGCAGATGAGATCGCCCGGCTGCGCTGCGTCGCGCCGCACCGGCGCGGTTTCAGCTCGCCGGCTGAGCATGGTCACGTTGATCGCAAAAGGATGGGCGCCGCGCCACGAGGTGATGTCACCGCCGATGAGAGGGCAATCGTATTTGTCGGCTGCGCGGATAATCCCCGTATGCAACGCTTTGAGTTGTTCGGTGCCAAACTCCGGTGGCAGCGCTACGGCCACGACCGCCGCCAGAGGGATCGTTGCCATCGCCGCACAGTCGCTCAGACTGGCCGCCATGGCTTTGTAGCCCACTTGTTCCAGCGTGGCGGTGTGCAGGTCGAAATGCGAACCGTCGAGCAGCATGTCCGTCGTGATCAGGACCGACGCGGCCTGCCCCATGGCGATCTCCGCCATGTCGTCGCCGATCCCAATGGGAAACCTCGTCGGGTCCAGCCGGCGCTGATCCTTGAACCACGCGGTAATGCGGTCTTCACGGGGCTTCATCGCGTCCCCAGATGCTGCTTCCAATAGGCAACCCGTTCTTTGATTTGGTCCGGGCCGCCGGCGCCGGCCGAGCGATAACGCTGCGCGACGTTCGCCGCGCCTAGGTGCGCATAGACGTCGTCATCGATCGCAGCGCAGGATGCGCGGAACACGTCCAACGACAACGCCGACAACGGCTGACCGTCCCGCTCGCAGCGCGTTACGAGAGCGCCGACAATGCCGTGGGCCTGGCGGAAGGGAATCCCCTTGCCCACGAGATACTCCGCCAACGCGGTCGCATCCAGAAAGCCGGTCTCCAGACCGGCCGCGATTTCCTTCGTCTTGAACGCCGTATGGGCGACAATGGCTTTGGCCATGTCCAGCGAGGCGCCGACAGTATCGGCAGCGGCGAACAAGTGGATCTTGTCCTCCTGCAAATCCCGATTGTAGCCCGAGGGCTGGCCCTTGAGGATCGTCAGCATGGCGATCAGCGCCCCGTAGATCGTACCCGTTTTGCCCCGCATCAGCTCGAGTACATCCGGATTGCGTTTCTGGGGCATCATGCTCGATGACGTACAGAACGCGTCGTCGATCCGAATGAAATCGAATTCATTCGATGAGAACAGAATCCAATCCTCGGCAAACCGCGACAGGTGAACGCCGATCAACGCGCAAGCGAAGATGAACTCGGCGCAGAAATCGCGATCGCTGATGGCGTCGATACTGCTATGGCAGATGTCGGCAAACCCCAGTTGCCGGGCGGTGCTGCTTCGGTCGATGCCCAGGGTCGAGCCGGCGATGGCTCCGCTGCCCAGCGGCGAGACGTTCAGCAAGTGCCGGCAATTGCCGAGCCGGATGAAATCGCGTTCCAACTGCTCGACAAAACTCAGGAGATAGGCCCCGATGACGATGGGCTGGGCCCGCTGCAAGTGCGTGTAGGCCGGCATCAGGTCGTTCGTGTGCTTGCCGGCCAACTGGACCAGGGCCTTCTGCAACTGCACGATTCTGGCCTGCTGTGTTTCGATTTCGTCGCGCAGCCAGAGCCGAATATCCGTGGCCACCTGGTCGTTTCGACTGCGCGCCGTATGCAGTTTCTCGCCGGGTTGGCCGATCTTCTTGATCAGCGCCGCCTCGATCGCCATGTGGATATCTTCGCAGGTCTTGTCGAACTTGAACCGCCCCGCCTCGATTTCTTCGCTGATCTCGATCAGGCCGCGCTTGATAGCCTTGAACTCTGCCGTTGTGATCAGCTTCTGCTCGGCCAGCATGCCGGCGTGCGCAATCGAGCCGACGATGTCGTACTTATAGAGACGTCTGTCGTAGGACAGCGACTCGACGTAATCGACCGTCAATTCGTCCGGCTTGGCAGCCAGCCGCTTTTCCCAACTTCGTTGTTTTCCGGGCATTATTGTGCTCCCAGCAGACAGGGGTTGCGGTTTCTCTCTCACTGATACGCGCCGCGAATCCGCCGGACCATCGCGTGTCCCAAGGCGTGACACTGCTCGATCTGTTCCTTGCTGCCTCGGAAGTTGGCGTCGATCGTCGGCTCAACAAGATCGAGCCCAGTGTCAGCCACGAACTTGGTGAGGGTCTTGACCGCCCCACCGGCCCACCCGTGACTGCCGAAAACCCCCACGTGACGCTTGGCGATGCGCTTCGTGCTCAACAGGCGCAACAGGGCATCCATGGGCGGGAAGACGCCGGCATCATACGTCGGACTGCCCAAGACCAAACCCTTGTAGCGCCAGATGTCGCGGATGATATAGGAGATATGGCTCGTCGACACGTTGTGCGTGCGCACGGTTTTGAGTCCGGCGTCCGAGAGGCCGCGCGCCACTGCATCGGCCATGACTTCGGTGTTGCCGTACATCGAGCCAAAGGCCAGAACGACCCCGGACTCGGCATCGTGGCGGCTCCAGCGATCATATAGATCGATGATATGCGCCGGGTTGCTGCGCCAAATCGGGCCATGCGTCGGCCCGATGATCTTCACCTCGGTTTTGCCCAGCTTCTCGATGGCATTCTGCACCATCGGCGAGTACTTGCCGACGATATTTGAGAAATACCGAAGGATCTCATCTTCGAAATACGCGACATCGACTTCGTCGTCGAAGATGCCCCCTTCAAGACAGCCGAAACCACCGAAGGCGTCTCCCGAGAACAGAATGCCATTGGGAGTCACGTAGGTCATCATGGTCTCCGGCCAGTGGACCATCGGTGTCATGAAGAAGCGCAGCTTGCGCTTGCCCAGATCCAACTGATCACCGTCGCTGACGAGATGAACATCGTTGTCGATGGCATGGAGTTTCGACAGGAACTGGGCCGTCTTCTTGTTGCCCACGATTTTCATGGCCGGGAACATCTGCTTGAGGATGGGTATGGCTCCCGAGTGGTCCGGCTCCATATGGTTGACAACGAGATAGTCAATCTGCCGGTCCGGGCCGAGCAATCGCTTGAGGCGAAGCAAATAGCCACGCAGCGAGAGGTCCTTGACCGCATCGATCAGAACCACCTTCTCGTCCAGGATCAGGTATGAATTGTAGGACACCCCGCGGGGAATGGGCCAGATCGACTCGAACAGGGCCGTCCGGCGATCGTTGTTGCCGACCCAATAGATGCCATCGACAATCGGAATTCCATACTGCATATTGTCAGCTCCTTCTTCAGGATTGTGCTCTGCTACGCGTCTGTGACAGCCCGGAGAGGCTCTCTACCGAGACGGCTACGATAGCGTATGTGCCCCGGACCGTCAAACAAAACGTCGGGCCCCGGGCGGGCCATGGCCGAGGCATTATTCTGCCGCCGCGCCGGCCGGCGCGGGGCGCACCGCGCACAAAAAAAGGAGGACCGTTATGGTCCTCCCGGCTGCCTCCCTGTGGATTGGACGGAGAATCGGCGGAACTTCGTGAAAGGACCGACCCGTCCGGCGAGGCAGTTTGTCTGACTGTGGTGCCGACGAAGATGTCGTTGCGCCCCTCAGGACCTCCCGCATGGGCCCTGAAGACTGAGCCTCCTATTCAAGTGACCAGGCGGGTGTTTCCTGTTTCAAAACGCGCGACACCTGCTCGCGTGAGAGGTGCCCCTGCGACCGGGACGCCCGGCATGCACCGATCGCCTCCGGAGCGAGCCCATACTCATCAACCAGCCTGCTGAACAGAGCCCCCCGGCGGCCGGCCGATTCGAGCGACCCGTCCGTCGTGATCGCGATCTCGAACTCCAGCAGGGTTCCCGTCGCGAGGTTCTTCACGGGGAAACCCATCGTGGCAATGTCGGCCTTCTCAGAAACGGTCGCGTCGCCCCGCCAGATCCTCGTCTCAAGCTCACCATCCGCATGTGTGATCGTCACCGACACCCAGGCGAATTGCAATCCGGCGCCCGCATCACAGACCGCCTGCCACCATTCCTTTGGGTTGCGCGCCCGGCGAAAGCGCAACTGAAGATCTTCAAACGCGCGGCGATCCTGCTTTTCCCGGCACGCCAGCACGTATTTGTTCTGCAGGGCAGCCAAGGTGCTTCCGACGTGAACGTCGCCAACGACGCGAAAGAGCAACGTCAGCAAAAAAAGCAGGCAGCCAAAGACCACCAGCGCGCCGGCGTCACGGCGTACCATCATAAACAGGCCGAGCCCCGTGGCCAGGCAGGTGGCCACGTAGATCGTGAGGACGGCGTGCCGCTGTTTTAGGCCCAGATCGATCAAGTGGTGATGAAAGTGGCTGCGGTCCGGGGCGAACAGGGAGCGGCGTTCCAGAAAGCGCCGCAGAATGGCGAAGAACGTGTCGAAAATAGGAATGCCCAAGGCCAAAATGGGCAGCGCCAGACCCACGAGCGCGCAGGACTTGGTTAAACACATCGCACTGACTGAGGCAATCGTGAACCCCACGAAGAGGCTGCCGCTGTCGCCCATGAAGATCTTGGCTGGATTGAAGTTGAAGAACAGAAAGCCGCTGAGACCGCCGAGCAGCGCCAGCATGAACACCGCCATGATCATGTTGTTGCTGCTCACCGCGAAGATGGCAATGGCGGCACAGGCAACCGCCGAGACGCCGGCGGCCAATCCATCCAAACCGTCACTGAGGTTCACCGCATTGGTGATACCCACGATCCACAGGATCGTCACCGGATAGGTCCACCAACCGAATTCGATCCGGAAGCCGTCCGTGATCTCCAGGGCGGAAATTCGGACCCCCACGTGGCACAACCACACGGCGGCCACCACCTCGGCGATGAGTTTGACACGGGCGGGCAGTCCCCGCACGTCATCGATCAAGCCGATGACAAAGATGAACGCGGCGGCGCACAGCAGGACACTCAACCGAATCGGTTCCTGGCGAAAGGCGGCGCCGATGTCATTGTTCAAGAAGCACACGGCAAGGATCATCGACATGGCGGCCATGAAGATGGCGACGCCGCCGATGCGCGGAATGGGATTGGTGTGAACGGTCCGAATCCCGGGGTTATCCAGGACTTTCATGCGGCGCGCCGCGGCAATGGCCAGCGGGGTCAGCAACAGCGCCAGCGTCAACGATCCGAAGAATACAGCAAGGCAAGTTGTCATATGTGTACCCGCGCCTCCGTGCGGTAATGTCACTGACTCACGCATCCGATACGTGAATTTCGGGAACCGGTTCAAGCAACTGTGGTGGCATATGCTGATAGCGCGTCGTGCTGCGCTTGGCATCGATGTCTCGGTAGATGCGTTCGATCTGTCCGGCCTCCAGCGAGAGAATTTGGGCAACCTCCTCGACGGGCACACCGTGATTCTTGCCATACAGGCAGACGTCGAGAACGTGGTGCGGCACGGAGAAGTAGAATTCCTCCTGGTCCTGCGGCATCGAATAGGTGTCGGTCGTGGGAGGCCGCGTGCAAATCTCCTCGGGCAGCCCAAGATGTTCGGCCATCTGGTACACCTGCGTCTTATAGAGATGAGCAATCGGCTTGACATCCGCAGCGCCGTCGCCCAGCTTGACGAAGAATCCCTGGTCGTACTCCTGACGATTGGGTGTCCCCGTCACCGCGTAGTTGAGCCGATCCGCGTGGAAGTACTCGAACATTTTGCGAATGCGCTGCTTGAAATTGGTGGCCGCGACAATTTGCAGATAGGCTTTGGCGGAAAGCCGGGCCCGCGTCTGTTGTCCGTCCGGCGACTCGACCACCACCGAGAACACGCGCAGATTCTCCGCTTCCAGCAATGAGGGCAAGACGATCTTGCACTTGTAGTCAGCACGGTACTCGGGAATCACCGACTGAATCGCCTCGTCCCGATAGCGGTAGCAGCCCGCGGCGCGCAGCATGTCGGTGATATCGTGATGCTCGGATCGAATGCCCAGATGATCGACGATCGCCTGGCTGAGCCGGAGCGTCTCCGGAGAAGAGTCCTGCTCGGGCAACAGCAAGCCAAACACCCTGTCCGGCCCCAGGGCCCGTACGCAGAGTCCCCCGACCACGCTGCTGTCGATGCCGCCGGACAAGGCGACCACCACGCCCCGCCGCTTCAGTTTCTCGCGAACGCACGCGCGCAAGCGACGTGCGATCCGCTCCGCTTCCGCTTCACAATCCAGGTGAAGCGCATCCCAAACCACAGCTCCTGCTATCTGCATGACTGTCATTCTCCCTTGGCCGTCTGCAATTGGCGGCGATTGATCTTGCCTCGCCCCGTCTTGGGCAAGGCCTCCACGAATTCAATGTACTTGGGGACCATCAAAGGCTCGATACGCTTGGCGCAATGCCTCTGTACGTCCTTCTCACTGAGGCTCCCCTGGCCATCGACCAGGAAAACCTTGATCGCTTGTCCCAGGATTTCGTCCGGGACACCGATGGCCGCCGCTTCTACGACGCTCTCCAATTCGCAGACCACGTCCTCGATCTCCTTGGGACTGACCCGCTCGCCGCGCGTCTTGATCATGTCATCGCGCCGCCCCAGAAAATAGACATAACCGTCCTCGTCGGTCCGGAAGTAGTCGCCGGAGTGGAGCCACCGTGAAACCGGATACGGGCCGGCATGATAGGCCCGCGCCGACATGTCCGGGTCATTCCAATACCCTTGCATTACATTGGAGCCACGGATCGTTAGTTCTCCCGGTTCGCCCGGCGCCACCGTGTTTCCCGCTTCATCAACAATCCGGACTTCACAGTTGGGCATGGGATGGCCCACCGAAGCTGGCCGCTCATCCAGTTCGGCCCCTGAGAGATAGCAGACGCGAACGCATTCGGTCAGTCCATACATGTTGAACAGTTCCGCTTGCGGCGCCAAGCGCCGCAGGCGACGGAGATGTCCCACGGGCAAGGCCGCCCCCGCGTTGGTGATATAGCGCAGCGCGCTGAAGTCATAGTCACCGATGTTCTCCATGCGGAGCAGCATGGCGGCGATGCTGGGCACCAGCGGAAACCCGGTGACCTTCTCTTGGGCCAGGCGGGTCAGCGTCAGATGCGGATAGAGGAACGACCGTTCAAGGACCACCGTCGCCCCAACCATACACGAGACGAGGACCTGATAGAGACCGTAGCCGAACGACAACGGCAACACATCGAGGATGATGTCGTGTTCGTCATTCCCGAGATACTCAATGATGCTGCGTGCGGCCGCAATCATGTTGTAATGCGTGCACATCACCCCCTTGGCTCTGCCTGTGGTTGCGGATGTATAGATGATCGCGGCCAGGTCCAGATCGATGCAACGAGAAACCTTACTATGCGCCATTTCGTAGCCATGCCCGTCCTGAAGTCGGGCGAACACGGATTGCCAGGTGACACCGGCGATATTGCCGGCCAGCCGCACGCGCGGGCCTGGTCCCACCCAGACGATCGTCAGTTCCTGGTCCCAGTTCTCCAGCGCTTCGGCCAGGATGCCCGCCTGGTTGCCGCGGGCGATCAGAACGCGAGCCCCCGAATCCTCGATAACGTGTCTCAGTCGGCGCGCCTTCGTACTGCCTTCCAGCGGCACACACGCCGCTCCCGCCCGCAGCGTGCCGAACAGACTGACGATGGTCTCCGGGCAATTGCCCAGCGACACGGCCACCCGATCCTGTCGCGCAACGCCCAGATCAACCAGCGCTTCCGCCAGGCGATTGGCATAGGCATTCAGCTTCTGGTAAGACCAACGGTCCGCGCCACAGACAATCGCCTCTTTTGTCGGATGGCGCTCGGTCGAACGGGAAAGCCACTGATCGAGTAAGGTAGGATCAAAGCCCACTGCACTCCTGCCTCCCATGGAAATCACACTCCTTTGTGCGAGACGTTCGGCGTCGCGGCACTGCCGCGCCGCGCGCGAGCCATCTCGGCAACACCCGGGCAAGCACCCGAACGCCGATCGATAACGACATCCAGTCGCAGCGCCGGAATCGCATCAATAGAGAAATCATCGACGAACTGGCGATGAATGATCTGCGACGAAAGCACGCCTGCGAGCGCCATGTTGTCGATCTCACCCAGCGTAGGCACCGTCCGAGCCTTGTTCAGCAGGCGCTGCACCCGCCCCGCGTCAAACAGTCCGGCCGCTTCGATCGCTTTACGATTCAGCATTGCCTCGATCAGATCGCGGTTGCTCGCCGTCAGCAGCCCGTCCGCAATCGGGGCCCGATAGGGTTGTTTGTGGCGCCGGCAGACCCGCCCGGGTAGAATGGACGACAGTGCGCGCTTCAAGAGGTGCTTTTCATTGAGCCCCAGAATCTTCCACCGCGAGGGAACCCTGGCCATGAACTCGATGACACGATAGTCCAGAAACGGCAGGCGGATTTCCACCGAATTCGCCATGGCCATCCGATCACCCTGCGAGGACAGCAGGTAGTTGCTCAAGAAGATTTTTGTCTCGATGTACTGAGCTTTCGCCACCGTGTCCATCCGGTCGTATTCGTCGGGCAGACTCGCCTGGATCTGCTCGTAGACATCGCTATCGCCAACCGCTGCGCCGAGTTCATCCGAAAAGAAGGCCCTGATGCGACTCGTATTCTGCCACCGAACCCGATGCGAGAAGAGCGGATCATGGCCGCCGTCGAGCCCGCTCGCGAAGAACGACTTGAGGAAATATTTGGCCCGTCGATCACGAAACACGTAGCCATAGAGCCGCCCGGCAAGCGCGGCCCGCGCCTGCGATTCGGGCTGTCGCGCCCAGAACTGCCGGACTTTGGCTTCCTTGAAGATGTTGTAGCCGCCGAAGACCTCATCGGCGCCCTCGCCGGTTAGTACGACCTTTAGACCGGACTGGCGCACCGCTTTCGATAACATGAGCAGCGGAACGGGGGCCGTGCGCAAGAGTGGCTTCTCGGTATGCCAGAGCGTTTCCGGAAAGGCCGCTCCGATCTGCTGCGCCGAAGCACGGACTTCGCGGTGGTGCGTACCGAGAAAAGTCGCCATCATCTCCTGATGCGTCCCCTCGTCGAAGGCGTCGTCATCGAAGCGTATCCCAAACGTGCTCAAGTCCGCGTTGAAGCGGCGGGCCGTAATCGCGGCGATTCCCGAGGAATCCAATCCTCCACTTAGGTAGCAGCCGACCGGAACATCCGCGCGCAAACGAATTCGGACGGCATCCTCCAGCAAATCTCGAACGGTCTCCGTCATCGAGTCAATGGAACCGTCGAGATAGTCTTCTCGGCTGCACGTAGGGACATCCCAGTACCGCTTCGTCGTAACCTTCCCCTCCGCCACGGTCAGGTAGTGCCCCGGCGGCAATTCGTGAATCCCCTCGAACGTGGTCTGCCCTGGTAGAACGGTCCAGCAGGTGAATACCTGATCCAAAGCCTGCGGGGACAGACGCCGCGGCATTCCGGGAATCGCGAACAGCGATTTGACCTCCGAGGCAAACGCCAATGCCCCTCCGTGGATCGTGTAGTGCAAAGGTCGGATTCCCACCCTGTCGCGCGCCAAGAACAAGGTCTGGCGCCGGCTGTCCCAGATCGCGCAGGCGAATTGGCCGTTGAGCCGCCGCAGACACTGCGGCCCCTCCTCCTCATAGAGGTGAAGCAGGACCTCCGTATCGGACGAGGTGGAGAAACGGTGCCCTTGCGCCAGCAGCTCCTCTCTCAACTCGAGATAGTTGAACACCTCGCCGTTGTAGATGATCCACAGCGTTTCATCTTCGTTGCTGATGGGCTGACAACCCGAAGCCAGATCGATGATGCTGAGTCGGACGTGGCCCAGTCCCACGTGGTCGTCCAGGTAAACGCCGGCTTCGTCGGGGCCACGATAGCGCATGGCTCCCATCATCCGCGCCACATCGTCGAGGTCTATGGCGCAACCAGCCCCAAGGCTACAGATTCCTGCTATACCACACATGCGCTTCCTTAGCTTCGCTCTCAGAGACAACCGTCGGTGTCGCGCGTGTCTTAGACGGGCGCTTTGGCCGCCAGCTTCTGCTCGACGAACGTCGCCATCTTCTTCAACGTGTCGAAATTCTCCGGAACGAGTTCGTCGTCCCCAATGTCCACGCCGAATTGCTGTTCCACAAACGTGATCAGCTCGAGAAAGCCTGTGGAGTCGAGAATGCCGCTCTCCTGGAACGACACGTTCTCGTCAACCTTCTCGCCGTCGCCAAACAAGATGTTCTCTTTGATGTAGTCGCGAATCTCATGCTGCACATCCATGATTCACTATTCCTTTCATTGACTGGAACGCATGTGTTCTGGCGTCACGCCCGGCTTTCGGATTCCGATCCGAACGCACACCGTGCGCCTCCGTTCGGCCACCGCCGCCGCAGCACTGGCCGGCTGTGTTTCCATCATCTCCGTGACTTGCGCGGCAATCGTCTTCATTGTCGTAAACTGATGATGCTCGCATAACCACTTGAGCTTGGGCATGGTACTCTTGAGCTTGACATAACATTTGAATCGGCGCACCGGCCGCAACGGCAGGCGACGATGCCCCGGGTCGATCTCCCGCGGGTGGATGTACACAATCAGCGGTCGTCCGGCTCGGCGCAGTTGCCTGGCACCCCATTGAATCATGCGCAGCGGCGCGAGCCGTAGATACCCACCGCCAAAAAGGCAGACGCGACGGCCCAAAATCGACACGGTGGACATGGGAATCTCGACCAGCGTTCCTGCACGCGTCTCAAGGATGTGGGGATCGGGATTGCCACCGCAAAGCCCACCATGCCCGTGGTGGGTGGGAAAGACGCTCGCGTCGTATTTGTACCCAGCCTCCGCCACCGCATCGAACAGCCACCTGTTGTCGTCCGTGACGCTGAAACCCGGAGCGCGGAACCCGGTGACTTCCTCCCCCGTTAAATCCTCCAGCACTTTCTTCGCTCGGACGATATCCTCACGAAACGCCTTCACCCCGGCTTCATAGGCGAGAACGTGACCATATCCGTGTGAGCCTATCTCGTGGCCGGCCCGTTGACAGCGTCGCACCACGTGCGGCATGCGTTCCGCCATCCAGCCCAGACAGAAGAAGGTCGCTTGAGCATTGTTGTCCTCGAGCAACTGGAGCAGTCGCTCGACATTCTTCTCCGCACACAGGGGAAGTCCCGACCACGCCTCGATTCTCGGGGCCCTCTCACTGCCTAGAATGTGGAACCAATCCTCCAACTCACAACTAAATGCATTGCTGCATCGGCGCTGCCCTATCACCTCCATGCCGGATTATCTCCTCAGCCCCGCATATGAGCCCCCACAGCCGTCACGTGCGTCGCCGGACGGGGCGACAACCACATCAGCGCGCTTCACAGTGCTCTGACGCCACCCGCTCACCCTCCGCCCAACTGACCTTTGCTGTCGCCGACTCGACAACGCGAGTTGCATGTCACTCTCGTCCGCCATGTCCCCGTCCCGGCGCTCTAGCGAACGTCAAAATTCGAAATGTTGACGTTCCAGTTCTCCATGTGAAGGATACGCTCGTCAACACCCTTGGGATCAAGGATCTTCCCACACATTCGTATTTGCCGCGGTCGCAAGGATGGCGGTACGCGCCACAGCCCCTTGGGTGCGAAAGGCAACCAGCCGACATACAGGATGAGATCGGCACAGGAGGTGGCAATACCGTGCAGTCTCGCAACCGCTTCAGCAAAACAAGGAGCCGTCAGTGGATGCACGTCAATGATATAGAGCACCCGAACGCCATCGTCTTCTTCGTAGACCCGATACGTACATGCGCCGCCCCGGTTCAACGGAATCACGCCATAGCGCGCATCATAGCGATGTTGTCGAAACGCTTCGTCACACACCTTCTCCACGGGGAAATCCGACCGCTTTCGTCCAAACGGTCTCGGCGCCCGCGCCAGAGCAGCCGCACAAAGTCGCGACAGTGGATTCGCCCATCGCAGTGACGGGCGGAAGGCACCAATGTTCAGCGGTAGCGCGTAGAACTCCAACTGCCCCAACTCCTTCCACGTGAGAAGCTTACGGGTAAACGCATAAGCCTGGTCGTTGGGGAAGCCGAAGGCGAAGACCACACCATCGCCTACCGCTTGCGGGTAGACGAGTCGGGCCATCTTCAGCAGATGGAACGGACCGGACCGGTGCTCCGCGTCGATCATGGCATCGACGGATAAGGCAAACAGCCGCTTCGCGCCGAAGCAACGGTATTCGTAGGGCACCAGGTTATACGCGCCCACGATCTGCTCGTCAACCGTCATCAGGCCGTGGTAGGAATGCCCCAGTGGAGTCTGCCGATACTTCCGTTCAAACTGCGCGCCATCCAGCACCTTGCCAAAGACACGGTTGAAAAGATCGGTGAACTGCCCGACTTCCTCCGCAGCGAGTCGGTCCGTCTGCTTGAAGTCAAAGCACGGGCTTGTTCTCGTCATGACCACAATAAATGCTCCGCTACTTGAACAGTCTTCGAAAGAGCGCCGGCGCGAGCGCTTCCAGGGAAAGAAACAGGTGTGCCTTGAACGGGATGTATACGCGTCGGTCGCCACGCCGGACCGCGCTTTCAATGCGCTCGGCCACCATGGCGCTGGTCACACCGTGGCGCGTGTCCTGGCCGGCCGGCTCGGCGCGCGGTCTATCTCGTTTACCGCCAACCTTGACGGTGTTGTGCGCGAAGTCGGAGGCGAACGTCGCGGGAATCGCCTCCAGGACCTTCACTCCCTGAGGCGCGGCGCCGCGCAACATCTGAGTAAAGGCCCACAGCGCCGCCTTCGTCGCCGAATAGCTGCCATGCCCCTTGCGGCCGGCGATAGCCGTCGTTGACAGCACATTGACAATCTGCCTGGGCCTCGTCTGTCCCTTGAGGGCCGCACAGGTGAGAATCACGGGCGCCAAGAAATTGACGGCCATGTTCGCCTTGAACCATTCGAGCGGTATCTCAGCAATCGGACCAACCACGGAGAAACCAGCACAGTTGATCAGTGCCTCCGTGCATTCAAGCTGCGCAGCGAAGTCGGCGGTGGCCACCGGATCTGCCAGGTCCACGCTGCCCAGACGAATATCGCACCGCCCGTACTGGGCCAACTCGCGGCGCAACGCCTCAAGCGCCTCTGTGTTGCGCCCGACCAGGTGCAATGCGTCGACTTGTGGCGCGTACCGTCGAGCCAGTTCCCGTCCCAGGCCCGACGAAGCGCCCGTAATCACGGCACTGCGCGGCCGCGCTTCGTTCTCAGGCTCTTGGCTCGGCCCGTTTCGATCTGGCTGTTCGTGGGCCGCGCGGCCGTTTGGGAAAAGCTGCCTCTTCACGTAACGCAAGCGATCACACCGCCTTACACGATCCGCCCCGTCACCGTCGGCTTCCAAGACCCGGGCCAGGTCGTCCGCAAGCGCGTCGGCTTCGTACGCACTCGATAGCGTTGTCGCCGAACCGTTCTGTCTGCGCTGCGGTGCGAACATGAGGCGGACATCGATGTGGTGGGGCTTCGCCTCGGCACGAAGGGATTGGCAGATGCGACGCAGGGCCCAGTGCGCGCAGGTCGCCGCGGCGTGGCGGTCATCGACAAGTAGGCCAGATCGGGGCAGAACCACGACGATCTTGCATCCGCCTGTCGTCATCATCCTGGGCAAGGCTCCCTTCAGTGCCACCAAAGGCAGAAAGAAGTCCCTGGCAAAGGTCGCTTGGAATGCGGACACGTGCGACAGCCACTCGCGTTGTCCCGCCGCCCCGGCAATGACAATGAGCGTATCGCACGCGGGCTCCTTCTCGAAGAACGTCGTGATGGCCGTTTCGATCTGCGCGACGTCAATGGACTCGCGCGACTCGATGGTGTCGCTTTGGCCCTGTTCGAATCGCATCACACGAAAGCCGCCCGGCGTGCTGGTATCCAGCAATACGGTCTTGTGGGCGGATGAAAGTTCTGCCGCCGTGGCGTGCCCGACCTCATGCAGCGCCAGCACAACTACGTTAGGCCCGGAGTTTCCCATGGTCCGACTGCGTCTCCATCATCATCGTCAACTCAAGTTTCATGACGCCTGTAAGCACTTACAGATTCAGCCAAGGACCTTGGCCCGAAACACACGGGCACAGAACGCCAGCACGTAGAGTTCTCGGCGCCAGCGTTTTGGCTCCTTCACGAATCGATACAAAAACTCCGTGCCGGTTCGGCGAAACAACCGTGGGGCGCGTTTGGCCGTACCGCTCAACACGTCGAAGGACCCGCCGACTCCCATGCGAAACGCCACGGCGAGCTTATCACGGTGCTCAGCAATCCACTTCTCCTGCCGTGGTGAGCCCATGGCCACAAACAGCATGTCCGCACCCGACGCATTGATCGTGTCAACGACGTTCGCACCATCGTCGAAGTACCCGTGCTGACTGCCCACGATACGCAACTTCGGGCACATCTGCTCGATCTCTCTACAGGCACCGGCGTTCGATTCGGGACTGGCGCCGAGCAGGAAGACAGCCAGGTCCTCCGCTTCGGCACGGACCAGCAGTTTGGTGAAGAGTTCCACACCCGTGACGCGCGCTACTTTTCGCCCGTGCAATACGCGCGCGGCAATCGCCACCCCCACCCCATCGCAGATCTGTATCTCCGCCGACCGGATGATCTGCTTCAGTTCCTCGTCACGGTGGGCCCTTTGGCTCTTCTCGGGCGTCAGCGCCACGCAGAACGTCTCCTGACGGGCGCGTACGCGTTCGACGACCTCGTCGACCGCTTCGTCATAAGACCCCAGTGGGCTCAACGGCATTCCGAGTATTTCGAGCTTCTTGAGTGTCCGTCTCATCCGCATCCTCGTGTTTTGATGCTCGTTGACAGAGATATTCCGCCAGGGCGTAGAAGGCCCACGCCTGCGACCAGCGCATGTAGGGAATCTTGTTGGTGTAGTGCTTGTGCTTACGGAAATAGAAGTATCCCTTCGGATCGCGCATGTTCCGGAGCATCCATGTCACGATGCGCTCGACCAAGGCGCCGTAGGATGGCCCCATCGAAGCGAAGAAGGCCATCGCCATCGCCGGAGCATGGATATCAATAGGATAGATGCCATCCGCATAGTACTTGGGCGTACCGTCGGCGAGAAAGAAGCGTGACGCGTAATACGCAACGCCTTTTGCATAGGCGTGCCGATATTGCTCTGCGACCCCCTCTTCCAGAAAATAGCGCAGAGCCAGCAGCACAAATCCCGTGTGGAAGGAATCGACCCAACGCTGCCGATCCCGATCCGCGTAATACCAGGAACCATCCTCGTGCTGACGCTGCATCGTGTAGGCCAGACTCGCCAGCGCCGCTTCCCGGATACGCGCGTCCGTCACGTAGCGGTCCAGGCGTATCAGCAGCGAAGCACCGAGAACATTGGCATTGTGCACGATGCCCTGATCGACGGGCGTATAGCTGAAGCAAAACGCCCCGTCGGCCGTGCTGCGGTGTAGATCCTGAAGAATGAAGTCTTTGGTTGAGAGCACCAGATTCAGGGCCTTTGGATGGCGCGTCACCCGATGGCAATCGAGCAGTGCATGGCCGATGAAGGCGGTGTTGACCACGGTCGGAACGGTACGCGGGCGAAAATAGGTTCCCGACTGCCAATCGAAATTATAACCCCAGCAGTTGCCCGAAAAACCTGGACATCGACATCGTTCCAGCAGATCGAGGAGGCGCTCGATGGCCGCCAGATACTCCGGCCGTTTCTCAACAGCATAGAGTCTCGTATAACCCCAGAGAAACAGGCCCAGACCTTTCGGGTTATGCCCTCTCTTAATTCCTAGAAGCGGCCTGAGATTGATCGGAGACCGTCTCACGCACTGCGTGAAACCGACCCTCATCCATTTGCTCTTGGCGCTGAGAAACCGCACGATGGGGCTGTTGAGGGCATCATAGGGATCGTAGCCGGCATAGTCGGCCCGCTCGACATGACGTGTCAACTGCTCAATTACGTTTCTGGCATCGCTGTTCATCAACTTGTACCTGTGTGTTTCTTCGTGCAACGTCACTGCGTGGCATGTTCTCGCATCCGCTGTCTTCTGTGGGGCGAGCGAATGGCCAACAAGCGCTGTTTGGCCGCACTCAGGCGTCCGTCGTAGATGGTGATCCCCTGCTGCGCGAGTCGTACCCCGGTTTCGAATACGGTTTTGGCATCCGCGTAGAAGAACTCACGGTTCTTGTAGGTCAGCGAACGAGCGTGCTCTGTGGAAACGTGCCGCCGGAGCAAACCAACGGGATCGTACGTCAGGCGAATATCATGGGCCCGGGTGGGGATCTCGCGCGGGCTGCCCGAGTAGTCGATCACCTTCCCGGAGAGTGCCCCACCGCGATAGGTGACTACGGGGAAGCGCACCCCGAGATGATCGTCAATGGCATGGATAAATGCGATATACCGGACACTGACACCGATACCGATCGCCCTGCCCTCATGGGCGACGAACTTGTAGTAGGGACTCGCTGCCCCGTAGGGCCTGATATCCGTGTGATGTTCAGCGATCAGTTCATCGCGCAGCGGCCCGCGCACCGCGACCGATTTCGTCGGATGCAGACTCCGGCGCGTGCCCTCCATACGCCGAAAGATCTCCGTGAGCAGACCGCTGTACGACGGCGTCCGGCGCACGTCCCACACCTGGCCGCTCTTGAGAAAGGCGTACGAAGTCAATTTTGGATAAGAGGGCATGAGAATCGTTCCCTCGGGCCCCACGATATCGAGCAGCAATTGGAGTATTCGTCGGGGAGGAATATCCATGGCCAGGCCGTCGATGGAGCTGTGAACGAAGAGCACGGCTCCCGGCTTCACTCCACAGATCTCTCTGAGTGCAAAGCGCAGGTCATCCTCCCCGAAAGGAACCTGATGACGACGATCTCGTGCCCGCTTGGCCGCGGCGCTGCGCAGTTGCCGGATGTACTTACGCGGCAGGATTTGGCTGGCGTAATATTTCCACATCGTCGACTCCGTCCCCGCTACTTGTGGCTGTTCGTCTGCACCCCACGGTCGGCGTCCGCGTCGGCCAAGGTGCCGTTGTCGAGGCCCGACACGGACGTAACGATCAGCTCAATGCCATCGCCCGTGCCCAGATTCCGTGAATATTGCCTCTCCTCACTGTTGTTCCAGTGCTCATGAACGCCCAGGCTCGCCAGCGGCTCACCATCACTGTCGGGATCATAGAAGGTACCGGAGGGCGGATCATGCGCAAGGGCGGCTTCGTGCAGATAGTTCTCTGTACCCGCGCCCTTATCCTCTGTGGCCCCCGGTTCGTTGCGGATGATGTCCAGTCCTACCGAATCGATGGCGACCGGATCCTGCGATACCAGCAAGGTAGAGGTCCAATCATTGTCGAAGGACACGTAGCGAATGACCGGGCCCCCTTGATGCTCGGCCGCGTACAGACCGTCAATCATATACAGCAGCGTCTTGCCCCCGAGGTCAGGATGCCCCATGAGATCGACGAGACACGCGTAGTCCCCGAAATGACTGTCACGATGCTTCACGAAACGATGCAACGGGTCCGGATGCCATCCATATCTATACGCCATATCAAACCACACCGAGCCAAAATGGTTCTTACCACACAAGGTCACTCCAGCCATCTGGTGGGCTCTCAACAAGGCAAGGTTAATCAAGTAGTCAGCTTCGTCGACGCACTGTGGCAGATACGCGAGTCCATTGTACGGCACATCCGGACTGCTGAAGTACACCGGATTCACCTCCGCAGGAATAACGGCAAGTCGTCCGTCATTGGCTTCATCAGGACGAACCACGAAGCGAACCCTGTGAAAATTCGGGTCGGCACTGTCTCTGACCTTATTGTAGATCGGATCTCCGATCGCACGCGAGGCATCATAGATGGTGATCATTTCGCCGGGCACACCGACAACGCGGATAAGTTGGTCAAGCAAGGCATAGACCACCTGAGGAGATGGCAGACCACCTTTCTCCAACCCCCAAGAGGACATGCGACCATCATCCTGATTCATGTTGATCTTGATCGTAACGAGCTGGCCGTCCTGATACCCCCAATCACCCGTGCCGCGGGTCCGATTGAAGTGCCTGAAGAGTGCATCCCAGGCTGTCGCATCATGTGTTTCACCGGTCAGGTCTCGGATCGCAAGCGACACCATCCTGTTTACCATGAGCTGATCGGTATTCTCGTCTTCCCACCACAAGCCCGTGCTACCGTCCCAATTGGCCGCATTCGGCTCGTAAACCCAAACCACCCGGCCCGGATGAATTCCCCTGGCGACGCCGATCGGGCTGTTCGGCAATTCGCTCGGCACAAACTCTGCCTGGGCCCCCCTGCTTCCAGCGATACTCACGGCCCACCACACGGCGGCCACGGCCACAGCCAATAGACACCAGCCAGCCAGGTAGCGCGACCGTTGGAATAGACGTATCGCCCGGCGATAGGCCAGAATCGATCCTGCAAGCCCGACCAACCAGACAACAAAAACGCTCGCCAGTGGCGCGGCCAGACGCTGGCATGGGTACGTCGCGCGCGACGGTTTGGGAATCACGCGCACCAAGAACCAGATCAGCGACACCAGTCCCACCATCGGAAGGACCCACGGCGCCGAGCGGTATCGTCTGGTCGCGCTGATTGGCCGTCCCGTTCTCGGGCAACGGCGACACTCTGGCATTTCGTCTCTATTCGCCATCTTCTATGCCCCCATACGTCTTTTTGATGAGCCCGTCCGCTTGCCCGCACGCGGCAGACCGTGCAACCAGCATCTCTGCACTGCGCCAACGCGCTCAGCGCATCACGGGCACCGTTCTTCTTCAGTTGCTCTTGATGACCAGCAGGTCACCACACATCGGCAAGACACACACCTTGTCGGCGTTGAAGATCCGTTTCCACTCGTAGCTGGGCAACCACTGATAGTGGTGCTTTATCCAGTTGGAATCCTGCGCAATCTTTGGACGGAGGTTGTGCAAGTTCAATTGTCGTGCCAGCAGCACCTGCCATGATCCAGGCAACAATTGGAAGAAGGGCAGCTTGAAATGCGGCTCCAGACAACAATAGCGCCAAGGTACACCGACAATCCACTGCTTACTGACGCGCATCATCTCGCTGGCGATTTGCTCCAAGGTGTCGCGCTCGCAGATGTGCTCCATCATGCCGATGGATATGGCCAGGTCAAACGACTTCGTCTCGAATCGTGACAGATCCCTCGCATCTTGTTGATGGTATCGGAACTGTGCATGGTGCACGGTGACGTCCTGCGGAGGCAATATGTCAATCCCGGTAACATGATATTCATCCAGCACATATGTCTCGAACGATCTCCCGTCCGGACCGCAGCCGACATCCAGGACACGCATGCCAGGCCACGCATCGACCTGAGACAACATGTATTTCACACGGCCCCTGCGGCGGCGTTCGAGCACCCGCTTGGCGAGCATCGTGTGGTAAAGGCGTTCCGCCATGGTTATCCTCCGTGTGGCCCGCTACTGAACGCTGATATCAACGGTGTCTGGCTGCGGGCTGCCCTGCGGCCAGCGGAATCCCAGCTACCCTTTGGCTGTCGCATGAGCGTTAAGGCTGTGCTGGGACTCGGTGAGGATCTGCCCCACGATTCCACCGAGCGTATTCCAATGAAACTCGGATCGATATTTCCGATGCGACGAGATTCTGCCCAGAAAGGCATCCAGCGCCACATCGTTCCAGAAATCTTTGCTGTGCCCGAGGCAGACGACGGGACAGAAGCCACCGTTGGGTCCCGCTGCCTGCTGCTGCACCGCCCAGGCAAACATTCGGAACATGTCACCGGCGCTGAGTTTGCAGATATCGAACTTCATGGCGTTGCTGGAGAACAACTTCCTCAGCGCCGAACGGGGCGAAGCCGTGCTCTGAGGGGCAGAGTGAACTTGGCAATGAGGATCTTGCCTCTCGATAGCTCTTCTTTTCAGTGTTGCCCGGAACTTGGTTGGTTTGAAATTGCACAAGTACGGCTTCATCTTTGCATACAAGGGAAATTCCAACACTCCTTCAGAAGCCCGGCCACGCTCGGTCATACTGCGGCGACTGGTCCACCAATACCCGGGGCCTATGGGAACCGATCCGAAGTCTACAGGGAGCGGCTCATCCGCGACGTAGCCCGGAACAACGGAACTGTCCGCCCACAGCCCAACACGCCGCATCGCCTCGATGATCCGGTCGCCCGGTTCGATATAGAACCCGCCGGCGCGAAAAGCGTTGCACTCATAACTTGCGTCAACCGGACGCAGCAAAGCCTCAAGTGTTTCCTTCCCTCGGCGCAGCACGCCCGCCAGCGGGAGGGATGCCGAGTCGCCCTTTTGGGCGTCGTCCAAGTCACAGAGGCGTATCTGATGAAAATTCAGATGCCACATCTTATCGCGGTACTCGGCGCCAATCCATTGCGGGTGCAAATGCAGCTGGATGTCGTGACCCGATCCCAGAGCAAGCTGGACCTGAGTTTCCATAGCCTGGGCGGGGGAATAGCCGAGATCGTGCTGGAGCGCCTGCTCGGCCTGTTTCATCGCCCAGTATTGGCCAATCTCGAGCATAATCGTCAGCTTTGCCGCGTGGCGATCGCATATCGCCAGAAGCCGGTTGGTCGGTTCGATCATGTCGCGCTGCACGTGGCCACCGCCGTTGTTGAACAACTCGTAGTCAACAGTAATGATCAGCTCAATCATGATCTCTCTTGCACTCAAAGGCATCAGGACCTGCGTTCCGATCCTCTTCCTGCTCTCGGTGCCTAACTGACGGCGATGCTCTGTCGCGTTCGCAATGACTCAAGGGCCGCAAAACATGTCCGTGTTACGGTGAACAGTTGCTCAGGCTCGATCAATGCCGGTCCGGCGTCCCGGAGCACCTTGATGAACGCATCTAGCATGTTGGCCTGTCCCTTGTCCTGGCTCAACAGGCGTCTGCGGTACGGCTTGTCATTGCCATAGACATGCAACTCGCGGAAATCCGTGATGATCCCGGTGAGCCCCGCGCGGTACACCTCCACATACTCCTTAGCCAGCTTCTTCGAGCCGTTGGCGTAGTAGCATACGGTGCCGATCGAGCCATCTGCAAACGATAGGTTGAGATTGACCGTATCGTCGAGTCCATGAGGATCGCGCAGGGCCGCGGCATGCACCTCGGTCGGCGCCGCGCCGCACATCCACGTCATGAAATCGATGAAGTGGCAGACCTCTCCCACGAGGCGTCCGCCCCCGAGCTGCGGATCCTGAGCCCACGTGCCCGGTGGGATCGCGCCGGCATTCACACGGTATATCATCGCCAGCGGGCCCTCGCCCAGTCGCTGCTTCAGTTCGACGGCCAACGGCGCGAAGCGACGGTTGAAGCCGATAAGGAGATGCCGGTCGTTATGTTCGGTAAACGTCTCCTGGACCTGCTCGAGCTCTTGAGACGTCACGCACAGTGGCTTCTCCACAAACACGTGCTTGCCGGCCCGCAACGCTTCGGTCACATACCGGGCATGGCTGTCATGCCGGGTCGCGACGAAAACCGTATTGATCTCAGGATGGCCGAGAATGTCATCCATCTCCGACGTGCAGAACTCGAAGCCAAAGCGCTCGGCCACGCGCTTGGAGGTCGTCCCGGTCTGCGTCATCACGCCTTTGTAGACCACGTCCGCGTCGCCGTGCGGGAGATTCGGCAGCAGACTGCCCTGGGCGTAACTACCGGCGCCTATGAAGGCGAGGTTCACTTTGCCACAGGGCCGGGGCGGACGCACGGTGATACGCTGACGCTCGAGAGCTTTGCCGGTGTCGTATTTCAGCACAATACCCAAGAACGGTTCCGAGCGGCTAACGATCATGTCGTACGCCTCAGGCGCCTCGTCGAGGGCATACTCGTGGGTGGTCAGATAATCGATATCGATCCGCTGCGCGTGCACCAGTTCCTGGAACGCCGCCATGTTCCGATTCTCGGTCCAACGCACGTAGGCGGCCGGGTAATCCTGCCCCTTCTCCTCGTAGACCAGATCATAGCGCCCCGGCCCATACGAGCACGACATCCTCAGTTCCAGCTCTTTCTTGTACCAGTGCGGCTCCCGATCGAAACCGGTGGGCACTGCTCCAACGACTACGATGCGACCGCGCTTGCGCGCGACTTCGCCGGCGAAATTGATGGGATCGAGGCTCCCGCTGGCGGCCGTGATAATAACCGCATCGGCCCCCAATCCCCCCGTCGCGTCCTCAATCTGGGCCGATATCCCCGGAAAGTTGCGGTTCCACGCGCCCTCGCAGCAATGCGCGCGGGCCAACTCGACCACGCGGTCGTCAATGTCAATGCCGAACGTATTGATGCCGCCGGCCCGCAACATGAGAGCCGTCAACTGGCCCAGCAATCCCAACCCGATCACGACACAGTTCTCGCCCAGGCGCAGATCGGCTTGCCTCATTCCCTGCAGCGCGATCGCGCCCAGCGTGTTGTAGCAGGCCCCTTTGAGGTCTGCATCCGGGGCAAGCCTGACGCACAAATGCTCCGGCACAGACACGATCTCGGCATGATGCGCATACTGGGCCCCGGCGCACGCGACCTTGTCGCCTTGAGAAAGACCGCGCACGGCAGACCCTGTTTCAAGGACTTCGCCGGCCGAGCTATAGCCGAGCGGGGAATAGGCGTCGAGCTTCTTCATGACCGCGCGGTACGTCTGAACGGGCCCAACCTTGGCAAGTGCCTCGACCACTTGCTTGACCTGCTGCGGGCGTTCCTTCGCCTTGCCAATCAGGCTCTTCCGCGCCGTGCGCACGGTATCCGCTTCCGTGCCCGGACTGATGAGCGAATAGTGATTACGCACGAGGACCATGCCAATGCCCAGCTGCGGCCAAGGCATCTCTCGGGTCGACATCTTTCCTGATCTGAGCTTCTGCGTTAGCTGCTCCATGTCAAGACTCCTCGTAGGAATACCTATTCGGGCGTAGACAAAGAAAGGGGATCACGACCCCGTCGTTGTACAGAAGATCCAGTGGAATATGACTGCCACGTGCTCATGCTGAGAAACACCACTCTCCGTTCAATGCCTGGTACCTGTGACAAACCACACACCTGTATTCTTCAATCACCGGCCTATTCCCTCGGCGGCGGATCTGGTTCAATAGGGCGAGAGGGCAACCGGGCTCACTCACGGCCCTCAGGTGCACTGTCTCGGCCGTCCCCGTCAAGAAGAGGCCCATAGATTGACTTGAACTGATTCACTACGACGTGCACATCAAATCTCTCCAACGCGTCATTTTGGATTCCAGTGCGGCGGCCCCGCAACTCTTCGATGTTCTTACATGCCCATATCATCTTCTTAGCCAGGTCGCCAGCGTCACGTCGTCTGACGAACACCCCATTTGCTCCTTCGTGGATGATTTCCGGCAGGGCCCCGACGCTGGTGCAAATCGCAAAAAGCCCGGCTCCCAAAGCTTCAATGACAGACGTCGGACACCCTTCCGTCCAGGACGGCAACACGAAGACGTCCGCATCCGCAAACGCTTCCCATTTCTCGCGGCCGGTTCGCATGCCGTGAAAGGTAATCTGGTTGTCCAATCCGGCCTCGTGAATTTCACCGGTGTATCGCTCGACGAGACCTTCCTGCGCCTCAGGCCCAATGACAAGGAGTTCAAAGTCATGCCCTCGGGATTTCAGCAGGCGCGCAGCCGACATCAGTTCACCTATGCCCTTGGCCTCCAAGATACGGCTCAAAAACAAGAAACGTGGTCGCTTCCCTGATCGATCAACGGAAGTCACGACTGCGTCCCCTTCATACGTTGTCTTGGTCACTTCAATTGCCGAAGGGCGAAATCCAAGGGCAACCAAATCGTCGCGGAAGGATTCGGCAAGCACCACACTCACGTCTGCTTTGCCGTAAATGCGACGGAACAGCCATCTAGCCAGGGCATGAGAACGCAAGAACGCTGCCACATTCTCTCGCCACCCACGATAGAAGACAATGACGTGACGTCGCAAGAGCTTGGCGACGAGAATGATGAAGGCGTCACGGAAAAGCGGCAGCGCCATCAGTGACGGACTGACCTGTACGATGCGGGTCTTACGGCTACGAGATAGCCCCCACGCAAATCGTGCCAAATCCAAGACGTAATACGCTTGATAAGCCAGCGACCTTATCACCAGCCTGCGCGGAAATCTGGGCCTCGCGCCGAACGTCTGATGCAGCAGCGACAAACGTTCATCACGGAAGTACTCAAAGAAGACGCGATAGTAGTTTGCCACGCCACCATCGATGTCACGTGATCCGGAGGCTATCAATACATTCGCAGGTTCGTTCATGGCTCCTCCTGTTATCTACGTCGGACACGTTCCGTGCATGGCTCTCACGAAAGCGCCGATACAACCGGAATCAGAGAATGGACCACAGGTTGACACAGGGTCCAGACCTGGTTTCCATGCTCTCTTAGGACGGCCAGGTGGTGCGATTGTCATGGCACAGGCGCGGTGCTCGGATACCACTCATGCGCTCCGATATCAGGGGCTGTCCCATTGGGAACGGCTCGCCCATCAATGTCGTGCGCGTATCCCAGATCGGCCCCTTCATCAACGGCAGGACTGTCCGCCCGAAGGCGAAAATCGCCCCCCTCAGCGTCCATGAATAAGGGATCCACCGCCACCAGATTGTGACTTTCCACCAGACCTATTTCGGATTCAGGTGTGCTGGGCCTCAATTGGTACGCAAGACTCCCATCTCCGTTGTTCCAGATGATGTTGTTCTGAATATCCCAATTCGGTGATTGAAACTGAATCCCGGCCGAGTCCCCATCTATGTCTGCGCCATTCCAGACGATGATGTTGTTGTGTACGCGATTGCCACCAGCAGTAATGGCGTGTCCCGCCCCTGCGTCTCGAATTCCGGAAAGGCGGTGGTCTCTGATGATGTTATAGGCGATCGTGAAGTCACCCTCCTGCCCGTCATATGGATGCGGGCTGTCATGATTATAGAAGCCGATCCCGTGCGTTGCTCCCGAGCTGATGTGGTTGTGGACAATGTCCACATCCCTCGAACCGAAATGAGCGCCAATAACCGCGCTGCCCGACCCAAACAGCACGTTGTTCCGTATGACGGTCCGCCCCTCCTTGGCCGGAGACTCCTGATGGCCTTTCAGGTCTATTTCGTTTTCACAATGTCCAAATATCACATTGTCTTCGATACGATGCCCTGCTCCGCGGGTGATTTCTCCGGTCAGAATGCCGTCGACCCCCCAGGTTTCGCCGTCTCCGTACAACGTGCAATGTCGGACTGTGACACATCTCACATTCCTATTCATCCCAATATCATTAGCGGCGCTGTCGCATCGAATGCCGTTATTGAATATCGTGGAGTGTTCTATGCGTATATGCTCCACCCAGCCATCCGGATTGTCCGTCAACTCATCCCCCAAGATCTGGACGCCGCGTGTTCCGGCGTGATGCACAACCAGATGATCCAAGAGAACGTGCTTGCAGGCGTGGATCATGTATATGTTGTTGTACACGGAGTTCATGATTTCCAGGTCCCGCAAGACGATCTGCTTTTTGCCCTCCATCCGTATTGAATACGATCTCGTTGCCGACTCAGTGTGATGGTTGTCCGGATCGCCAGGCAAATACACCAATAGTCTGTCACTCTGGCTGTCGTATGCGTATGTGTCTTCTTCTAACGCACTCATCTCTGTAACGGGCCGGAACCTTACCCCATCTATCGTCACAATGAACTTGTTCGCAGCCCTTCCGCTTGCGATGAGTGTCTCCGAGTGAAAGTCAATATGGCCTGGCTTGCTCCAGATATTCTCGCCTGCGGGATCCCACTCGTTATCCGTATAAAGGTCTGCCCCGTTGATGACCGGCAACGCTTCGTCCGCCCCATATGCACCATATGTGATGGGGTTACCTTCCTCACCTGAGGAGGAGACATAGAGCATTTCTCGCCATTGGCAGCCCCGACGAAGCAGTATGGAATCACCTGGCATAAACAGGAAGGAACGGACCTTTCCCAGAGTCTGCCACGCCGAATCCTGCGAAGTCCCTGCATTCAGATCGCTCCCACCTTCCGCATCCACATAGTACGTCAGACAGCGGCATGGGCGGCCGAGCAGCGCCACGATGGCCAGAACAGTCACTGCACGTAGTATGTTTGAGGCATGGTCACAATTCACGGCTTTTATACCTCCAACAGGAGTGAGCCAGTCTATGCTCATCTATCAGAAAAGGCTGTACGATGCCCCGCAGACGCGGTTGTTGTGCCAGCGGCGAAGCCAACAGCCCACAGGACCGAGTCGCCGTCTGAAAACATGGCAAACGACTATCCGCATCGCACCACTCACGCGCCGCACCCATCTCCTCGCCCCAGAAGGGGTGCATCGCTCAATACCGTTGAACTCAATTGCACCCGGTTCAGCACATCCATTACCCTCAGGTTGCAGCATGCATTGCGACAGAAATCGCCATACTCCAGCTTCCACTCCGACGCGCTGCAATCATAGCGGTACCGACACGGCTTTCCATCAATCATCATCTGGTGGATGGCACTCGTGCCAAAATAGACCTGAATTTCATTGATCAGGTATTGGCCGTCCGTCGTCTCGAAGATATCCAAGCTCACACTGGGGAAATGTTCTCTTTCGGTCATGGCGCGGACAAACTCTAGAAGTGCCAGCGGAGGTTGCCCCCAGATCTTCTTCTTCGTTCCGCTATGGTAGTCGCCCATCCGTTCCTTCCGATATGCGAAATAGGAATCTCCGATTCGCACCGCCCGCCATTCACTCGCCACAGGGACGTATTCCTGGAACACGACCCAGCCTCTCTCCCTCTCATAAGGCCCCAGCGACCAAGTGCTGACTCCCTTGCCAAAGGCGCGCCTAATGATACCGAAAGCTTCTCTTCGCGTGCGCACGATTCGGACACCTCGCGCCCCTGACCCCATGTCCATCTTGAAGACGAGGGGCAGGGCCGCCTGTCTAACATAGTCACAGGCCTCATCCTTCTGGTAAAAGACTCTGGTCTCCGGATGAGGGTATCTCCTGGCGCTGAGAAAATAGGCCATACGTTTCTTGCTTTCGAACATCCACAGCAGAGGCGGATCTGGATACACCGCGGCATGCTCGTGTTCACGCAGTATCTGCAGTCTTTCCTCAAACTGATCTTTCCAGTAGCGCCACATCACCGGCGGCCAAACTACATGGATATCACAGTTGCTCCTGCGAAAGCTGTCGAGCCAATCGGCGGACATGAGATCCACGAGGTTGTATGCAACTTTGAGTTCCTCGCAGGCGGCCATGTAATAGCGGAAGAGTCCCCCGTAGTCTGTGACAATCCCGATCCTGGTCGGGTACAAGGGCTCGTAGTCACACGCACCGATCTTGATACGACTCTCATGCTGACGTCGTATTCGCCGAATCCGCATATCGCTCAGATCGACACGGGCGATGACGAGTTTCTTGAGTTCGTTCAGCAACTTCATGACAGATCGACCGTCAGGGGCGGGTACTCGTCCATTTCGTATTGGGTAGCATCGAAGGATTCTTCAGATCCCGCAATATCCACACCCCATGCCGCCCTGCCCTGAATATATCCCAAGGCCATGGCCATGTGGATCATCGACGGATCGTATATGGCGATGGAGATCAGACCCTTACTGACCACAATTGGGATGGCACACAGCAAGGCCGTAGACAATACGAGGTCGGTTCTTCTCAGCGTCAACCAGAACCGGATCAGCGACGCCAACATCATCAGCATGAGAAGCACGCCGATCAGACCATGGTCGTAAAACACTTCCAGGAGGTCGCTGTGCGCGTATACCCTGACACCGATGTCTTCCCATAGTGCGTTGGGAACAGCGGCATAACCATGTCCTACCACCAATCTGAGGCCATCGGTCCTTTCGATTCTCCGCCACACCGCTCCGTAGCTCAAGCCGCGACCCGATCCCAAGTCTTCGAGATTCCCACTGGATATGTCATCGAGCCGGCCGGCATACTGATCCTGCCGGCTGATCACGATCAGCCCGGCAATCGCAACAATGCCGACGACTTTCAGTACCGCGATCAGTCTTTCTCTGAGGGTGTTCCCGGTGGAGGCAATCAGCCAGCACGTTACGGAGGCCGCCAACGCGAGAATGGCCCCTCTCTTCAACGACAGGAGGACGGCTATTACCACAAGGATAAGGCAGAGGTATAGCCACTTCTGCTTGGCGGGATCGATCATGAGAATGAGCGGGATACATAGGACCAGCTTCCATCCGTCGTTTCTGTAGTCTGCCACAGCTACATCCGCCATTCCAGAGAGCTTATCCAGTATCAGTATTTTCAGGAACAACATCAGGACCAGCGGTATCGTGAAGTACATCAACATTCTGGGCGTCAACACCCCGCGACGCGTCATCCCCGCCATGAAGAAGAAGCCCAGTATCCAATAGTACGTCTTACTGAGATCGATCATGTCGGTCTTCAGGTCCTCAGAGGCGACCAGAACGCTTACCCCCATCACCAATCCCAACAAGAGTACGGACAACCCAAAGGATAATCCGATAGAATACTCGTGCTCTTCCGATATCACCCAGATGAACATGACCGCGACAATCACGAGCCGTAATAGACGAGGCAACGCCCGACCTTCCACCCCCACCTCGTCAGCACCGAAGAACACATCGATAACGACCAAGGCGAGCAGTAGCAGCAATACACCGATCAGAGACACTTGCCGCCAGAATCTATTGGAAAAGTGAATATTCATATGCACAGATCACGGGGGGTCGCACCGGTACCATCCAAACGGCACAGGGTGCCGTGCATTACTTCCGACAGACCATATCGAATCGGGCATTCTATCCTCACATCGAGCACCCTCGGGACGGTTGAGTACGCAGAGATCATTCGGGCAGTTCTGAGTATTCCCTTATTTCAACCGACACCGTACAATTCTGCAACGCTCCAGACACTGCTACTGGAATCCTCTCATGTAGATCACGTTGACGATCTCACTTTCTTCTCTCAGCCACTTGACACACAGCACAACACTGAGGGTGAATGCGAAGACGATGGCCACACAGACCATGTAATGGAATGGTCCGATCCAAGAGGGTCCACCGAAAGCATGATTCACGATCCGAGCACAAGGCATCTGCACCAGATAGGACAAGAGCGTATACTGCCCCAACGAAGCAATGGCGCCACGCATCATGTGATGATCGGAAAGCTTGGACAGAGTCCACACCGCAACATAGAACCAACAACAACTCTCCGTGAGGCGCAAGGGAATCACAATGTAGTGCGCACCATCGCTCCGGATATCGCTCAGCAGCAGCATATCGGCTAGCAAGAAGGCAACAGGCAAGAGCGGAAGTCTAAGCAGTGTTTGGTAGAACGAGTCCAGATATCCCCGACTGGCGAGCATACCGGCCGCCAGGCCCACACATCCCATACCCATGAAGACCACGCACTGGCCTGGGAGAACCATAGCCACCCCCACAACGACCAGACTGGAACACAGAATGCTCCTCATGCTCCGAAGTGTGAAGAGCACACTGATCAATACCAGACACATGGAAATGTAGTACAGCACTTCAAAGGCAACGTAACTGCCGTCTATCGTCACGAACATCGCTGTGAGTACGCTGGAAGGATGAGCCGCCAGTTCTGACAGGGCGGTGCGATCGGCCAGCCCCAGAATGTGGAAAACCACATTCGCGACGAGGAACAGTATCATAATTCTGATGGCCCGCGAGATAATGCGCCTTCGTAGCGCACCCCGATGCTCATTCAGCCTTGGGAAATAATGCATGCCACAGAGATACCCGGAGATGATCAGGAACGAATAATGCAGAAACGACAAATGGCCTCTGATCTGCCGCACCGCGGGAAAAGTAGACGCAGACGAACAATGATAAGCGATCATGGCGAGAACAAGAAATCCCTTGATGTGATCTATGTTGCGGTCTCTCTTCATCCGTTGCCCTAACCTGCGCGACACACGTGATGATCCAGTTCACCATCTTTGCTGCGTTCACCGAAAATGACTGGGGCAGCCTCTTGGACCTGGACTATCATGAGAGTCTCGCTTCAAGTGCCTGGTCATCGGCTTCAAGTCCCGTGTTGCTTCTCACTCGTTCCATCTCTCCGTCGCCTGCCGCTAAGGCGGGAGATAAGCCACGGGCCCGGCGGCATCGTCAACTTGCGAGGGAATCACAATCCGCCAAACACCTGACGAATTGCTGCCAGTAGTATCGGTTTGCCACCAACATCATCCTCCGGACAAGAGACCATTGCTTCCGGCGGCGGTGCTTCATCTTGGTCACAAACCGTTCCAAATAGCCTCGGTAATCCTCAGTATCGAGTTCAGCGCGGGCGGCGTGCGCATAAGTTCGCAGGAAGAGCATCGCTGTTTCAGACGCGCTGCAGGCAAAGGGACAGTGATGAAGGCGTCTGTTAAAAAGATTGCTGAGGAACCATGCCATATCAAAGTATCGCGTTCCATAGGTCGCGATGCCGCCATGGATCTTTGTCATCTGCCAATCGAGGATCACAAGCGCGCCGTCGTCCAGATCAATGCACACATTGTTGAAACTAAAATCGCCGTGAATAAACACGCTCCGTCCTTCGTGGCGCAATTCTCTGGGCAACGGTATGGACATGCTCTCAGGCAGTTCCAGCAGATTGTGGATGGCGGCCAACGACCTGGCCATACGTTCCGCCAGGCCACGATAGTCACTGCTGAAGGTGAGTTTCTGTCGGATACTCTGCAAATGCCCAAATTTCTCAAATACGGCCACCCCCCGGCACTCGTCATGATCCAATACCCTGGGGACACGAAACAACCCCGTGGACCGGCCGATTTCGTAAGCGCGAGTCGTTTTTTCGACCTCGATGCGCATCCGTTCCGGGACGTCCGATTTCTCGATCGTATGCTCCTGGACGACCAGATTCGCTTTCTTCCTGACGCGCGCAGGGGTATGTCGGGCCACCTCAACCACGGACAACTCCGTTCCAGGGTCGCAGCATTCTGAAGTCGGATGCCTGGTACCTGAACACCTCAGAGAGGCGCGTACCACTGTGTTTGACAAACCCTCTGGCCAGAAGAAAAGAACTGACGACGTATCCGAGACTGTTCGCTACCGCCGCTCCTTCCAGCCCGATGGACGGCAACAACAGTATCAAAGCACTGATATTGACGGTCACACCGGCCGCCACACTGATAGAGACAAGCCCTGGACGATTGCTGCCGATCAGGTAAGGCACAAACAACTTGCACGTGCATCGCACCAGGACACCCAATGAGAGGATACGAACAAGAGGGATACCGCCAAGAAACTCTCTGGAAAACAAGGCAACAATGATGGGATGCGCGAATACACACAAGACCAACAACAGGGCGCCACAGACAACGCCTGTCATCCTGGCCGCCTTGGCAATCGTCTCAGCTCGGTTCTTCCCGGCCCGGCACATCCTGGGCAGGAAGACCGTCGAAAGCGAATCCGGCACGGTGATGACCCGTGTCGTCAGTTGATGCGCCACATCGAACAGCCCGATTTGCTCCTTCGTCGCAAAGAAGGCCAGAATCACCGTGCCCAGCCTCGAATTGACGCGGTTGCTCATCTTACCGAAGTAATAGCGGACTCCGTAATGGTACATTTCATACAATCGGCCGAACGTTGGGCTCACCAACGACAGGCCGAACTTCCAGCGCAGCAGCGCGAGGGTCAACGCCACGACCCCCACGTCCCGAACGATGAGCGCCGCGAGTGCCCCGGTGACACCCCAGGAGAGATAGCCGACGAATAGACCGACGCAACAGAGGTGCAGTGCAATGTGCAGGATTGACAACACGGCAAACCATCGAAACAGCCGCACCGCCGTCAATAATTGCAGCATGATCACGGCCATCAGCTCCGTCGGAATCAGAACCAGCGACAGGTCAAAGGCCCTCCCGCTGGCTTTGTTGAAGAACTCCAGGGGCAACACCCGCACGAGCAAGCCAAAGGCAATGGCCAGACAGGAACTCACCGCAACACAAAGGGCTGCGTGGACGACACCCTCGGAAATCGTGAAGCGTTCCGATGACACGAAGTAGACGCTCGCCGTATCACAGCCCAGGGCAAAGAACACGGTCAACAAGGAGGCAAATACCTGACAGACGGCGTACTCACCGCGGCCGGCGGCTCCCAGCCACCACGCCAGGCAGCTTTGCACGCCGACCAGAAGAACCATCGACGTCGCCTTGGCGGCCACCGTGTACTTGAGATCTTGGAATCCTGACGACATGCCACCTTCCAGGTCACTTTGTGACCGTTCGATTGATGTCTCCGCCGGTCCCGATCCGGCGTGCTGCCGACTCGACCAACCCCCTTGGGCGCGGGCCCAACACCTGCGGTCCGCACAGACTCCGTCCCCGTCGGCAACCAGGTGCCGGCCGTGAAACCCATCGGTGGCACCGGCGCCGCGGGCGTACTACTTGCCCTGCCACAAGGACACGCTGACCCCGTGCTCCGGATGCCGGCGCCGCATTGTTACGGTAGCAACTCGCTCAGTTCCCGATGGGGAGACGGACGGAGAGCCTGGCGATCAGACTCCGGGCGCCTCGGTGCTCAGGTCGTGATTGCCGGATGATCTCGGCGTGCCGCAGGGCCTGTTCGTCGGCCCCCGTCTCAGCATACAGCTCGGCCAGGGCATAGCGCCAACTGACCTGCCCATAGTCTCGGTCCAGCGCTTTCTCGTAGAACGTGATGGCTTGACTCGAGTCACCCGCCTGCCGGTACATGCTGCCCAATGAGGAGAATACCCAACCGGGGGCATCCGGCTCCCGGCCCTTCTGCTCCAGTATGTCCATCACGTCCCGACGAACCTCGTCAATGGAGACCGTGCTTGCCCCCGTCGTCCTGAGGATATCAACGATCGTGTAGAGCCGTTGCATCTTGTCACCGGCAACCTCCAAAGCCAGCTCGGGCAGGTCATATTGGGTAATCAACTGCAATGCCACTTCGCGAAACGGCCCGTCATCCAGTTGTACAGCGGCCTTCATATGCTCCAGGGCCACGTCGAGCTGGTCCTTCTCCACCGCCAGCATACCCGCCACAAAACGCGTTATCGCATCGCAGGGAGCCAACTTGACCCCTTCCATAATGTGTCGCGTGCCACGCTCTTCCTGAGCCAGAATGGCCCGCTCCAACTGCCCGAGCACGCACCAGGTAGCCCCAAACGTGGGACACAGGGCACGCGCGGCATCAAGCTCATCGACGATGCGCTGAGCGAAGTCCACACTCTCCGGCGACAGGATCACTTCCCCGGTATTGGGGTCGACGGTGCGATCGATGGTATGCCACCGGTAGACGTTGAGCCAATGCTGGTACTCGATGCAATCGGGCTGGCAAGCAGCCGCCTTGCGGGCGTGGTTCAGCAGATAGATGTATGCGGCGTCGCTGCCCTGCCAGTCCTTGGCCATCAGATCGCGCTCAGCCGCCGTGACTTCGCGCCAGTAACCGGCGGCCCGACGCGCGCTATCGGCCTGCACCAGTCCCCAGGCCCAGACCACGCAAACAGCCGCCAGCGCTGCCCCCCACCCCTTCAGGGCGCGCGGACTGACGAACGTCACATCGTCATCTTGTGCGTCGCCTGCCACGGCGCTGCGCGACAGCCGAATCAACAAAGCACAGAAGATCGCGGTCAAGATCGCGTTTGCCGGCAGGTGCTGCCCGAAATCACTCAAACTGTGGATCAGAATGGCAAGCAAGCCAAACCCAAGCCCGTAGGCGGCCGCGCAAATGGGAAGACGATTGTTCCGCACGGCGCGGACATAGTGGTACCCGATCACGATCGCAAAGGCCACCAGGGCAACAAAGCCAAGCGCGCCGGTTTCTTCCATAGCTTGCGCGTATTCGTTTTCCGCATGCGAGGCCAAAGCGGGCGACATCGAGCGGTCGAATTCCGGGTACACGACCGCATGCGTACCCAGGCCCGTGCCCAGGAGCGGAAACTTCGTCCACGCCACGGCAATGTTAGCGAGGATCTGCCAGCGTCCCCCCTCCGCCTGCGCCACGTTGCCGAGGGTTGAGAGCCGGTCATAGACGGCGTCAAACCCGATATACAGGACACAAATGAACGCCCCCAGAGCCAGCACGACCATGATCCACCCAACGCCCTTGAGAGGTCTGCGGAAACTGAGAACCAACAGGGCGAAGACACCGGCCACCAGCATACTGATCACACCGCCGCGACTCAGCGCCAGGAACACCGTGCCGATCCCAAGAATAGACATCGCTAGGAGCCCCCACAGCACTTTCGCTTCCGGAAGACTCAGATAAGCTGCCACCGCTTCCGGCGTCACCACACAGCCGGAGAAGCTCTCGTGCACCCGCACACAGATCAACGCCAGGGCCGCACCGACGCTGAGATTCATGAACTGGGCGTAGTGACTGTGATTGACGAAGGGCCCCGAATGTGCTTCTCCGTGTGGCGAGGCGACAAACCAGTAAATCTTGTCGCTGCCGGACGCATTTTGGGCGAGCGCCAGCAGCGCCACCCCTGCCCCAATAGCCGCAATCGTGGCCAGCAGGCGCGTGATCTGATCCGGACGACGATAGACATTCAGCACGACGGCAAACACGGCGCCCACCGCGAGGACCAAGCGCAGATCATGCCGGGTCGCGTGCCGGTAGAAACTGATCGTCATGCTGGAGAGGCCCTCGGCGCCGTTCGTCAGGTCGCCCAACAACTCCAACTTGCGGGCCGCCGTGTTGGACGAGAGAAGGCGGACTGCCCCGGCCGGCAGAGGGATCAACTGCACCACAACGACGAGTACAAAGACAGCCACTGGAACGTAGGCCCAAGTCCATACGACCTGGCTTCGCCTGGTCAGAACGACCTTCAGGAGGAAGCAGACCGAAATGGCACCCGCCAAGGCGATGACAACTTCCTCGCTCCAGGCCTCAACCGCACCGAAGGCCAGCGGCATGAATGCCAGCAAAACCGCCAGCAGACGCTCGATCAGCCGATCCAGCGATTCACCTCGATCGCCGGCATCCCAGTGTGTTCCTTCCCTCGGCGACATCATCGTCCTGCTCCTCTCTGGCGGAGCAGAAACCGCCATTGTACAAAGCCGCCATGACTCAGTTCACGCCCAGACTGGCGCGGGGCGACAGCGCACGACCGCACGGTAGGTGTTCCCTCCGTGCGCGGTGGCGCTCCGGGCATTTCACGAATTGCTGTCATTGAAGCTGCCTCCCTTGACGGTTGCCCCCACCGCCGGCTGCAGTTGATTCTTGCTGCGCTCAACATCCCGGACCTTCTCGATCCGTCGGCCGGTTCATCCCGATCCCTCGGAACCGCCATAATGTCCGTAATAGCCGTAGCGATCGCCATTTCTTCGGACGTCGTTCACCACGGCACCTATCAGATTCGCGCCGACTCGATGCAGGGCATCAATCGCGCGTTCACCAAGCTTTTTGGTCGATTTGTCGGCGCGCAGCACCAGCACCGTGATGCCGCAAATCGCCCCGATGATCTGCGCATCGGTGACCACCGTCACCGGCGGCGCATCGACGATAATGCGATCGTACGCCTCGCACAGCCGGTCCAAGAGTTTCCCGAACCGAGGGCTATTGAGAATTTCCGCGGGATTCGGCACCTTCGGGCCGGAAGGAATGACCTCCAGCCCTTCGATCTGCGTCCGCCGAATGGCCTGCGCGACCTTTTCCGTGCCGGCAACCACGGCGCTGAGGCCGTTCTCGTCGGGCGCGATCTCGAAAATCGCATGTTGCACGGGCCGCCGGAAATCGGCGTCCAGCAGAATCGTCCTTTGCCCCGCCTGCGCCATGGCGATCGCCAGGTTGCTGGCCAGTGTGGACTTGCCGTCCCCCTGGGCCGGCGAGGTCACCAGGATGGTCTGGGCCTTCTCTTTCGGAGTGCCGAAGAAGATGGCCGTTCGTACCGTGCGAAACGCCTCGGCCTCCGGAGAATCAGGCTGCACGTGGACATACTGTCCCCGGGCCGAGATCTTGATCCGCCGGGACATCGTGGGAACCGCCCCGAGCACCGACAGTCCCAGCAAGGCGGAGATCTCGTCGCCGGACCGCAGCTTCTGATCCAACAAATCGCGTAGCACGGTCAAGCCACCTCCGGACAACAGGCCCAAAAATAGCGCCACGGCCATGACCCGGCCTTTCTGCGGTGTCGACGGTTCTTGCGCCGCCAGCGCATCCTCCAACGGACGCATCTTCATCTGCCCGGCCGCCTCCCCCCCGGTAACGTAGGTCGCTATCCGGTTGATATCGTCGCGGACGGTCTGAGCGTACAATTCCAGCGACTGGATATCGTTGCGCCGCGTCTCGAATTCCGCCACGGCCTTGTAGTAGCTCGCCACTTCTTCATTCTGCTCCTGACAGCGTTGGGCCGCATCGTCCTTGAGCCCGTCGACCTCGACATACTGCTGCTGGGCCGCCGCCAGGACCGCATCCACGAACCGGCCATCCACCTCCCGGAGCGTCGCGTTGGTCCGTTCAATCGTCGCCTTCAGGGCGGCCACGCGCGGATGGTCCGGCGTAAGATCCTCCTGTAGACGGTCATACTCCTGCTGGGCTCGCGTCAACTCGCTCAGCAGGGGCGTTCTCTCGCTCGTGGTCCCGACGTCGTACAGACCAATGAGGTCGCGCGTCGCCAGGTACAGACGCAACGCGGCCGGATCGGATTGGAGTTCCTTGACTCGTGTCAGAAACTCGGCCGCCCTGTCCGCTTCAATGGTCAGTCGCGTCAACTCGCTTTGGTACTCCAGTGCCGCCCGTGTCACCTGCGAAATACCCCCGCCCTGCTCCGGCGACCCCAGAGACAAAGGCATTTCGTTCGTCCGGAACTCCTCCAATTCCTTCCGCTGGGTCTTCAACTGCGCCTCCAGCTCGGCCCGATTGAGATTGAGCATCTCCAAAACCTCCGAGGCACTGCTCTCGGTCTTGTCCAATCGATCCAGCAGATACGCCTCAACCACGGCGTTGACGATCTGAGCGGCCTCGACCGCATGGGGCGAATCGAGCGACACCCGGATAACGTCATCGCGTCGGCCGACGCTGACGTGGATCTTCCGCCGCAGATAGCTCACCGGATCATCCGTGTTCGCAAACGTGCGTAGCTGCCGCATCTGCGGAGAACTGAGCGCTTTTTCCAGGATGTCCCAGGAAGCCAGCACATCGGCCTGCGTCGAGAGATACCTCTCCGTCTGCGGTATCCGACCGCCCTCGTTCGAGCCCAGCCGCGGCAGGCTGCTGTAATCCAAATACACCCGGGCCGTGCTGGTGTAGATCGGGGTCACCGTATGAATGTAGAGGAAACCCGCCGCAATGGCCACGGCAACGCACAGGAGCATGATCCAGCGGCCTCGCCAGGCGATCTTGATCAGGCTCTCCGAGGTCATGGTGGCCGCCGGCGACAAGGCGCGTCCCGACGCGGAGGCCAGATGTCCATTGCCGCGACCGGCCATCAGCATCGGAACGGTTGTTCTCTGCCTTCCCGCTGTCATTCCCAGATCTCCTCTGGATTGAGATAGAGACCGAGACTAACTCGGAACACCCGATCGAAGAACAGATTGGCGCGCGTGCGCGGCGTGTGTTCCACCGAAATGACATCACCCGGCTTGACCTTGAGCGCCAGTTGCTGGGTCAACGTCTCCTGGTTCTTCGGGTTGACCAGTTGGAACGTGACTCCCACGACCTGGCCGTCGACGCCCAGCCGATAGACGCAGACATAGCGCGGCTCGGCCACCAGGTTCAGCCCGCCGGCCAGAGCCAGGGCGTCACCCAGACGGTAGTCGGACTCGGGCGGGTAGGGGAAGTTGCCCGGGGCATTGACCAGCCCCAGCACGGAAAGCCACTTGGGCTTGAGGCGTTCGACGAACACCGTATCGCCTTCGGCCAACGCGACGTCGGTAAAGGGGACGTTCAGTCCACGAACGGGCATGATCACGGTCGTGTCGGCATCGCCCTCCGTCGCGTACCAGGGCGTCTCAGGTCCGCCTGCATCGGCCGTCCCATCAAGCTCTCCCCCGCCTGCAAGTCCGTCCGTCTGCGGCGCGGCGGCAAGAGCGGCGTATTGACCGCCATTAGTCCGCTGCCACCCATCTGCCGGCGCGACGAACGCCGCCAGACGAGGCGTTCGTTCCGCTCTCGACTCCAAGGTCTGCCCCAATAGCAGGAGCCGCCGATGCACACTGGCCATGGTTGGCGGCGCGAGGGGTTCGGCCGCGTCCTTCAGGGCCGCACGGCGTTGGGGCTCGTTCAGGATGTCGAGCCAGCGATCAACGATAAGCGTCCCGTTCTTCAACACGCGCAGCCACCCCGTTGTCACCAACGGGCCCTCCGGATCGAACTGCAGCACGATGCCTTGACCTGATAGCGCCGAAGCCCTGCCGGGCACCCGGTCGGCGCCTGCTTCCAGATACAGCGCTTCACCAGCCACCCCGGACCTTGACGCGGAACGACTGACCGCCTGCCTTACTGATTTGGTCTGCGCCGGGTTCGCTCGCTCGATCCGAATCCGCGCGGCGCCTGCTTCGCTGACCCCACCCGCTTGCATCAACAGCGACACCAGGGACATCTGATCGTGGCGCAACTGGTAGATGCCAGGTGTCGCGACCGCTCCGACGATCTGAAGGCGATAGGTGCGATATTCCAACACCTTGACGTAGACAGACGGCCGCGTCCTCACCAGCTCGGGATAGTACGCATCCACGACCAACGGTTCGATCTCGCCCGCGGTTTTATCCACCACTGACAATTGGCGACCGTCAGGAAGCGTGATCATCCCCTCGGCGCTGACGCGACAAGTGTGAGTCGCGCTCGCCCCGCCGGCCGCCAACTGCTCGGGGAACAAGGTCGTCGGCATGTCCATTTCGAGCACGTCGCCGAAGTTGGTGCGGTAGGGTCCTTTGTGCACCCGGGCTCGAACCAATCGTTCCACATCGACCGCCACACTGCTGGGCCCGGCATTCTCAAACTCGAGCAGCCGCCCCCGCGAAGGCAATTGCACGTTATCACGGCAGCCACCGACGCCTAGCAGCAACAGCGCTAGCAAGAGTCCGAAGCCGGACCTTACGCCCCCGCAAAGATGCCATGGTGTCCATTGCATACGCTTCACCTCCACCCCTCCCAGTCCAGGCCTCCAGATCACGTCTACCATTGATCACACCCGCAGGAGTGTCTTCCAGTGACCCGGGGACGGCCTTTCTGCAAGCACGTTCGTCTGGCCTTCTTATGGTGCCGCCTCCATAAGGCACCGCGCAGCGGCGCCGGGCCCAGGGCGGAGGTCACCCCCGCAGCGTTACCGTCAGGAGACGACAGACAAGAAAACAAGTTGTTTGGCGGACGCTCCGTGGATGCCGGCCTTATGCCCGTACATCACCGTCGTGCCCCGTTAGAGACACGAGAACGATATCACATCAACACGGTAACATCCGCTGCATGCAGATAGCAGACTTCTGCCCACGAAGTTCCATGCCACGACGATACTACTTATCCAATATTGTCAGCAGCGCCTTGAGACCACAGCACCATATGTCACGACAACTTCATCATCACCGGCGTACGCCCTCGGCACCCGAACCCCCGGACGCAGATGCGTCCCCGAGTTCGCGGGGCCGCTGCCTCCCGACACGTGATCCCAACGGGCGCCGGTGCGTCGGAGGTCGGCGCTTGCGCTTCCTCGGCGCAGACCCCAAGCGACCTGGTGATTGTCTCACGCTGATCCAATTCCACCACCCACGCCCGGCCTCTTAGAGCACACGTGCCACCCGCGACCCCGCCGACGGGCGAGATTCCGCGTCAGCGTCTAGCTGCCGGCCACGGCAACCACTCTCGTCTCTGCCGTCCGCTCGCGTGCTCCACTACCGCCAATTCGGGCGAAAGGCACTGCGCGACTGAGGCCTCAGCGGGATGCGAATGGCACGACGCGTCAGAAGGGTCTCACTCACCCTGGTGCTCGTGACCCTCACGGTCCGCAGCGTGAAAGGATCCAGCAGCGTCAGTTCGGTCTTGGAGTCCCGTTTGGAATCCTTGGGAGCTGCCAGAGCAGCAGAACCAATAACTCCGCCGAGAATCCCCAAAACCAGCAAGACCACGATGACCTTCTTCAATTCCATGAGGTGCCTCCTTACTCTGTCGAAGTCATGTAATCTCTGTAATCGTTACCCCAGTGACCCACGCGATCACCGGCATTTCCAACACCCTGCCTCACATGACCTATCCGTATGCAGCGCAACGCTCTACCAGGCGTTCCTACTGTGCTTCTATCTCCAGTTCCAGACCCGCCTCGTCCTCGGCATCCAAGTATTCATGTACGCTCGAGAGTACCTGTAGCATCTCTCCGGAATACGTATCGTAGCTCTCCCCGGAAAGCGAGAGATGCTCATAGACCAGGCCATTCTCGTCGATCCCCTCGAGGAGGGCCGTCTGGGCTGCCACAATTCTGCTGTCAAGATCGTCTACCAGGACCTCGCCTTGCTCCTGCGGAACCGCATTCGGGTCGGCTGTTCGGGCGGCGTAAGCCGCGGCGCCGACGAGCCCCAAGGTCCCGTAGATCGCGTCCTCGGTGTAACCGGCCACCACGCCGCCCGTCCCGCCGGAGGTGTGGTCGAATCGCCAATAAAAGCTGGACGCAAACGGCTCGCCCTCAGGCACCTGATGGCTGGCCAACAGGCCGGGCAAATCACGCAAATTCACACCATCCCAGCACGGTTTGGCTCCGAAGTAGACGCTCACCGGACTGTCATCCAGCGCATCCATTTGAGCCAATGCCCAGGTGGCGATCCCCAGCCCCATCATGGGGAAGCTCGATTCGTCATCGACGCGAGAGAGGTATTTGATCACCGCCTCACGCCAGACCTTCTTGTCAATGTCGTCCACGTAATACGCCCCCACCGCATGCTGCGCAATGTAGAAGACAGCCGTGGACGGGTCCATCTCCTCGAAATAGTCGATATACTCCCAGGTACTTTCCTCGTACCCCGGTCGCCTCATGCTGAAATACCACGCGTCGAGTGCAGACCGCCACACGTTGTCCGTGGGATCGTCGCTGGCCTCGCTCAATTGAACGAAGGAGTACGCCTCATCGCCCAAGAGATTGCCCTGGATATCTGCGATCCAGAGGATGTAGTAGCCCCCTAGTTCGGCCGCAATCCAGTAGTCCTTGTTCTCGGTCCACTCATAGGCGCAAGCCATGCCTCCCGTGATGGGGCCCATGAGTGATAGCTCAGTACCCCAGATGCCGGCGTCACTCCCTTCCTTTATCTGCTGCGCATCCAGGCGTTGCGCCAGCAAATCGACCGCTTCTTCCGAAGTCACCCCGCCACTTACACCCTGGGTTGCCACGACAGCAACGAACCACACCACAAACATGCGCCGCTTCAGAATAGCCAACATCCCTTTTTCTCCTTCCCTTCTGTCTGCCGGACCAGGATTCCATCCTAGCATCACCTCGGGCTTCCGGCAGGATACAACCACCCCACTCACAAACGACTATCACTCCAACGAGCCCTTATCCTCCATTCTCGATGCCGCCAACGAAACCCGCAGACGCGGCACAACTCCCTTGTCACACCATCGTGGCAATGCCACACCGTTTTCACAAGTCGTCAATTCCGATGTCATCAATACCAACTACATCAACAAGGTTGATATTGCCTTCTGAAAAACACGAAGACCTCCACCACCAATTCGCATCGGTCCTCAACATTGAAACGCGAGAAGAGACGCCGCATGTGCGTGCGCACCGTCGCCACGGACATGTTCAACTCGTAGGCAATCTGCTTGTCGGAGTGTCCCAGGAAAAGCTGTTCGACCACCTCGGCCTGCCTCGGGGGCAGCGACAGATCGTCCCGCAATTGCACCCACTCGCCCCCAGAGAAAACCTTGGCTTCCGTTGCCACTTCCATGCCAGTTCCTCCTTGACCCGTCGCCCCGCCAATCGTCAAGCGTTGGCGAGTTCCATTCGCTACGTGACAGGTTCCTTATACAGAGTCGTTGGAGCCGCGCCAATTGTGGAAAATACGTAATTATTGCCGCTCTCCAACGGCCTCTGAATCGTCATTTCCTTCACTCCACCACCGCGTCTCAAGCACGAGACAAAGCAACGTTCACAGATGAATCTCGGGTGCCTCCGTAACGTGTCCGCTCAAACTCCAAGCCTTACGCCACGGTTCTACACCGGTTCAGAATTAATGTCACAGAAATGCGCAGCGCGACGAATCATGGTCTGATCGTCGTCCGGTCGCGACACAAGGGGAATGCCCCTGCCGGGGTGACGCCCCGGCAGGGCATGATGGTACAGCGCACTAAGCCAGACGACTCGACCATCCGTGGTGGGGACAGTCCTGTCCCCAGGAGGTCGCTGGCGACCCCCCGCACGCGACGCGTTCTTCCGCCGCTCGAAACAGGGACAGACTGTCATCGGCCATCGCGCGCAGTTTCGCGCTCTCGGCACTGCTAATCGGCTGGAAGGTTCGTCCGGCCGCCATCGCCTTGTCCACCAGATCGAGGAAGGATGGCGGAATGGCCGCGGCCACCGACGGCTGGGAAAGCGCGAAACGCATCGCCAGATTCACCTCGTCCTGCGTCTCGGTGGTACGGTACCACCACTTCCGGGTGCGCTCGGCCCCTTGCGGCCAAGCCCCCTTGGACAGGGCCTTGATCGCCAGCACGCCGACGCCCTGTTGGGCCGCCAGGTCCAACACGGGCTTGCCGAAGTCCATGCGATAGTAGTCGACGAAACTGATGGGAAACATAACCGTGTCGAACTGGAAACCGTTCAGGGCTGCCAGCGCCCCTTTGGTTGTGTGGGCCGAGAAACCGAAGTAGCGGACCTTGCCTTCTTCCTTGGCCTTGAGAAAAGTCTCGACGGCCCCGCCCGGCCCCAGCGCCTGCTTGACTTCCTCGGGTGTGAAGATAGCGTGCATCTGGTAAAGATCGAAATGGTCGGTCTTGAGTCGCTTCAGAGAGCGTTCGAGTTCCAGCCGCGCCCCTTCTTTGTCACGCATCTTGGTTTTGCAGGCCAGGAAGACGCGGCTGCGATCGATCCCCTGCATGCCGATGCCCATTTTGATTTCGCACTCGCCGTCACGGCCGTAGGCCGGGGCGACATCGAAGTAGTTCATCCCCTGATCGAAGGCCTGGTGCAGACCGGCAGTACACGCCGCTTGGTCGTAATGCATCAGGGCCAGCCCGGGGAAGCCCACCACCGAGATCCTCTCGCCCGTGCGACCGAGTACCCGGCGCGGCAGGCCCACGGCCACGTGCCGAAGGGATTCCGAAGCAACGGCATTGACTCCGCGCAACACCTGGGCGCCCAAGGCGCCCGTTC
>Ga0272443_10000470_pt1 | contig 74601 bp, 71 predicted proteins | sample SSMAcet12_FD_193581 | JGI IMG/M metagenome (GOLD analysis project Ga0272443, IMG submission 193581) | Marine sediment archaeal communities from Little Sippewissett salt marsh, Falmouth, MA, United States - SSM-Acet-12 | ecosystem: Environmental > Aquatic > Marine > Wetlands > Sediment ...
GCTCATAGAGTCCTTTACCTATTGGGTGTGTTTACGCTTGTTGTGAACTTGGCGGTTTTTAACAAGTATTATAACACGTTATCCAATTTTAAAGGACTCTTTTTTTGTGAAAATCGTGTGTTTTAGGAGGAAGTAATATTCAGGGGCTTAGCCCGCAGAAAAGAAATTGAAATCCTTGAAGGTCACCTGATATAAGACCACGTTCATATGCTCGTATCTATTCCTCCCAAATACGCCGTATCGGAGGTCATCGGTTATATGAAAGGCAAGAGTGCCATTCATGTAGCCCGGGTCTATATGGGCAAGAAAAGGAATTACAAAGGTCAGCATTTTTGGGCCAGAGTGTACTATGTATCCACGGTAGGACGGGATGAAGATGCGATCCGGAAATATATTAAAGAGCAGGAGCGGGAAGATCGCAGGCTCGGCCAACTCGAGATGTTCGATTAAAGCGATGCCACCTTTGAGCGGTTCACAAATTAAGCCTCCAGCTTTGCTGGAGGTCATGACTTTTTTAATTAATCCTATCCCACCCTTTTTTGTTAAAATTAAATTTCAATCTGTCAATACGTAGTACTTCTATTATTTCTTTATTAACCATTTCAAATGAAAATGATGAGGGTAATTTTCACAGAAGTCCTTTATTATTCATTGACATCAAAATTTATTAGTTTTTGTTTATCGATATTCTCAAAATAAGCCGATATATTCCTTTCTATTGGGTTTTTCATGGCAATTATCATATGAGTAAAAGTTTTTTTGTACAGCAATATTCAGAAATCAATTTTCACGATTGTTCTTGGATAGCAAAATTTATTAATCCATTTATCAAAAATTTTTAATCATATAATCATCGGTTTTGGGGTTCATTCTATGCAAATGATAAACTTCAAAACCATCATTTTTACGAATTAATTCTTTATAACTGAAAAATCCTACTTTGCCCATTTGATAAGTTGCTACAATTTTCTTTTTTTATTCAACATAGAACTGATTTTAAATTATTCAAAATTTTTTCTAAAAATACGACTATTGTATCTTTTTAAAGCTTTAAAAATTGATCATCAAAAACTTAGAAAACCAGCTTTAATCAAAAGTAATAATTGGTGATATTGGAGTGCCATTTGGAAATGGAGATTTTCCAGTTTTTTTAACTATACCTAAAAATTTAGCGGCACAATTTTTAGCGGCTATATAATCTGTTGTCGCATCGCCTATAAATAGGCAATCTTCCAGATTAATTGCATAACGATTAGACAGGTCTTTTACAATGTCATCCTTCTTGCGCGGGGATCCATGAACTTCTAAAAAATATTCCCCAATATTTTTCTGTGCTACGATATGTTGTAGCTCTTCTTGCGGTGTACCCGATACTACAAAAGCAGGAACCTTTTCTTGCTTAAGTTGGTTCAAGGCATCCAAGGCCCCATCCATGAACGGAGCCGCCAGAACGCCATCATAAGCAAGTTGGTTAAATTCCCGGCCCAATTCATCCATAATTTGCTGTGAGATTGGTTTTTTCAGAATATGCTTATAATAGTATTCAAATTTTTCAAATCTAGAGACACCTCCATTGGATAGATGATAGTTCACCACAGCCCTTTCAACATCTGGTCCGTATGACCTGAACATGGTTGCAAAGGCTTGTGTTTTAACGTCCACGGAATCTATAATCACCCCGTCGAAATCAAAGAAAACAGCTTGCCAATTCAATTCATAACCTCCGCCAATACAGTGCAAGGCGCAGCATCCGCATCTTTGACCCGGATGGGCGCTATTATTACTCGTTGAACAATTGACATTCTATTTATCTTTCTTAAGTCCATGTCTTCAAGCAGCAAAAGAGGACTGGAGTGATCCAAAAAAGCTATATGAGCTTTCCTGCCAAGATCCCTATGGGCAAACGAGGACAGGGAAATGAGGTCAAACCCGATAGCCCTGAGTCCGGGACATTGCTCCCGTAACTGTGGGGCAAGTTCCGGATGCAGGCCCGGGTTGTTCTGCCAGTACACCAAGTTGTCACGGAACTCCCCGAATCCTGTCTTAATTATTAGAAACTCGATACCGGGAGACACCGTAGAAAGGTCAAGGTCTTTCGCATTCAGGATCTGTCCGGGTTCCACTTGGTCCGTTGCTATGATTACTACCTTATCAAACACCCAAAATCCGGCTGGATATTCTTCGACAGTACCGCCGTCAATGGAAAAATGGCGGGGAAAGTCGATATGCGTTCCGATGTGGTTGGACATTCGCCATAGTCGGGTATTGCAGGAATCTCCCTTGTCCATCTGCTTATCCGGTTCGTCGAAAAATGCCTGGCTACCGCCATATGCCGGAGCTTTTGGATGGATAATATGGGACAGGTAGATCCATTTGCTGTTCATAACTGCACGCAGAGATTGTTGTGGTTCACAAAAATACCGAGTTCAGTCGTCTTTCCAGAATGCGTCTTTTCAAAAATTTCAGCTATACATTGCAATAGCCCCTGCCCCATGTCCACATGGGGGTTATTTGCAAGCTTCAATCCCAGCTTGGGGCTGAAGTTGTAGGGCGTAATCCGGTAATGGGCCTTTCTGGTGGATGGCTCTTTTTCAATGGCGATCTTGTTGCCCAGCATCTCGTTGATCATATCCAGAAGGTCTGCATATCGCATTTTTTCCCTGCCAGTCAGCGTGATATAGGTATTTTCATATTCCGGTTCCAGAATTTTGACGCTGCTTTGGGCTGCGTCCTTAACATGAATGAATTCGCGCAGTTCTTCTCCGGAGCCCCGGTAGGTAATCTTCCCCTCCTGCACCGCCTGTTTAATCAGTTTATAAATGCTGTTTCGTTCATCCGCCCGCGGGCCATACAGGGAGCCGTATCGCAGACAGGTGTACTTCAATTCATACAGTTCGGCATAGTTCTCGATGAAAGATTCACAGGCCTGCTTGCTGGAGCGGTAAAAAAAGCCCGCATCGCTGTACACGTAAGCGGAACTAGCAAATACGAAGCGGCGAACTCCCACCTTGCGGCAGGCTTCCAGAAGTTGAACCGTCCCTAAGATATTGATTCGGGCCGTATCCACGGGGCGCCCCTTACATTCGTCGATATCGGCAATACCAGCAAAGTGATATGCCACCTCCTTGCCCTGCAGGCATGATTCAAGCTGGGTTATATCCATCAAATCCCCGGTTAGCATGGTCTGGTCGGACCTCAGGTAGGGTGACTCGTGAATGTCAAAAAGGGTCACGCAATGTCCGGCATCACTCAACGCATCGGCAACATGGCTGCCCAAGAAACCGGAACCGCCGGTTACCAGGATGTTCATGGTAGGATCCCCCGATTTTTTAACTCTTGAATCAAATTCTTCATGGCTTGGGCCTCCATCATGATTCTCCCTTCCCGGGCATAGGACCCGATGTGGGCTGTGAGCAGCACGTTTTTCAATTCTTTTAATGGCCCCTGATAGGGTTCCTGCTCGAAACAGTCCAGCGCCGCTCCGGCCAGGTGTCCGGTGTTCAAAGCTTGGAAGAGTGCATCCTCGTCCACCAGGCCGCCGCGGGCCGCGTTGACCAGATAGGCGCCTTTTTTCATCGAGGCCAAGCGGTCTGCATTTATGAAGTAGTGTGTCTGTCCACAATAAGGCAGGTGCAGACTGATGATGTCCGAGGTGGCAAATACATTGTAAAGGTCCACTAGTTTGCAATAGCTACAATCCGAAATAGCGGGGTCGAATCCGAGCACAGTACAGTCGAATCCCTGAAGAGTCCGGGCCAACCGCGTCCCGATCCGGCCGCAGCCGATAATGCCCACGGTTTTACCGTGCAGGAGTGTGCCCATGGGTCGCTCCCATCGACCCTCACGGATGCCGGCTTCGGATACGTGGATTTTTCGCAAAAGCCCCAGAATCATCCCCATGGTTAGCTCTGCCACTGGGATGGTAGGTGCGTCGGGCGTGTTGATGACGGTGATGCCCAAGCTTTTGGCAGCCTCCAGGTCAACGGAATCCAAACCAATGCCACAGCGGGAAATGACTTTTAGTGAAGGCGTGTTTTGCATGACGCGTTCGGTCAATGGTTCAACGCCGGCTATCAACCCCACCGGTCGATGCTCTTCCAGAAAGGTTTGGACTTCCTTTTCGGTGAGTTTCCGTCCATAAGGGTTAAGAATCACATTCAACCCCAGACGCTGCATTTTTTCGAAAGGAGCCGGGTCCGATGCGCCATAGGAAGATGTGGTCGTTAGAATTGTTTTATGCTTCATGATTCGCTTCCGGAATTTTGACAGCATTTAAAGCCTGCGTGCAGGCTTGCCCGAGATAGAGGATGTCCAAGCTGAATGCCAGAAAATCGTAGCCTTCCTGTAGTTTGGCTTCCATGTCTGAAGCTTCGGGAGGGATAACGTGATACCCGGACAGCGCTCCCAGGCGGGATGCGGTAGTGCGGATGTTGGACAGGGCTTCCAATAGTTCGGGATGATCGAACTGGCCGGGGATACCCAAGGAACCGGAGAGGTCATAGGGACCGATAATGAATCCGTCCACTCCAGGAACAGACAGGATTTCTTCCAGGTTTCGTACGGCCTCGATATGCTCGACTTGGACAATGACTACGCTGTGTTCCTGGTTCCAACTACGATAGTTTTCAAAATCCCGGCCGTATTTCTGGGCCCGTGCAAGACCAACGCCCCTGAAACCCATTGGCGGGTATTTTACAGAGCGGACCGCCTGCTCAGCTTCCTGCCGGGTGTTGACCATTGGCACAATAACGCCGTGAGCCCCGGCATCCATAACACGTTTGATCAGGTTGGGCTGGTTATGCCCCACTCGAACCAGGGGCGGAACCCCGCACAGGTCGATTACGCGAATCAGGTCCTGTGCAATGTTCAGCGTAATGGCGCTATGTTCCATGTCCACCACCAGCCAGTCGAATCCGGAGCGGGCCATGATTTCGGCCACGGCAGTTGATCCCAAGGTGATCCAGGAACCAATGGTGGTCTGCCTGCGTTTTAATTTGCTTCGTAGTGATCTTACAGTATCAGTCATTTTTACTCTTCAGTATGTTTGGAGGTTCGCAAAGCGTGTAAGGATTCGGCCAGACGAAACGTTTCGTGATTGTCGATATCAACGGATTCTAATGCATCTATTATGAACATTTTGGGGTTTTTCCCAATGCGCCTGTTGCCTGCCGCGGCAAAGGAAGTTTTGGAAAATAGGTAGATATTTGAATTTTCCTCAAAGAGAAGAGGAAGGTCCTGAGTCCGTAACAACTCCTGAGGATTGTGGTTCACAGGGTTTCCTGATTCCCAGTATAGCCGCGTTTGAAGTTTTGTAACCGAAAAGAGCGAGTCATATGGCCCATCCAGGGAAAAATATTCTGTGATGGCTTTATCCAAGGTCTCCCTGGTCAGCAATGGATTGGTACTGTGTGTCTGTAGAAAATGTTCTCCTTCGGTTACTGACAGATCGTGGGCAATGATGGTGTTCATCTCTACCATGTCGCCTTGAATCTTATGAGGACGTTCAATGATTCGTACCTTTGAAAAATGCTCTTTTGCATTCTGAGCAATAGATACGCTGTCTGTATCAATGATGATAGATTGTACAAGATCTGACTCCTGTAAAACTTTTGCGATGCAATGAAACAAGGGTTTTCCAGCAAAGGGACGGATGTTTTTATTGGATACACGTTCAGAGTGCCCCTTCATGGGTAAAAGCGCGATAACTTTCGTTTTGGATTTTCTAAATTGATTCTCTACGGTCATAATTCCTCGTTTCATGGGGCAGCTGAAAATGATTTATACAAATCGACAATTTTTCCAGGAACGATCCGGTCTAAGTTTGTTCTGGCAAAGTTAGCTCCACCTGCAGCTAAACACCCCGTTAGGTGCTTGTTTTTTCTTATTGCCAGGATCGCGTCAGAGATTTTTTCCCCATTGGCGTTTTCTATTACAAAACCTTCAGTTCCATTGCCGACCTTCAAACCCAGGTTGGTTTCGGGCAGAATAACCGGCCGGCCCATGGCAAAATACTCCGGCAGCTTTGAAGGGACGCGTTGGTCATTAAAAGGGCCGGGGCTGCCCGGCTGGACCAGGATGTTGGCCGCAGCCAGGATGTCGGGAATCTGATGGCGTTCTACCCAGCCCATGGCCTTTTCATGGGCGGTGATCCACTCTTCGTCCCCAAGGGGGCCGCCATTGGTGCCGGTGCGAATGAGGGTTGTCGGGCAGCCCTGTTCATTGAGCAGGTGAACGGCACGGTATAATTCCAACACTTCCTCGCGGTTGGCCGCGTGGACATTGCCGGTGTAGGCCAGGACTATATGGTCGTGGGGAATGCCCAGCTCTTTTCGCAGGGCCAGATTCAGGGGGCGGGGGTAGAAAAGGCGCTCGTCCACCGGGGGCGGAAGCACCATGCTCGGAACGCCGGTTTCGTTAAAGTGCGACAAGGTATCGATAATCAGGGTCAAGCCCTGGGCGCTGTCGAGGAAGCGGCGCCCCCTGATCGGATGGAAGCAGGTTTCAGGCACGAGGCTGTCGAGATCCTTTTCCGGCAGTTTTTCCAGCTCGGCAAACGGCTGGCCCACGGCCACCTCGGTCAGGTAGCACTCGTTGTCTTCCAGGTGAATGATGAGTGGGCAGGGACATTTTTGGAGTAATTTTTCACAGAATTTACGGACCACCTCCCGGGGGGTCCAGGCATGAATGATATCCGGCCCGCGTTCGTCGGCGAAATGTGGGCCGTTTTTCAACACCTCGGAATAGGACAGCGCCACGCCATTCAGCGTGGGGTCGTTATGGGTGGCCGGTCTGTCATCGGGCACGGCAACACGGCAGTCCGCGCCCAGGGCGGCCAGTCGCGAGGCGTGCAGTTGGACATGCAGACCGCCGTTGCTGTCGATGCGCTCATAGAGCACGAAGAGAATATTAAGCGGTGTTGGCTGGTTTTTAGAATCCTTGGACGGGTTCACTGCCGGGAGGTGTTCGGCCGGTGCGGATGATTTTGAAGCTTCGGGCCCGCCGCACATTTTGTTGACATAGGTGCCCATGCGCTGCCTGAAAAGCTGCACGTTGTGTGGCAGGTTGGCACTGAAGTCCGGTTGCGCCGCCAGTTGCAGGGCCTTGTCATTGATGCAGAAGCAGTTGCGGTTCAGCCGCATGGCCAGTTGGAGGCAAAAATCAATGGCCGCGTAGCCATTGTCATAGGCATCGCAAAACCCGCCCAGCGTTTCAAAATCGGCTTTGCGGCACAGCAGGAAATCGCCGGCTACCGCCGGGAAAACACCACTGGGTATGGGGTCGGCGTTTTCAATGGATTCATGGCGGATGGGCACGGGACGGTGGACGTTGCGTTCATCATCCCATTTGAAATCGATCCCCGCGTGACGGACACCCGGCGCCTGGCCGGGCTCCAAAGAATCGGGATCGTCGTCCAGCCTTACCCCAACCGCGCCGATCGTGGCTTCATCCAATTTGGCCATGGCGGTTGTTAGAATGTCCGTGCTGTAAATGATGTTAATGTTCAGGAACAACAGGTTCGTGTAGCGGGCGCGGCTGGCGCCCAGGTTGTATGAGGACGCCGCGGTATGATCGGGCCCTCGCTTGATCGTACGAAAAAAAGCCCGGGCCGCGTATTGTGAAATCACATCGACCGTGCGGTCCGTGGACCCGTGATCGATGACAATGAATTCCACGGGATGGTGGGTGTTGATTGCGAGAAATTGGTCAAGAAGCCGTTGGAGTGGGGCTACATTGTTCTTCGTCAGGAGGATGATGGAAATACCTGAAACTGTCATTGGATCAGGACCTTGAGTTGGAATACTGATTTTGATTGCGGTAATCCTCAAAAATTTGGTGCATGTGATCGGTGACAAGGGGCACCTGGCGGCGAAAAGAGAGAATTTGGACCAATCGTACCATCTTGCTTCCAAGGCGCCAGCGGCGGCAGGCCATCGTGGCATGAAAATCCTGCTCCAGCGCATTCAGCCAGGTGTTGAGTTGAAGGATTTCTTCCCGGGAAAGCCATCTGCCGGATCGGGCACTTAAACCGTTTTTGTGCCAGTCTTCAAACTGGGCGAAAACCTCGGTCATATGGGTCGGCGCCAGGAGCACCTTGGGGCGTAGAAGCAGCATTTCAGCCAGGCGTACCGCGGCATTGCCCCATCGCCAGCGGTGCGAGCCCACAAGGGCCGGGAAATCGTTCTGAAGCTGCTGCATCCAACTGATCAGCACTTCGCCATCATGGAAAACGGGGTAGCCGGTTTGGAGCGGCGGGTCGGTTTCCGGCTGCGGTGTATGGATAAATTGACCGAAGATGCCTTGAATCTGGTCCAGCCCCGTGGGGCCTGGGCCGCGGAAGCGCAAGATTTCGAGCGCCCGTCCGGCCGCATGGCCGAATTTCCATCGCCGGGAGGCGATCAGGGCCTGAAACGCGCTTTGCAGGTCCTGCATCCAGGTGTTCAGTTGCCGATTGGCCTGTTTCAACTGCCGGTTGGCGGCGGCTTCCTTTTCCGCATCGATCAGGTCGATGGATTGCCGGGCGATGATGCCGTCCTTATCGTTCAAACGGTTTTCCAGCCTTTCCAGTGTCGCTTCCTTCTGCTGCATCTGGCGTTCCAAGGTGTCGACGTGGTCCTGGTTGGTTTCCTCGGCGTCCTGCAAGGCCTGATAATACTGCCGGGAGAGTTCCTCCTGCTGGCAGTGCTTTTTTTCAAGGGCGCTGATCATTTGTTTTTGATCGGCGACGGTGCTTTCCAGAGCGGCTATTTGCTGCTGGTGCCGTTGGCCCTGCTCTTGCCGCTGGGCCTCTACGGCTTTAATTTCGGCCTTTTTGACGCGCAATTGTTCCTGCAAGTCCTTAACGCGAGCCTGCCCATCGTCTTGCTGCTGCTGTGCTTCCTTTAACCGGTCGGCAAGCTGGTTCGCCTTGTCCTGCCATTGCTCTTGCAGGGATTCACGCGCCCGCAGGTTTTCCTGGTAGCTCTGTTGTAGGGTATCGATCTGGGCGTGGTGGCGGGCATCTTGTTTTTGCCGTTCCGCTTCCTTCTGCTGAAGGGCTGCCGTGCTGTCCCGCAATTGGCTTTCCAGGCTCTGAAGGCGTTGCTGGACTTCGGCCTTTTGGGCTTGTGCTTCCTGAAGGAGGGCGGTCTGCTCGGCGGACCGGGCCTTAGCCTGGTCTTGCAGGGCCCGTAGTGCCTGCTCGGTTTCATTCTGCTGGCGCTGCAGGGCTTCGATACGGGACTGCTGGCGGGCCTCCTGTTTTTTCCAATCGGATTGGCTGACTTCAAGCGCGCCCGTTTTTTCCGCCAGTTGATTCTGGAGGGTTTGGGCTTTTTGCCGGGCTTCTTCAAGCAGGGCCCGGATTTTTTCAAGGCGCTGGTCCAGCCCGGATTTTTCGAGGTTCAGTTGGGTCCAGGCTTCCTCCATCAAGGTCTGGTTCCGGCTGGCTTTGATCCAGACAATCAGTTTCAGGGGGCAGTCCGGCAGGTCAGGAAGCGTCGGCAGGCACAAACTGGCGTTATTGCCTGTGCAGACGATGACCAGGCTTTGGGCATCCGGCAGAACCAGCCCGTCGCCCTCCACCGTGCACTGGGCGAACTGCGCTGCGTTTTCAGCCGCCCAGAAGGCCTCTTCTGTAACGGCATGGACGATCTTGATGCTTGAAACGGAAACGATGCCCCGTGTGTTCAGTGGGTCCAGCCGCAGTTGGCCAGTGTGCAGATCCTCGGGTCGCGGGATGTCCCAGGTGACGGGTTGCCATTCGTTGGGGGCCAGCAGCATTTTGCGGGAGCCATCTTCACTGTATTCTTTTTTCTCCTGGCCGGGTAGCGGAAAATAAATCTGGGCGTAAAGGGTTTCCGCCACATGGCCGGCGGCCAACAGGCGCCGCTGGCGTTGCTGGTGCTGATCCAGTTCCGATTGCTCGAAGTGGCCGATCATTCCCAGTAAATCATTGAACATGGCCGCGGCATGACCGCGCGCGGCCCGGGCCTGGGGGGTGGACTCCAAGGCAACCGCAAGCGGAAAATCCGACAGCGCATCGCTGTTCGCGCCTACGCTGCGATCGTTCGGTGCGGACAGGGCCTTGGCCTGGGAAAGCCGGAACTGTTCGTATACCCAGGCAAACTGTGCAAAATGGCCTTTCGAGCTCCGGTTGCCGTTTCCGTTCGTATGATGGTGCTTTAAATCCGGCCGCGCAAAATCGGTGAGAACGTGCGAATACTGTAGCGGATCGCGTGGCAGCTCGATGTATAGGGTGGAGGCAATTCTCAGCACCGTCGTGACCGGATCGGCCAGAAGCTGGTCGTAAGTCACCAGGGTATGTGGGTGTCGGCGACTGGCCGCCATGGCATCCCGGTTGTGCACCAGCCACAGCAAATACCCGTTGGACATTTCCGTGGTGTGGTGTTGCTGCAATGAACAAGCGACCTCGTAGGGGTGTCGAATCAAGTGGACAATCCCCGGTGTGATCTCCAGTCTGTCCAGCACCTTCAACCACAGGGGCATCACCCGACAGAGCCGTGGATCCCTGACGGTCCATGGCCCCCGGCCAATAAACTGCTGCTCCAGGATTTCGATCAGCTTTTTTTCGAACCGCGCCGCGGCCTGGCTTTCCACCCAACCCTCGGGCAGACTGCCCACCATATCCCAGCGGCAGCCCAGATCCCGGAAGAGAATTTCGTGGGCCAGCACAATGTCCTGGTTTTCAAAGGCGCTGTCCCCATCGGCGCCATGACCCGATGTGAGGCTCTGGCCCAGGTTAACACCCAGTTGGTGCAGGCAACCGGCCAGCAAGGCGCCGCCGCTGCGATGCATCCCCAAAATCAAGAGGCATTCGTGGTTTTCGTCTGGTTGGTTCTGATCCATTTCCTTATTGGCTCCTAAAACAGGCGTTTCGCCTTTTTTGAAAATAAGGGAAGACCATCATTTCGTTAGTTTAGGTACTGATTTTTCCCTCAAAAGGGTTAAAAGTTAAGTTGGTTGTAAGCGATATCTTCGATCGATCGCCAATACGGGCAGCTGTCGTAAACGAGCTGTTTATTGTTTTTCAACCGTTTAAGAACATTGCCTGGAACATGATTGGCTGAAGAATTCCTTCTTTTTTTAAATTCTCGTTCCGGAATGACTGATATATCCAAATATTGGCCAAATATGCGTTGAAAATCAGATTTGAAATATTCAGTTCTTAAAAATTTTATCTTACTGGAATGCAACAGGCTTGCGGGGAGGTACTTTTTTACGTAATTGTCGGCGTGTCCTGTTTTGCCATTGGCTTCCAGGAATTTGCCTTCCAAAAGCAACTCGGCACAATGATTCAAATTCGGGCTGCGCTCGACTTCAAAGTTATATCTGCTGACGATCCATGAAGATAACTTCCGAAACGGAACAATAATAACCCGTTCATCCGATTTGAATTTCGGATCGCGCTTCATTCGCTCTGAAATCGAATCGTGCCATGCGACTGTCGGATCGAGTCTGGCGCCAACCGGATCCTGAGACAAATTTTTTTGACTTGAGAAATATCTACTGAACAAGTACGCAATTGTTGTCCCGGCACATTTGGGAAAATGCAGCCATATAAAATCATTGCTATAAATCATAGGGCGATCCCAAAAATTGCTAACCCATCGTCCGATTGGCGAAATTATACTTGTCGGTAGTAATATTGTGCTTTGATTGGGTTCGAAGCTGAATGGAGCGGGCGCTGACGGAGAACATTCTTTCAAGCGCATGGGCCAGCGTACCGTCGATTTGTCCGTTTTCGGATTCGAAAGCGTCTTGGGTCAATGCCAGGTTGAACAGCGGATGCAGCGCCTCGATCCGGGCCATGAACATGGAGCCTGCCGCGAAGTGTAACGCATTCAGATCCGCCGGTTCCAATCCGAGACGGGCGGAAAGCGCCAGGCCGTATGCAGCATTGGAGCCCCAGTAATACTGCATGGGAACCATATGGCCGTCGGGCCCCAGAATGCCGATTTCCGGATGGCGTTTCAGGTGCTTGAAGTTTTCCCGCAAGGCCTTTTCGCTTAGCATCTGGGCAAATATATCCTGGCGCCATTGATCGCCGTCCTGGCGGTGGGATGATTTTTTGGTATGAATTTTCACCAGAAACTCGTGGCCGTCTTTCAAAACTTCCGGCAGAATTGTCAGAAACGGCAAGATATCCCGACCCCGATTTTCAACGTACAGGAGGCGAAACGGGTGAGGCTGTTGGGCGAGACGATCTCCAATGGTGCCGATATGTTCGCTTGTCGCCGTAACGTACAGGTGGCAGGGGATCGAATCGATGTTTTTCAGATAGGCGAAAATTTCTTCAAAGATTTCAGCATAAAATGCATGAATCACAATGGCAATCGATTGCTTGCGTTCGGGCTCGCAGGTTTGGGCCTCCGCTGAACGCCGCACAAGGGCCATGCGTGTTGCTTCAAGGTAGGCATAGCCGCGGCGCTGATCCGGTTCCAGGTAGGCCCCCTCCGCCCATTCGTTCCAGGCGTTAATGAAGATCAGGCGTTCATCGGCGTGGCGAAAGCGCTTGCAGGTGTCCTGAATGGCATTGCAGAGCCACTGCTGGTAGCCCTGTGGCGAACTGTGCTGAAACACGATGCCGTGCTGCTTGCGGCGGGGGGTGTTGTCCCAGGCCGGGCAAACACCGCGAAAAAATGTGTAGGGCGGTCGGCGGTAGCGGCGGCTGCGCTCGATGAAAGTCCGCCAGTCAAATACGGTGCCGGCGAATGGCGTATCCAGGGGGTCCATTTGATCCGTAATATCCGGCGGCGTGGAGTTGTTGGGCGGGAATTCAACGGCCGCGTCAAAGTCGTATTGAGCCGGGTCCACCGCCTCGAAGGATTGGGTGCAGGCGAGGTAGATGTCCCCGATGCCGTTGTCGCGGCACCAGCAGCGCCAACGCTTGGCGGTTTTCCGTGCCGACGGAAGAAGATCCGGCCGATACACCAGAAGCAGCGGACGGCCCTTGATGCGGATGTAGCGGGAATCTTCCAGATAGCGGGCCACGTGGGCGATAAAGGCCAGATCGTCTTCCGGGGAATGCTCCTGGGCCATGAGAATTTCGTTTTCCCGGCCGTCCCAGCGGCGGCTCCAGTTTTCGTTGGCCCAGCAGAGGCAAAATGGAAAATTCAGATCCCTGTCTTTTTGAAACCGTTCGAGCGGGCCTTCCAGCAACCGTTGGCCGCCAAACCAGTAAAAATAGAAACAGAACCCCTCGATGCCGTAAAGCCGGGCCAACTCGATTTGCCGTGGCAGCACGGACGGGTCGCGCAGGTCGTAGTAACCCAATTCCCCGGGCACGTGCGGCTGTTCATGCCCTTTAAATCGCGGCCGGGCTGACCGGACATTGGTCCATTCGGTAAACCCCTGCCCCCACCAGGCATCGTTTTCAGGAATGGGATGGAATTGGGGAAGATAGAAACAGATCAGCTTGGCCGGCTTTTGTTTGAGTGGGGGCGCTTGAAGCTTCGGCACGTGGGGTATGGCCGCTGTCTCATCCGCAATGGCTGGCAGCGTTTGGTCCAGGGCGTCGGCCCCTTTGTCATGGAAATGGTGGTGGGCGTGGAAATTGAAAGCCTGCCAGCGGCGGTAGGCCCGTGTCCAGGCAAACAACCCGGGCAGCGTATGGAATACCATGTTTTTGAAGCGCAGTTTGACGCGGAACGGTATGGGCAGGTTTTGCCAGGCCCATTGGCTGCCCGATGCAAGCCGACTTCGGATAACCGGATAGGGGTGTTTCATCGAAAAAGCTCACTTCCCGCTGGCCGTGCTTTGAACGTAGGCGTCCAGGACGTCGCCTACATCCCCCTGGGCCCGGGTGCGGCCGTCCTCGATCCAAACCAGCCGGTTGCACATTTCCCGCAGCAGCGGGGCGCTGTGGGAGACGATCACTACGGTTTTGTCGGATTGAATCCGTTTCTTCATTGCGTCTGTAGATTTTTTGCGGAAGGCTTGATCGCCGACGCCCAATACTTCATCGAGCAGGATCACATCCGGGTCCACATGGTAGGCCACCGAAAACCCCAGGCGCGCGCGCATGCCGGTGGAATAGGTGTTGACCGGTTCGTCGAAAAACCCGTTCAGCTCGGAAAAGTCCACAATGGCCTTCATGCGTTCGTGGACTTCGTTTTTGGTGGCGCCCAGCAGCATCGCGCTCAGGATCGCGTTTTCGCGTCCGGTCAGATAGGGCACGAAACCGGCCCCAAGGGAGATCAGGGAGATGCGCATTTCCTGGCGAAGGATGTGCACGTGGCCGATATCCGGGGCCAGGATACCGGCCAGCACCCGCAGGAGGGTGCTTTTGCCGACGCCGTTTCTTCCGATGACGCCTAACGTTTCACCGGCATACAGATCAAAAGAAACATCCCGAAGGGCCCAGTATCGGGTGCGACGCAGAAACCGCTGCCGTCGGCTGTAGTACAAGCCCACGTTTTTCAGGCTCAGGATTTTCGATGGATGATGATCCGTCGTCGGGTGCGGCATAGGGTAAAAACAGTGCTGATTTTGGGCGCGTTGCGCCCGTTGTGGGTGGCTTCGCAACCGTTGGCGGTTGGCGGCCGCATCACCCCTGCGGTGCAGGAGGTTAGTAGATGATTTTGGGGTATACCCGGTCGAAGCGGCGTAAAAGCCGCAGGGCCACAGTCAGGATCAACAGGGAAAGCAGCACGACCAGCATCAGGGGCTGCCAGTCCGGCGGCAGGCCCTTGATCAGCAAGGCCCGGAACATGTCGATCAGGGCGGCCATGGGATTTAATACGAGATACTGGCGAATGGAGGCGGGCAGTTGGCTGATATCAAAGAAAATGCCCGAGAGAAAAAAGAGCATAAGCAAGAGGTTGTCCAGGATAACCCGCAGGTCCGGGAAAAAGGGCATCAGCGCAGCCAGCAGGCAGGTCAGGGCCACGATGAGCAGAAGCTGCGCCGCCACCAGAACCGGAAGCAGCAGCCAGACCGGCGACAATGGAACGCGGGAGAACAGCAGGAAGGTCAGGAACAAAGCAAGAATGATGAAAAATTTGAAGGTGTTGACCGCAATGTTGGTCAGCGGGAAAATGATTTTGGGCACGTACACGAGATTCATCAGGCCGGCATTGTTCATCAGGCTGCTGGCCCCGGTGTTGACCGTGGCCTGGAACCACTTCCAGGTGATCAAACCGGTCAATAAAAACATCACATAGTTCTCATCGCCCCGGTGCATCAGGTGGGCGAACACCGTATAGAAAATGCTCATGTACATGACCGGTTCGATGACCCACCACAGCACCCCCAGATAGCCCCGGGACGCCTCGGCCCGCAACCCGGCCCAGGCCTCCTGGATGACCAGGTCGAACAGGTATTTCTTGTCTTTGGCCGTACGGGCTTTCAGACCGGACATTGTTGGAATATTTATGTTTTTGGTTTCCATTGTTTTCCGGGAAATCAGGGGCTTCATGAATCGATTATGAACCGTTTCGCCTGCCTTCGGGCGTCCAGCATCTGTCTCATCGCCGCACGCCAGTGGGTCGGTTCACCATTCAGTTCATTCCATACGGCCATGCAATCCGGCACGCTGAAGGACAACCGCTTTGCCGGTGTGAGAAACTGATCGGTCCGGATGGGATGGATCGGAATCGCGCGGCCAGCAAACTTCGTTTTCTCCCCTCTTCCTGGATGGCTACGGCAAGATCGTACCAGCTGACCACCCCCGCATCCGACCAGTGATATATATCGGAAATGTTCGACCGGCCGATGATCGCCCGGATCGCCCCGGTCAGTCGCGGCGAAGACGCCGCTCCAACGAATCCACCACTTTCTTTCAAGTGTGTGACCCACGGCAGACTGAAAAAGCTTTCTGGTGAAACCATTAAAATCAGACCTCTTTCAGTCCGCCTTCAGTAGTTTTATACTTTCGCTCACATGCCAGACATTCCAAATCGTCGCTTAGCCGCTCCCCACATTCACAGACCCAACCAATCTGCTTGGCCGGGTTGCCCACCACCAGGGCATGGTCAACGACATTTTTGTTCACCACCGCCCCGGCGCCAATAAATGCATATCGGCCGATGGTGGTACCGCAGACAATCGTCGAGTTCGCACCCAATGTGGCGCCTTTTTTCACCAACGTCGGCCGGAGCTGATCCATCTTGCCGATTTCGGCCCTGGGATTGTAGATATTGGTAAAGACCATGGAAGGGCCGCAAAACACGCCGTCCTCGAGGGTGACACCTTTGTAAACCGAGACATTGTTCTGGATCTTGCATTGATTGCCGATGGCGACGTTCGGGCCCACGACGACATTCTGTCCGATATTGCAGTTTTCACCGATCTCCGAGCCTTTAAGAACATGGGAAAAATGCCAGATTTTCGTCCTCTTGCCCACCTTTACGCCACTGTCGATCACAGCGGAGTCATGCACGAACGAGTCGCTTTGGACGAAGGGTCCCTGCCCCTGCAGTTCCGACCGGGGTGCGATGCTGACCGCCTGTCCGTTCAGATCCAAAGACCGCTGGCTGGCATTCAGGACCCGCAGCACCCGAAGGCCTTCCTTCCCATCGGTAACGGGCTGCTGTCCGGTCGCAATGCAATGCAGAAAATGTTCGCACTCCTGCCGCAACGGTTCTTCCTGAACGACATCCACTGTCTCCGGTTCGGCTTTGGCCGGGACAGGCATGTTGTGCTCCCACTTGATTTCATGAGGATAAAGCCAAAGCTTGTCCGCCCAAGGCTTGGTGTCGTTGAAAACGGCCATTTTTTGATCCCCTACCACCACCAATTTCTGTTCTTTGAAGGGATGCAGCCAGGAAACGAAGACGTGTGCCTGCAGACCGGACTTGAATTCGAGATGGGTCGTCGTGACATCGGCGATCTTCTTATGCAGGTAGTACCCCCCCATGGTCTGTACGGTTTCGGGTTCATCTTCCGCCAAAGACAAGATCATGGAAATGTCGTGGGGTGCGAACGACCACAGAATATTTTCTTCGCGCCGGATTTTCCCCAAATTGAGACGATTGGAGTAAATATAATTGATGCGCCCCAATTCTCCGTCGAGAGCAAGCTCTTTCAGTTTGATGAAAATAGGGTGATACTGCAGCAGGTGGCCGACCATGAGCACCCGCTTGCGATCCCGGGCCAGTTCGATCAACTCCTCCCCTTCCCTTTCATCCAAGACGAGGGGTTTTTCGACGTAGACATGTTTTCCGCCCAAAAGCGCTTCTTTAACCAAGGCGTAGTGAGTTTCGGCGGGTGTTGCAATGACCACCCCGTCGATATTTTCGTCTTTGAGGATGTCCGATAAGGCCAGGCAGGTTTTAACGCCTGGATACTCTTCACAGAATTTTGCCAGGACGTCTTCGGAGCGGTCGCAGATCAGGTCGAGGGCACCGATCTGATGGAAATTGCGCACCAGGTTCTTGCCCCAGTAACCGCTGCCGATTACCGCGATATGAGGTGCTTTTTTATTGCTACTGGCATCCGTCGTCACTTTTTTTCTCTCCGGTTAGGAATAAATTACATCGGCAATTCGCTGCTGCTCGTCTGCATTAAGGTACGGGTGCATCGGCAAGCTGAAAATTCGTTTCGAAAAATCTTCGCTTACGGGAAAATCGCCTTTCCGATAGCCCATGCCGCTGAATGCCGTCTGCAGATGAAGCGGAAGCGGATAATACACCGCCGTGGGGATACCGGCATCCTTTAACTGGTTCTGGATCTGGCTTCGTTGTTCTTCGTTTTTGGCCAACAGGGAATACTGGGCCCATACGGAAAGGTAGCCGGAAGGCGTGGTCGGTGTTTGCAAGGCGATTTCAGATGAACGACCTTGGGAAAGCAATTCGTTGTATCTTCCGGCCACTTCCTGGCGAAGAGCAACCTCTTCCGGGAAAACGTCGAATTTGGCCTGAAGGATGGCGGCCTGCAAGGTGTCCAGTCTCCCGTTGATGCCGATACGAACGTTGTCGTATTTATGACCGCCTTTGCCGTGGATGCGCAGGGACCGCATGACGTCAGCCAGATTGTCGTCATCGGTAAAACACATCCCGCCGTCGCCATATCCGCCCAACGGTTTGGCCGGAAAGAAAGACGTACAGGCCACATCGGCCAGGCTCCCGGCTTTTTTGCCGAAGTATTCGGCGCCAAAGGATTGGGCCGCATCTTCGATGACGAAAAGGTCGTTTTCTTTTGCGACCGCATTGATCTTTTCGTAATCGGCCGGCAGCCCGAAAAGGTCCACGGCAATGATGCCTTTGGCTGTAAGTCCTGAAACGTTGGGCAATGGATGCGATGATCCGTCGCCCGCTTTCAATGCGGACAAGGCCGGCTTGATTTTTTCGGGATCGACGTTAAACGTGGACGGATCGATGTCGACAAATACCGGGGTCGCGCCGAGAAGGCTGATGACCTCGGCTGTGGCGACAAACGTGAACGGGGACGTTAAAATTGCATCCCCTGGGCCGACATTATGGGCCATCAAGGCCAGCAGCAGTGCGTCTGTTCCCGATGCGCAAGAAACCGCATTTTTGACGCCGCAAAACTCGCCAAGTGACTTCTCCAAATCGCCGACTTCCGGCCCCATGATGTAGCGTCCGTGTTCGAGCACGGCACTCACATTGGCATCAATTTTTTCACGAATACGCTTTTGCTGGGCGGTCAAATCGATGAATTGCATGTAAGTTCCCCTTTATTTTAACTGAGCGTTTTTTCCAGTTACGATCCTAATGATTTCAATGGTAAAAATAGCCTTCGGTTGCTGTCGCTTAGCACCTTAAATCCGAATTGTCGATAAAAGCGCATGACATCATCGTCGATAGCATCCACAACCAAGGCATAAATTGCAATTTGATCACAAACGGACAACGTTCGCTTGATTGCATCGGCCAGCAACATGGTGCCGATTCCATGGCCTTGGACAGCGCCTCTGACCGCCAATCTGCCGATCAATGCAGCGGGAATCGGATAGTTCTGCAACTTCCGCGCAAATTTTTTGGGTAGACGCTGCAATTCAATGGATAGAGAACTTAGCGTGTAATACCCCACCACCCTTGCTGGGTTTTCCGGCAGGGTCGCGACAAATACTCGGCTGATGCAACGCTTGATATCCTGGCTTGCCTGTCTTTTGAAATACCGATCCAGCGATTCGACGCTGCAGCAAAAACCGCCCCTGTCATGGGTTGGGTTGAGCGGCTCAATAACAAGGTTTGGTAAACCCGTCATTTGCTGACAACGCGTTTATCATGTTCTTCCAACGCTAACGCCAGTCGGCTGTCAAAATGAATCGGTTCGGCCAGTGCGTCAAAAAATGCTTGGGAATTTTTTGCATTCAATACCATTTTTTCATGGGATCGGACGGTTTTCTCCGCACGTTCCAATGCACTGGAAAGTATGAAATGGCTGATTGTCATACCCTCGAACCCGGCCGCACGTTCAATAAGGCGTTTTGCATTTTTTTTCATACGAAGGTTAATGCGTTCGTTTTTATCGGATGCTATGGTGTCCATATCCACGTCTTTCAATGGTTTTGGTGTCGATTTGGATTTTACTGATTGTACGTCTGAACGGTGCCTTTGTCAAATACGTAGACATCGGCAAAAGATACTTCCAAAGAATCTTTTCGATGATATAAAGAGCGGTCGAAGGTATACGGCAGCGTCAAAAAAACATAACCTTCCCCCGAGGTACCCCGGCCTGTCGAATGGCATTCAAAATGTCCGCATGATTATCGACGGCAGTGATCAAAAGGATATCATAATCAACGGATTCGATGCGTGAAACCGCTTTAATACGCAAATGAGCGAATCTTTCGCCTTCCCGGACGGAATCGACCACGTCGATCAACTCTAGGATGGTGCCGGTCATCGACAGATAAGCGATATCGGCAAATTCGCCGGCTCCGTAAAAGACAATCCGGGTCGCTCCTTGATTCTGCAGGGTATCATAAAGGGCCTGCAAGCGGTTTCTGGCTGTTTTGAAATATTGATAGGAACTTGAAATGTATTGATAGGTCAGCCTCGTCTTTTCCATGGCGCCGGACGGCGTCAGGATATACTGCACCCGGTTTTTAGGAACGGTGGTGACCTTGCAATAGCCTTTTTTGACGAGCCGCTTGATGAAGGCGTTCACCATTCCCAACGAGATCTGCAGAGAATCCGATAATTCCCGCTGAGACGTGGGGCGGTCTTCGGCAATCGCCTCCAGCAGTTGCAATGTCTTGAGGTTTTTCGTTTCCATTTCGGGCGGGTGTGAATAGCTCCGCAGGTTGGATTACATCGATGGTTCGATGTACCTGCTTTTTATACGAATAAATTAAGCGTTGGGCGTGGAAAGGCAATTCATGCGTTCATGAATTGAACACAAAACCGGACAAGAGTCAATGTTAAAGTAAAACAAACGCTTAAAATTATCGTTCCGTCAGACGATGCGGGTGTAGAGTTGATGGTTGGGACGGGTACAATTTTATAGGCGGGGCTGTTGTCAATTTACCCTTGACCGTTTTTCGGCGTGACTGCCGAGGCGATCAAAACACTTTACCATTGAAAGTAACCGGCCCGTCCAAATACAAGAAGCGGACAGGCCGGTTTTTATACATGCGCTTGTTCCGGATCGATCATCTCGTTCGAATGCTCGATCTCAGGCAGCAAGGGGTCGTCAAATGACAATTCGGTCTTTGTTGGCCTCCCAAGTCTTTTTGCCGATGCCTTTTACCTTCATGATATCTTCGGGTTGTTTAAAAGGTTCAACGTTTTCGCGGTATTCGATAATCCGCTGGGCGTATTTGGCGCCCACACGTTCAAGCGTCGTCAACTCTGCCGCTGTGGCCGTATTGATATTGACTTTCTCCATTGCGGTTGCGCAACAGGTTCCCGCAAAAACAATGGCAAAGGTCACCAAAATGGCTACACAGATCGTTCTTCTTGCCTTTTTCATACGTCCTCCTGATTAATAAATGTTGTTGTTCATGATGGAGCGCGCTTTCCTTCAAAAACCGTTTCGGAAAAAACGCTCCCCCTTTTTTTTGGCGCGATTCCTTTACCCATCCTCGTTTCAGGGTTTCACGCCGCGTTTCCAGGTTGGCGCCGGACACGGCCATGTCTTCCATGGCAAACAAACATAAGGAAAACAGATGAATTGCAACTGTGCAGGAAGATCAGCTCTGGTCAGAAGTGGCGTTGTGTACAGACGGAGAATCAGGAAGCAGAATGCAGATTGTATTGGGATAATGAATAGCACATTCGATACCAAGTCGAAAAAGAATTGGCATTATCCCATTTTGCTCCCTTGACTTTTTTTTGATATTCGTGACATATATTGGAAGCTTCAAATTTATCTATTAAAAATAGGATCTTGGGAGATATCGTGGTTCGAAGACGGTTTCGCCCGTCATGCGCATCGGCCAAGGCAAGCTGTCTATTATTGTGACCCTTTTCAATCGTCCGGTTATGCAAAAATATAAAATTCTTTTTGTTGACGACGACCAGCAGATTCTTTCGATTGTTGGTCAATTTTTAGCTCGCTGCGGTTTCGATGTGACCACCGAGTCAAATGGTTTGAAGGCCATCGAAAAAGTTCGGGCCACCCATTACACGGTGGTTTTTACCGACCTGATCATGCCGGAACTCAATGGCATGGATCTGTTGAAACAGATCAAAGAGATCTCCCCTGCGACCGAGGTCATCGTCGTTTCCGGATACGGGACCATCGAATCGGCAATCGAGGCCATGAAACTCGGCAGCTATGACTTCCTGCAGAAACCGATCAATTTCGACCGCTTTAAAATTCTGATCGACCGCATCATCGAAAAGCAGGAACTCGAGAAAGAGAACCAACGCATTCGCAGTCGCCTGAAAGAACGCTACAAATACGACGAATTGGTGGGAATATCCCCAAAAATGCAGGAGATATACACTGTCATCGACAAAATCAGTTCCTCCAGTCCGACGGTCTTGATCCAGGGGGAAAGCGGAACCGGCAAGGAACTGACCGCCAATGTCATCCACAACAACAGCGACCGCAAAGAAGGTCCTTTCATCCCCGTCAACTGCGGTGCTATCGCGGAAAGCCTGTTGGAAAGGGAACTGTTCGGCCATATAAAAGGCGCCTTTACCGGTGCGTCAAAAGACGCCATCGGTCTTTTCAAAGCGGCGGACGGCGGAACCATTTTCCTGGACGAAATTGCGGAAGTCTCCCCCGCGGTTCAAGTCAGCCTGCTTCGCGTATTGCAGGAGAAAAAGGTTCGCCCCGTTGGTGATACCCGTGAAAATGAAGTCGATGTTCGCGTGATCGCCGCCACCAACAAGAAACTGGCCGAAGCCATCCAGGAGCAATTGTTTCGCGAAGACCTGTATTACCGGCTGAACGTCATTTCCATTACCATGCCGCCGTTGCGAGAAATCCGCGAGGATATCCCGCTGCTGATCAACCATTTCATCGCGAAACACAAGGGCAGCGAATCCACAGCGTCGCCCGAAGTCAGTCCGGAAGCCCTGGCCAAGCTGATGGCCTACGCCTGGCCGGGCAATGTCCGTCAGCTTGAAAACGTGGTGAGAAGAGCATTTGCACTGGGAATCGACGAGGTTGTGAATATCGACGACCTGCCGAAGGAGATCGCCCGGCAGACCGGTAAGCCGATGCTGGCAAATACGGATTTAAACCTGAGATCCGTCGAAAAGAAAACGATTCAGCAGGCGCTCCAAAAGGCCGGAGGAAACAAAGCCGAAGCCGCCAAATTGCTGGGGGTCAACACGACGACCGTTTATCGCAAAATGGCCCGTTACGATATTGAAGATGGCCGATAGCGTCAGCTTGGCGGCCATTTGACAACTTTAGTTTTCCCATGCGTTCAGAAAAAAGGAAGGAATGGTAAGATGCCAGAAGGATTGGATGTAATCGTCGTCGATGACGACCCCGATGTCTGTCAGCTGATTTCGAGTACGATAGAACGCTTTTATACCTGGGGGAAAGTGCTTTCTTTTACGGATGTGGAAGAAGCCACGGTGTATTGTCTGGCAAGAGACATCGGGGTGGCCATTTTTGTGGTGGACGTCTTTTTAGGCGGGGCCAGCGGCTTCTATTTTCTTGACGCCATCGAAAAAAAATTTCCGACGGCCCACTCCGATGCCATCGTCATCACCGGAAACGCCAGCGACGATATCGTTAATATGTGTGTGGCCTCCGATGTGAACCATCTGCTGGAAAAACCGGTGCGACCCTATGCCCTGCAGCTAGCCGTCCGGGCCATTGCCGAGAAATACCTGAAGTTCGCCAAAAGACTGTTCAGCGATCAGGAATACGCGAAAAGCGTGATGAACTTCTGACGATCACCCGTCGTTGTAATGACCGCTGTTGTATCTGGCGATTTCCATGGATGACAGCATCAAGGCCTGGTCGACAATGCCTTGCAATTTATTGTCTGCCCCTTCTTCGGATTGAGACATCGTTGCCAGGGCTTCGCTCTGGGATGTCATTTGCTGCACCAGCGGTTCGACATCCTTCATTGTTGCCCCGATTTCATCCAGTTTTTCCCGATAGGCATTCAGCGTGTCTACCAGTTGCTCGGTTCTGTCAACAACCGATACGCTTGTGCTGCCTTCTGTTTGGGTTGAAAACCGGGCCGGGCGAATATCCGAAGCCGTCGTTGTTGGCTCCGCCGAAGACGGTCGGGTATTTTCGCCTCCGATCGCCTGTTTGAAAATCGTGTCGAATCCGCCATCGGTGGATTTTGTCCTTTCACTCTCCGGCTTAGAACCCACAATGGTCTGGATTGGTTTGTTCGGATCTATGGTTACCATGGTTGCCTCCTGTGGATGGTTTTCGGCTCTACCTTTTCCAACCTTTATTATCTATCTCAATTTCAAGCTTTAGCAAATTGCATGCAATCTTTACCGAAAAAGATCGAATCTTTGATTTTTTTGCAGTAAAACGAACACAACCGTCTACGTTTTCAGACAATCCATCTGTCCAAAATTACTCTTTTCCCATGGTTTTATCTGTAGTTACTAAATGTTACAGAACTGAGGGCCAGTTCGAGTCACTCTGTTCTTTTGTAAATTACGTAGCATTGTCATTGATACAGCGGTAACCGTAGATAACGCCTTTATCACCACCTCGCCACGCTTTGGCGGCAATTTCTTCCACGCCGGAAGGAATTGTTTACCGGCAAACATTACCCATTCTGTCGTCGGTAAAATCGGCGGCATGGTCATTGTGCATCTTTCGGTTCGCGCAATTGCGATTGCTCTTTTTTGTCATTCTTCTTTTTACCTGACGATTATTCGAAGCATAACCCACTGTAATTTTTATAATTACTCACTAATATCACGATGGCACTGGAATTGCTTAATAATTCGGAGCGTTTAACCGTAAAAAGCCAGGAGCCGTTATGATTTCACCCCTATCTTCGGCCACATCCGCCCTTTCTTCTTTTTCGGTAAAAAGGGACGTCATTGCCAACAACGTCGCCAACGTCAATACAGACGGTTTCAAAAAAAGTCGCACGACCCTTCAAGAAGGCAAGAACGGCGGGGTCGAACCGGTTGTCGATCAGGTAGACACACCGGGTCCGTCCAAACTCGTTTCGGAAAATGGCGTCATCCGGGAAGTCGAGGCTTCCAACGTGGATCTTGCCGGAGAACTGACCGAAACCATCCCGACCCAAACGGCTTACAAGGCCAATTTGAAGACGATTAAGACTGCCGATGACATGCTGGGCAGCCTGTTGGATGCCATAGGATGATCGATCTGTTGGGGAAATGGTCCTTTGCGCTTCATGAAAAACGAGAACTGCCGATAATGGGTCTGAAAACCAGTCCAATCGAACCCGCTGACCGCAAATAAGGGTTCCATAGAAAGGAAAATTGCAGCGTTGAATTCAAACCTTTTGCCAACCGCAAAGATCCTGTCGGCCGTTTCGTTGTTTTTCTGGATCGCAGCAGCACTCCTCTTCCCGATTACCGTTTCGGCAGGCGTCGACAGCCATTACGCCGTATATGTTCCGCCCCATAAAATCACCCAGCGAACCCTCGATGGGATCGTCCATTACGCCACTTTGACCCCGGTCAACGCGGTTGTGCTGCATGTCAAAACGCCGAGAGGCCGGTTGCTGTGGCCGTCCAAAAACTCGACGGCGGTCGAGATGGGCGTGGCCGCCGGACATTCCGGTCTGGCCAGACACGTGGCGCGCCTGAAGCAGGACAAAATCCATACCATTGCCAAGCTGGATGTATTTGCCGATCATCAGCTGGCCGCAAGCCGGCCCGAACTGAGCGTCATCGATGCGCGAAGCGGGGCTCCCTGGACCGATGCCAATGGCCTGCACTGGTCCAACCCCAGTGACAGCCGGGTATGGGCCTACAATATCGCCCTGGCCAAGGAATTGGCGGGTATCGGTTTCGACGAAATCCAGTTCGACTATGTTCGATTTCCCAGCGACGGCGATCTTTCTGCGATCGCCTATCCCAACACGACAGCCGGTTTTTCCAAATCCGACTGCATCCAATCGTTCCTCGAAAACGCTTCCCGAGAGTTGAAGCCGCTGGGCGTATCGCTTTCGGCGGACATTTTCGGGCTCACGGCCTGGAAAACCAATGATTTTGGCATCGGCCAGGTGCTGGAAAAAATGGCTCCTCACCTGGACGTCATCTGCCCCATGTTCTACCCGTCCCATTTCCCGGCCGGTTTTTTGGGTAAAAAGACACCCGGTGAATTTCCCGAGATCATTATGGAAGCCAGCATGCGCAGTATGCAGCGCCGCACCGACAAACCGATTCGCCCCTGGATTCAGGGGTTCTGGTACCGACCGGATCAAATCGTCGCTCAAATCGAAGGCATCGAAAAGGTCTCGCCAAGCAGCTGGTCCGTCTGGAGTCCCTCCGGTAACTATGGACTGTCCTATCGGGCCATGGCGGCTCGGTCTGGCACCCGCCTGACCCCACCCAAATATTACGCAAGTTTGGATGAATTGAAGAATGAAGCCGGCCGTTCCGTGCGCGGCAACGGTGCGGTGGTCAACTACACCAATTTTAAATCCGGATATTCGATCCTTTCCCTGGAAGCCTCACGAAAAGGCCAACGCTCCCGCTACACGTCACCGGCGGCGGTTGTGGGGACCCTGGAAGAAGGCATCATGGACCACATTCTTCAATCGCGCGGCATCGCTTTTAAGATCAATGCCAACCCCCACACCAAATGCAAACTGATCAGCGACCTGCTGTGCAGCGATCTGGGTAAAAACGCCCGACGTATGCGCCCGCAGCCCATCTATATCGACTGGTCTCAAGACTGCACCTTTTCCACCCGAAATATTCCTCGATCCCGGCTGGATCTTTTTGCAAGCGGCGGGCGCGAAGAAACACAACAGGATTCCGCCGAAATCGAATCTTCGGAGGCCATCAATGTTGCCTCCATCTCGGAAAGCATCTTCGGTGTCGTCGTGGAACCGGTGGTCATTCAGCCAGCCTTGGTTTATTCCCGATAGTTATCCGGGTCGATACGCCTCTCTAAAGGAAATTTCCTTGACGGCGGTTGTGTCGCCCTGCTATCTTAACCTTTACGTAAACGTTAAGTTTAGTTGGGCGACTTGCCGTGAAAAATGAAAGTTATTCCATTTCCGACCTTGCTGCCGAATTCGACATTACCAGCAGGTCCATCCGCTTTTATGAAGAAAAGGGATTGATCCATCCGGGCCGTACGCAGGGAAATCAACGGATCTATTCCCCCAAGGATCGCATCCGGTTGAAATTGATCCTGCGGGGAAAACGTTTCGGCTACACCCTCGTCGAAATATCGAAAATGATCGGACTGGCCGATGTGGACGTCAATGAAATCGACCAGATCCGCAGCGCCTTGTCCTACGGAGACAAAAAGCTGAAAGAAATCGGACAGCGCCGAAGGGAGCTCAAATCCTTGGAAACGGAAATGCGCGCCGTCCGGGAAAAACTGATTCGCCGCCTCGAAACACTGGAAAGGAAAGAAAGCGATGTTTGACCATCTATTATCCGAACCGGCCAAAAAATTCCGTGAAGAAGTCAGGGACCTGGTGCGTTGGGTGCCCCGTGAAATGATCCTGGACATGGATCGGGACCGCATTCAGTTTCCCAAGGAATTTTTACAGGAAGCCGGCCGGCGCAACCTGATGGGATGCCGGTACCCCGAACGCTGGGGCGGCCGCGGCATGGATTGGGTGGCCACGGCCATGGCCATGGAGGAAGTGGGCACCCTGGGATACATTTTTGCCTGCATCTTCGGCGTCGGAGCCGAGCTGGTGTGCGATGCCATCATTCTTCACGGCAGCGACGCGCAAAAGGAAAAATACGTCAAGCCGCTGCTCAAAGGGGACCTGTTTGCCGCCGAGTGCCTTACCGAACCGCGCGGCGGCTCCGATTTCTTCGGCACCACCACCACCGCAGTGAAAGATGGTGCCGATTTCATTCTCAACGGGCAAAAGCGTTTTATCGTCGGGGCCGAAGGGGCCGATTATTTCCTTGTATATGCCCGAACCGCGACCGATGCCAAGCCCCACGAAGCATTGACCTGTTTTATCGTCGATCGTGGAACGGGTGTCGAAACCCAATATCTCTACGGGCTCATGGGCTGCCGCGGAGGCGGTGCCGGGAGAATCGCATTCAAAGACGTACGCGTTCCCAAGGCCAATGTGGTGGGAAAGGTCAACGGCGCCTACGCCGTTTTCAACACCATGATGATCCCCGAACGCCTGGGTACGGCCGCCATGACCGTCGGCGCGGCCCGTCCTGCACTGGATGTCGCCACGGACTACAGCGGGCGCCGCAAGGCCTTTGGCGCCACCATCAACATGTTTCAGGGGGTCAGCTTCCAGGTGGCGGAAGCCGTCATGCTTTTAGACGCCGCCCGGGCCATGGTTTACGCCACCTGCAAAGCGGTGGACGACGGCGAGCCGCCGCGCATAATCCGGCGCATGGTTTCCGAGACCAAAAAATTCGTCACGGAATCGTGTCAAAAGGCGGCCAACAACGCCATGCAGGTGATGGGCGGCATTGGCTACACCAACGTTTTTCCCGTGGAGCGCATTGTCCGCGATTTGCGGCTCGCCTCCATCTGGACCGGTACCAACGAGGTGATGTCCATGATCATCGCCAACGAATGGTACCGGGATCGTATGGGGAAAAAGACGGGAACCGAAACAAGGGACTGGGAACTGGATGCCGCCGAAGCCCACGCCCGGGATGAGAAAATATATGAGTGACGATGCTATGACAACCTCTAACGAATAGTACCGACCCATATGAAAACCGCCACCCTGCATTGCTACCATCCCGAGGTAAAAGCCCTGGAACTGGGCTATGGCCTCATCGGCCGCCCCTTGATGACCGTCCATTGCTATCTTGTTGGCGATACGCTCATCGACTGCGGCCAATCCCGCGTGGCTGAAGAAATGATAAAGTTTTTAAGCGCCAACCCGGTGAAGCGGCTGCTACTCACCCACCACCATGAAGATCACAGCGGCAATGCGGCCCTGGTTGCCCAAACCTGCGGTGCCGCTGTCCTGGGCCATCGAATTACCGCCCGAAAGATGCAACACATCCGGCCGATCCTGCCCTACCAGCATTTGGTATGGGGGCCATCGCGGGCGGTGGATGTGGCCCCCCTGCCCCCATCGATGGAATTCAATGGTCATCGGTTCCTGGCCATTCACACTCCGGGACACAGCAAAGACCATACAGTATATCTGGAAACCGAGCACGGATGGCTTTTTTCCGGCGACCTCTACCTGGGCGAACGGATCAAATTCTTTCGGTCCGACGAAAAGATCGATTTGCAAATCCGGTCGCTAAAAACCGTTTTGCGGCATGATTTCAAAATTCTGTTTTGTGGTCACCATCCGGTATTGAAGGATGGCAAGGAAAAAATTCGCCGCAAGTTGGTGTATCTGGAAGAAATTGCCGGAAAGGCGCGTCAACTGCTTTCCATGGGGCTGCCGGAAAAAGAGATCGTCAGGCGAATGGACCCTAAAAAAGATCGCTTCATTAAATATTTTACCATGGGCAATGCCTGTTTCGCCAACATGGTACGATCTGCCATCCACTCGGGCTGAAGCCAGACAGCCCTCCTACTTGATTCCCCGCTCCGCCTTGACCTCTTCCCACGCCTCCTGGATTTCACGAAACTTATCCTGGGCGAAGCGGGTGAACTCATCGGGCAGGCCTTTGGCGGCAATTTTGTCCGGATGATACTCCTGAACCCGCTGTCGATAACAGCGTTTCACCTGATCGTCGTCATCATCCGGGCTGCATCCCAATACTGCGTAGGCCTTGTCGGCGTTCTTAACATGTTTGGCTTTCAACTGGTTGTATCGAATGGAACTGAATCGGAACGTATTCACGGCGACCAGGATCAGTTCCTCTTCCTTGCCGGTCATGCTTCCATCGGAGACGGCCACCCGGAGCAGAACCTCGATCATCACTTCAAGCATCTGGGGCTGGTCGTGGAATTCTTCATAAAACTGACGGGCAAAATCGTCAAAGGTACCGGGTGCATTCAATGCCGTTCGGAAAATATTGACCGCCACCTGACGGCTTTCCACGTTTAGCCGAAGATCCTTTTCCATAAAAGTCTCTATGGAGTCGATCTCTTCCGGGGATACCCGCCCATCCGATTGGGCCAATTTTGCCAGCATGGAAAAAGCTGCCACAAAAAAGGTCAATTGGTTCTGTTCCACCCGGGAGAGTCGCTGCCCGTCCCGGGGCGAATCCAGTTCTGTCCCCGTATCGAAGGCATGTCCGAAGGCGGTGCCGAAAATGGCACCCAGCGGTCCGCCCAGGGCGAATCCGATCGTTCCGCCGACTATCTTTCCCATCCAACCCATTTGGCGCTCTCCTGTTTTCATTGGTATTGACGCTCTCCCCTACCACAAAACAAGAAGCCTTGCCAAGCGCGCGAAATAGGGTCCGATGACATCGGAACCATCAGAAATACCTTGAATTATCTTTATTTCCCATGTATTATTAACATTTGGTGATTCCAACCTCTTTCCCCCAATTTTCTTCCACGAAAGGTTGTTGCGTATGTCGTCATGGTTGAGCAACATGGAATCCGTAGCAGCGCTGAACAACTGGATACTGGCGGGGATCTTAATTTTTGCTGCGATTACCGGTTTTCTTGTTTTCCTATCAACCGGCAAATCGAGAAGCCGTATCCAACAGCTTTCCAAAGATCTCGAATCTTCCGGCGGTCGAATCAAATCCCTGGAGAAAATGGCTGAATCCATACGCAAAGAACTGCTGCAAACCCAGCAGCATCAGGACATCAGCCAGCTCAAATTGAAAACCAGCAATTCATCGGCCAAGGAACTGCGGCAGGAACTGCTGGACGCCAGAAAGCGCCTGGAAATCGCAGAGGCCGCCGTCAAGGAGCGCAAAGAACAGGAAAGGGACTCGGAAGTTTTCGACGATCTGGAGTTGGAACTCGAGCCCGAAGGCGGGCTGTCGGAAAGCCAGCGGGAGCAGCTCATCGATCTTCTCGATCCGGGGCCCAAGGGCAATGTGGACATTTACTGTGTGATGGGTGATACCTTGTCCGAAACGACGGCCCATCAACTGGACGAAGTGCTCACCAACGACGGCTGGAAAACCAACGGGGTGGCCCAAAGTGCGTTTTCCAATCCGCCCAGAGGCTTTGCGTTGGTGGTCAACAGCAAGGATACGGCGCCCTCTTACGCCTCTTTTATCCAGCGGGTTTTTGCCACCATCGGATTGGATGTTTCCGCCAAAGTCGACAACAAATACCGGGAATGGTCCCTGAGCATAATTGTAGGCAGCGTCGAAGGATGATGACCGAATAGATCCCGCAGCCGCATGCGACCGACAAACCGCACTACTTCAATTTTTCGGGAAAATGACAATGACTGCTGAACGTTCGCCCCAGAAAAATGCGATGAGTTCCGGAACCGCACTGTCCACCGGAGCGCTGATATTTGCCGCCCTTACCCTGCTCTTCGCGCTGTTTGCACTGTTTTTGGGCAACCGGATGAGTTCTCTGCAGCAAAGCCAGCGCCTCAAGGCTCAAAAAGAAAGCGTGGCTACGGAAACGACGGCCGTCGAAGAGATGAAAAGCGCACTGGATAAAACACAGCAGGATCTGCAAACGGAAAAAGCGGGTTCGACAAAACTGCACAAACAGCTCGATGCGGCCATGCAGGAGTTGAAAACGCTCAAGGCGGAGCTGGCCAATTCCCATCGGACCATCGACGACCTTAAAGCCAAGGCCGCTTCCGCGGCCCCATCCTTGCCGGCGGCATCACCACAATCCCCTACCCCTGTTATCCAACAAGGGTCGCCGGCAGTAACTTCACCCGGCCTTACACAGGAATCCTTGCCGTCGAATACACCTGCCAGCGAAACAACCGTAAAGGCCTCCGATTCGCCGGCGACGGTCCAGGGGGAACCGGCTGCCGAACCATTGGGTGTAGATGCCGTTCCGGAGCCGGAAACAACCGCTCCAGCAGCTGAAAAACCCCAAACGGCAATCGAGGAGAGCCACATAGAAGCCGATCCGGTGGACGCTGGAGGACAATCACCCCCTAAAGCCCAGCAACCTGCCATTGAAGCATCCAAGCCTGCCGCCACGAATTGAAGCATCCATGCCGGTGCCGATGCAACGAAAAACGGGCTGGTGGAACGGCGCATCGTCTTGGCGATATCTCCTTCCGGCACGAGATGCTTCCGTCGTTTGTCCAAGGTTACTGCCAGCCATCGTCTGCGGTATGCCTGCCCTGCCCGTCGGTCGTTTTACTCATGTTTTCGTGTCCGCTGCCGATACTTATCCTAAAACCCGCGCCATTTTTTAATTTAAAAGGAGAATTGATGCATGCAAGGTGACAACCGCGTTTTTTTGGAAAATCTGGAATGGTTCGACGAAAGCGGTCATGAACTGGTTCATCGGCTGCCGGAGAAGGGCTCCGGCGAGATCAAATGGGGGGCCCAACTCACCGTACGCGAGAGCCAGGCCGGCGTCTTCTACTACAAGGGCAAGGCCGTCGAGGCCTTCGGTGCCGGCCGTCACACCCTGAAAACCGGCAACATCCCCATCCTCACCAAGATCGCCAGCCTGCCCTGGGGCATGAACAGCCCGCTGCGGGCGGAGGTCTATTTCGTCAACATGAAGGTCTTTACCAACCTGAAATGGGGAACCCGTGATCCGGTTGCCTTCAAGGATACCGAACTCGGGCTGATTCGCTTGCGGGCCTTTGGCGTTTTCAACCTGCAGGTGGTCCAGCCGGTCCTGTTCATCAACACCATGGTGGGCACCCAGGGGATGTTTACCACCGAAGCGATCGAAGAGTACCTGAACCGGGTCATCGTCTCGCGCTTCAACGACTACATGGGCGAAACCATCGACTCGATCCTCAACCTGCCGGCCAAATACGACGAACTCTCCGAGGGGCTCGCCAAGCGGCTCGCAGAAGATTTCCGGCATTTCGGGTTAGGGCTGACCCACCTTTACATGAACGCCATCACGCCACCTCCGGAAGTGCAAAAAGCCATTGACGACCGCAGCCGCATGGGGGTGATCGACGACATGAACAAACTAATGCAGATGAAATCGGCCATGGCCATGGAAAAGGCTTCGGAAGCGCAGGGCGAGGGCGGCACCGGCATGGGTACCAGCCTGGGGCTGATGATGCCGGCCATGTTCGCCCAGTATTTCAATACCGCCGGCAAAAACGCCCCGGCAGCAGAGGCGGCAGCGGGAACGGAACAGACAACCTGCCAGGAGTGCCAGTGCCCCATCCCGTTGAATGCCAAATTCTGCCCCATGTGCGGCCACCAGCAACTGGTATTCATCCAGTGTGGCAATTGCGGGAAAAACCTTACCCCCAACGCCAAATTCTGTTCGCGCTGCGGCCACCCGGTGGAAGAGACACCTAAACCGGTCTTCTGTGCCAATTGCGGCGCCGAAAACTTGGCCGGGGCAAAGTTTTGCACGCAATGTGGAGAAAAATGCTAATGGTTGAGGCGGCTTCAAAACGCCCCATTTCAGCCAATATCTGCGTTGGGCTCCCATTTCAATCCTCGGAATACTACGGGTATGCCTCCGGTTGAAATGATCGCTCCGCCTTGACCTTGACCTAACTGAGACGTTCTGAAACCGCCTCGTATGGATGTCTATCCCGAAATAGGAAAATTACGGATAGGTTAGGAAGAAAGCGCCATCGACTTACGAATCGACCATCAATGCCCCCAATGCGGAGCGCCGGCGGAGCTTGCCGAAACGGACCGACTGGTTCAATGCCCCTACTGCAAGGTCAACTCCTATCTGGTGCCCAGCCGCTATTTTCGCTATCGGCTGCCCGACAAGGCCCCCCAGGGCGAAGAATTGGTGTATTTCCCCTACTGGCGATTCAAAGGCATGGTTTTCTCCTACCTGTCGACCGGCATCCAGCATCGCTTCCTGGACGCCAGTCGGCAGGCGGTGGCGTCGCCGTTTTTCCCCCTCTCCGTGGGCCTTCGCAGCCAGGCCATGAAACTTCGGTTTGTAAGTCCGGATACCAGGGGGTGGTTTGTCAAACCGGCCACCCCTTTCCCACAGGTCATGGATGGGTTCCTCGAACGAATCAACCGCGATCTTCCCGGAACCGTTTACCACCAGTCCCACATCGGTGAGTCCCTGAGCCTGATCTACGCCCCTTTCTATGTCGGTAAAACCGTCATGGACGCGGTGCTCAACCAGCCTGTATCCCAGCAACTGGACGAATCGTTTGACCTGAACCAATTCCATGGAGGACCGGCGGACTGGAAGATTGGCTTTCTACCCACCCTTTGCCCCAATTGCGGTTGGGACATGGAGGGCAGCCGCGATGCTCTGGCCCTGCATTGCAAAAACTGCGAATCCGTATGGCAGGCCTCCAAAGAGGGAATGACGCGGCTCAACGTGGCCCACCTGCCCGGACAGCAAAACGAGGATACCGTTTACCTGCCCTTCTGGCGCATCCGATCCGATGTCTCCGGCCTTGATCTTGGCAGCTACGCCGATCTGATCAAAGTGGCCAATCTTCCCAAAGTTGCCCAACCCGGGTGGGATCGCGTCCCCTTTTATTTCTGGGGTCCGGCATTCAAGGTCCGCCCGCGAAGTTTTTTACGACTGACGCAGCAGATGACCCTCAGTCAGCCTCGGGACAAACTGGTCCCCCGGGTGCCAAAGGATGCCATGATGCATCCCGTCAACCTGCCGGTTTCGGAATCGGCCGAAAGTCTGAAACTGAACCTGGCGGGCTTTATGCGGCCCAAAAGCACAGTCCCGGATTCGATCTCCAAAATCCGGATCCGGGCAAGGCGCTATCTGCTGGTCTATATCCCCTTTGCGGTGCGCCACCACGACCTGGTCCAAAACCGATTCAAGATCGCCGTCAACCGCAACCAACTGGCGCTGGCAGGCAATCTGTGATTTTGTCCCGATTGTCCGCCGAGCTTTGACCAGGAAGGCTTTCTCCTTGAAATCAGCACTTTTTCGTGGTTGAATACAAAATCACAATTGAAAAAAGTATTGCGTAAAATGTGGTCGACCTTTCCGCCTTTTGCCAGGTCCATGGGTTTCGAACATCCATCCAACCGCTTTGGCGCTATCCCATGGCTACAGTTCACCGCTCGTCGGCCGATATAGTAATACGATGATGCGGGGTTCACCTCTCAATCGATCGTCGTCGATCCTGCCGCCCCGCTTCAGGATATGTCGTAAACGCTTTCGTGTCCGTCAAAAAAACAGGAAAACCGATTCGATAACGATACCGCCGACACTGGGCAACCTGCCCGAGTGTCAGCATTCGTTATCGCGACAAAACCAAACGGATCGCACCCCGCCGGCGATCTTCCTTCAACCAAAGGAGCGGAAATGGCCAAATCACAACCCACTCAATTTCTGCGAAGGTCGTTTATCAAAACCGTCCTGCGTCGGTTGATCGCCCTGATTACCGTCGTCGGGTTGATTTACGGCCTGGTTGCCGTCGTGTACGCCACCAAAACCATTTTTAAAGTCAAAATGAACTATGCGGTGGTACTGGAACGCTTCGGGGGCGTACGCCAGGCCGTTACCGAAGTCGGCTGGCACGCCCGCCTGCCCTATTTCACCCGCATCGAACAGGAAGTGCCCCTGATGAACCAGACCATGCAACTGGGGGGAACCCCGGCGCCCATGCGAATCATTTCCAAAGGCAATGTAGCGTTGTGGACTTCCGGGGTGCTGACCTACCGCATCAGGGACTTGCACACCTGGGCCATCGAGAATCTCACCCCCCTGGAACTGCTGCAGGGGGATTATGACGGCATCGTCAAGGACATTTTACAGGCGCAGCAGATCGACCGCCTGGTCAGCGACCGCGAAACCATCAAAGAGGTCATCTTCTCCGCCTTGAAATCGCGTCCCATCAACATCGGCGGGCCAACCATCGAAAAAAAATACGGGGTGGAGGTTGTCAGCTTTGTGCTCAAGGAGACCCGCTTCGGCGACAAATTGGTCGAGGCGTCGGAAGAGAAAAAACGGCGGGAACTGATTGCCGAAGCCGACAACTATGCCGCGGACCAGGAAGCCAGCCGCATTCGCAAATTGTACGCCGCCTACCTCACCGGCATTCAGAATCTGCAAACGGCGCTGGGCCGGAGGAATGAAGCCACCGACACGGCCCTGCTGCAATTTCTGACCCAGCAGAAATGGGCCACGGCCTACGAAAAGCACCAGGCGGGCCAGAACACCGTGGTCATCCAAAACACCCAGGGGAGTGCGCCGGCAATTACCCTGCCTGCGTTCAACACCGACCATCGTCCGGAGGAGGGAGACAATGGGCAGACGGCTGACTAGAGAGATCACCTACGTCCGACTGCCGGAAAGCCGGATCCGGGAAATCAATGACCTGGTCGCCTCCTGGCCCCAGGAAACCAAGGCGTTCATGCGCGCCCGCCTCAACCAGTACCGGCCGCCCATGGGCCTGTTCAACAACCTTTTGGAAACCGTGCTCTCGCTTTTCATGGATGCACCGGAAAAACGGTTCAACGTCCTCAAAGACCCGAATATTCTCACGGACTGGCAAAAACGCTTCGAAATTTCCGGCCACACCAACCCCCAGGAGGCCTGGAATAAAATATTAGAAAAAGAGGTTTCGGCCAAAGACTACCGCTACCTGCTCACCCTGCTGGACAAGGAACTTTTGGACGTTCACATTCCGGTGGAACTTCACGAGATGTTCGAGAAGGTGTACCGTGCGCACCTGCGCAAGGAGTACATCTCGGATACCAGCGTGCCCAAGGCGTCCCTGCTGCTTTTCGTGGGCCCTTCCGGCAGCGGCAAAACGTCCACCGTCACCCAGGCCATCGAGCGGATCATCTTCGGCAACGAGGTGATCCCCGAAGTGGATCTTCATCGCAAAAAAGAAGAAGCGCTGGCCGACGAACCCTTCTGGAAGACCATCGAGGAGATCGCCCCCACCCTGGCCGTCGAAATATCCCGGCGCAAGAAGGTCCGTTTTTACAAGAGGCTCTCCAGGATTCCCGTCATTCGCCGGGTGCTGAAAAAACGCATCGGCAAGGGATTGTCCAAACTGGAAGAACAGGGCATCTGGGTGGATTATGCCACCGTCACCCCAAACGATTTTCAAACCGCCCTGGCCGGAGAACCCGGCAACTACTTTAAAAAGGCCCTGGGCGATCCCCGCAAAACTGCCATACGCCACGTTGAGGAGGCCCACAGCGCATTCGGCAAGGCCACCGGAAGAGATTCGGGCGTGGCCCGGCAGCAGCGGACCCTGGTGGATACCTCCAACATCGTTCTGGACGAGATCATCAGCGGCAAACGGGACTGTCTGCTCATCGCCACCACGGACCAGCCCGAGCGCTTCGATGCCGCCGTTTACCGCCGCTTCGTCGAAAAAGGGAGTATCATCAATATTTCCGATTACTGGACCAATCCGGAAAACCTCAGGGAAGTGGTGCGTCTGGAACTGCTGCGCAACGACATTCTGGTGATTTCGGATGAAAATGCAACGGTCTGCGGAACGGTCAAATGCCTGCACCGGGAGGATATCTCGGCGACCGTGGACAAGCTCTACCTGATCTTCAAGGGACGCACCTTGAAGGTGATTCCATCCTATGTGCGCAAGCTGATCCATTCCGTCATCGAAATCAAAGGCGACTTTTCGTCCGACTATCTGGACGATGCCATGCTGGTACGAAGGGCCTTCGAGCTGGTGGCCCAGAATTCCTATGGCGACCTTTATAAAAAGGTGGTCGACCGCATGGACCGCGACATCAAGTGGGAAGCCTATGTGGGGGGCATCAAGGATATCTTTTCCGAAATGACCAACAACTGCCTGTACTATAACGTGAGCGAAGAAAAGGGTGTCGTGCTCAACGGACCGCCGGGAAGCGGAAAAACCTTTCTGGTTCGCACCTGGCTCAGCGAAAACGATAATATTCACGATATCGCCACCAGCGCCACCGCCTTGCAGGACCCGTCCAACCCCGTTGACGGGGCCGTCGATAATATGGAGAAAGTCTACGACATCGCCAAAATGATTGCCCCTACGGTGGTCTTCTTCGACGAAGGCGATGCGCTGGCGCCCAAGCGCAGCGGCACCGGGGGTAATCCGTCGGACAAGCTGACCAATAAATTCCTGAACCTCATCGACGGTGAGATCCCTTTGCACAAGGTATTCACCGTCCTGACCACCAACCGTCTGGACATTCTCGATCCGGCCCTGATTCGCTCCAAACGGCTCAAGGTTCTTGAAATCAAAGGCATGTTGAGCAAGGGGGACATCCTCAAGATCGTGGAAAATGCTCTGGAGAAGATCCCCTTGTCCAAGGGTCTGACACCTGCGAGCATCGTGGACGCCGCCAAAGGGGTCTGCAACACGCCCGCGGATTACTCCGCTTTTGTGGAGAAAGCCAGGTCCCTACGCAATACCGAATTCGAAGTCCTCGCCCGTCTGCGCCAGATTCGCCATGATCCCATCAAGTCCAAAGAGAACTTCGTCAAATTCAATTATAAAACCCTCATGGGTATCCTGGATACGCTGCAGGGGCATGACCGGTTGAAGGCCGAGGTGCGGGGCGCTCCGGACCGTTTTATGGAGAGCTACGAAGAAATCCTGAAAGTCCTGGAACCTGTTCAGCATCCCGAGGACTATCCCATGGTCGCCAGCCACCTGAAATCGGCCCGGCATGAAATTTCGGAAAGCCCCACGAAAAAAGGGAAAGTGGTGCTGGACGAATTCCTGGAAGCCGAGTTGAGCCAGGAACCCCAGGTGGGCTTCATCATCGGCGTGGGTGCCAATGACGTCACCGGGGTGCTGCTGCCCATCGCTACAAGTCTCACGTACAGCCTTTCTGCGGATAAAGTGATGGTGACCGGCGCCGTTTCCTCTTCCTCGTCGGCCGGCGCCCAGATGGAGATGGCCGTACAGATGACCCAGCAAAGCGCCCACGAAGCGTTGACCATGGTCAAGAACTACCTGCAGGACATGGACCCCAAGGTCAGCGCCGCCCGCGTGCTGGGCGAATTTCTGGAAAAGTACACCATTCACCACCAGCTTCTTTCGGCTTCCTACAGCGTCGGCGGTCCGTCGGCCGGCTACGCCCTGGCCCTGAACACGCTGTCCGCACTGATGCACATCCCGATCTACAACGATTTCGGCATCACCGGCGCCCCCTGGACCAAAGGGGTCAAGCGCGGCGAGGTCGGCGGCTCGGTAATTATCGGCGGACAGCGCAAAAAAACCGAAAAGGTGCTCATGTATCTGCGCCGCATGTACATGCCCTTGAAAAATTACAAGGATCTCGAAAAGGAATTTCTGGTCAACTATTGGAACCAAGACAAGGATATCCTCGGTGTAACCCATTTCGGCGACCTGGTTCCCGAAGTGGTCTGGCTGGATCCGGAATACGAACAGATGCTTCAGGAACTGATTGTCATCCGCATCCGCTACAAGCTGGACAAGCACCAGGGCAGACGCCCCGATGAGGCCATCAAGGAAGAAATTCTCAGGAAAAAGGAAGTGTTGAGAATCCGGGCGGAAAAGGAAATCAAGAGCCGGCTGGTGGCCCTGCGCCGCTATCTGCGAAGCCCTTCCAAGGATCCCCACCTCTCCCTCGAGGAGATTTTCCGCCATCGGGAATCCCCGATGGCCCGGGTCGCCGACCCGGTCAAACGGTTGTTTCGAAAGGTCCGGACCATCAGGAAAGATTCAAAGAATCCTCCGACGCTGTAAAACGGCGAGCTCTTTCAGGGGCGTCACCGCAAGAGGATCCAGGGGGGCGTCTATTCAGGCGGCAACATCCAGCGATTCTCCTGCAACCACCCGGTGAACAATCCGATCGATGGCTTCCGGGAGCCCATCGGGCAACGTCCGAACAGCCAGAAAATCGGCTCGCATGCCCGCTGCGATTTTTCCCCGGTCGTCCAACCCCATCAGCCGCGCTCCGTTGCGACTCGCGCAGCGTATGGCCTCTTCCACAGAAAATCCGGCAGCGACGAACAGCAAAAGCTCCATTTTAACCGAGGGTCCGTGATGGACGCCCGGACTTCCGGCGTCGGTTCCCAAGGCCAGGGTCACGCCCAGATCGCGGGCGATTGCGATCTGTTCGAGCTGATGTTCCAGGTTCCGACGGGACACTTCGGCAAAGGAGGGATCGCTGCGATGCCCCTGTTTTTCCAGGTAGTCGCTGTAGGCTTTCATGGTGACGGCCGTGGGAACCCAGGTCACGCCTGAATCGGCCATGCGAAGCATATTGTCCCGGCCCATGAAAAACCCGTGTTCGATGCTGTCGCAACCGGCTTCCACGGCCAGCTTTACCGGCAAAACTCCGTTGGCATGCACCATGATGGTCAGGCCGTGTTTGCGGGTTTCTGCGACAAGCCGTTCCAGTTCCTCGCCGTCAAACTGAGGGGGCGACTCCACACCGAATTGGGTCAGGCTATTGATCCCGGAGTTGACGATTTTCAGGTGGTCGCGGCGCGATTCCTTTTTGAAAAAACTTTCCGCCAGGGATTCTCCCTGGGCCACCTCGATGCCGATCAGTTTTCCGTAGCGCCCTTGGGCCCTGCGCGCCCTGCCCGGTGCGGCAACGGTTACATCAGGCATGGAGCCGTTGGACGGATCGGACTTATACCTTAGCACATCGCCATTGTGATCGCCGCCGTCGCGAACCGCCAGCACCCCATGGGCCAAATGCTGCTGCAGATGGCCGGCGATGATTTCCCGCCGCTGTTCATAGTCGTTGTTCAACTGATTTTTACGGACGGACGGCTCCGTGGTTCCCGACATGACCAGATGGACGTGGCTGTCGATCAGTGCGGGAAACACGGTGCAATCCGACCAGTCGACGGCGTTACGTCCATCGACGTCCGGATCGTCCGGGCCGCATATTCTAAGGACGCGTCCGTCTTGAACGACGATGATCCGGTCTTTGACGGCCGTAGCGCCGCTCCCGTCGATCAGCCAGCCGGCGCGATAAGCGGTTTTGGTTGACATCATGGTTCAGCGTCCATGTCATAATTAAAACGCCTGCGTTTCGTACGGTCGAAAAAAAGTATTGATCAACCGTCTACTTTTCAGCCAGTATGGGTCGAAACGGGCGAATCTTTTCGTTCGAACAGCGAGCAGCCTCTTACCCTATAGCCGACGCAGACACGGACTTCAACCGTCGGCTTCGACTTTGATCCATTTGTCAGAGGATTTCTACCAGAAAAAGGCGGCCTGACGGTTTGCCGGATCCCTTTCGGCACTCGCGCCCGCCGCATCGTCAACCGCCTTGCCCGATCCGAACGCTTGTTGCCATGACCGACGTTACGATTCGACGTTGAATTGCCGATCTCACTGCAGCAGGAGGTCACCGTGCCCTTTGACTCGGAAGTTTTTTTTAGCGACAACCGCGACGCCATCATCCATCGATGGGTGGAACTGCTGAAAAGCGAAGTCGGCCAGCAGTATTCCGCCAGGCCCCGGAACGAATTGATGGGTACGGTGACCAAAGCCTACGACGCCGAAGTCGACGTTGTCCTGAACAGCGACTACGAAAAAATCAATGCCTTCATCCACGAGATTACCAAAATGCGTCTGGAAGCCGGTTTTTTGCTCTCCGACGTTCAAAAAGCATTCGAATTTTTTCGCAGGCTGGCCATTGAACAGATGGTCAAGGAAACCGAACTGGAAGAATTCTACGATGCGGTTGTCCGAATGAACGACTGCCTCAACTATACCATTCATTCTTTCAGCGATTATTTCCAGGCCATGCACCAGGAAAAAATTCTCGAACACAACCGCATGCTGGAAAAAAAGATCCAGGCGCGTACGGCCGAGCTGAGGGAGTCGGAACTGAATTACAAGACCTTGGTGGAAGACATCAACGATGGCTATTTCGTGCTTCGCGACCGGGCGATCATCTTTGCCAACCAGGCCTTTTGCAACATGCACGGCTTCGATCTAAAAGAGATGCTCGGTTGCAGCTTCTCGGATTTCGTGTCCCCCGAAGATCGCGAGAAAGTCGTGGGAATATACAAAAAAGGAATCGGTGAGCAAACCCACCCCAGAACGTTCGAATACCTGCGCCTGACCAAAGACAGCAGGACCTTTCCGACCGAAATCCAGTCCAAGGTGACCCGCTACGACAAGCAGATTGCCAGGATCGGTATCTGCCGCGATATCACCAACCGCGTTCGAATGGAAAAAAAGGTGCGCGAAAGCGAACGCATGGCCTATATCGGCCAGATTACCACGTCGCTCTCACATGAAATCAGAAATCCGCTTTCCGCCGTAAAGTTGAATCTGCAGATTTTAAAGAAGAACCCCAAAATCAAAGGCAACGATCAACGCCGCATCGACATTTCGGCCAAGGAAGTCAACCGACTGGAACGCATCCTGGAAGAAGTGCTCGATTTTGCCAAACCGCTGCAGATCAAATGCCTGCCGGTCAGCATCAATACCATTATATCCGCCTCCCTGGAACTGCTGGACATGAAATTCGCCGAGGCGGGCATGGAAATTGTCACCGACCTCGATCCGAATCTGTGTGAAATCAAGGCCGACAAGGAAAAGCTGGTGCAGGCGCTGATCAACATTTTCCTCAACGCATTAGAGGCCTCCAGCTACGGCGCCAAGGTCAGCATCGAGACCGCTTTTGCATCGCCGCAAAAAAACGGCATTGCCGTGACCATCGCCGATGAAGGCTGCGGGGTCCCCCACGGGCAAGCATCGGAGATCTTCAAACCCTTTTTTACCAGCAAAAGCTGCGGAACAGGCTTGGGGCTCAGCAACGCGCGGCGCATCATCGAGGCCCATGGTGGAAGCATCGACGTCAAAAACGCAGCGGCCTGCGGAGCCTTTGTGAACATTATTTTGCCCATTGGACCCACCCGTTGAGGACCAACCATGGACAGCATCCTGATCATCGACGACAAACATGCCATTCTGGAAAGCCTGGAGATGTTTTTTGCCGAAAAAGGGTATCGCGTCCTGACCGCCGACAGGGGCCAGGACGGTTTGAGGCGCTTTTGTGAATATGACCCTCAAGTGGTGATTCTCGACATCCGCCTTCCGGATATCGACGGCATCACTCTTTTAGAGCAGATCCAGGGGGCCAAACATCCCTGCAAGGTGATCATGATCACGGCCTTCCAGGACATGGAAACCACCATCCAGGCCATGAAACTGGGCGCCTACGACTACATTCACAAACCGCTGGATGTGGACAAGATCGAAAAGGCCGTAGAGCGGGCCCTGTATACAATGAAAATCGACCAGGAGCCGCCTCTGGTTGCCGAAATCACCCAGCCGCCCAATCCGGAAGTCATTATCGGCAAGAGCGACCGCATGGGCAAGATCTTCCAGACGATCGGCATGATTTCGCAAAACCGGGCTCACGTTCTCATCCAGGGGGCGACCGGCACCGGCAAGGAACTCATTGCCCGGGTGATTCATCGCAACAGCCTGTATGCCAGGGAACCCTTTGTCACCTTTGACTGCTCCGCCGTTGTCGAAACCCTGCTGGAAAGCGAACTTTTCGGACACGAAAAAGGCGCCTTTACCGGTGCCGCCCATGTCAAAGAAGGCAAAATCGAACTGGCCGGCAACGGAACGCTGTTTCTTGACGAGATCGGTGAATTGCCGCGGGTCATGCAGCGCAAGTTTCTCGGTTTTTTGCAGCGCAACGCGTACGACCGCGTGGGGGGGAACACACCCGCTCACCTCGCGTTGCCGCATCATCGCGGCAACCAACCGTAATCTGGCCGACAGGGTCCGTGAAGGCAAATTTCGCCAGGACCTGTTCTATCGGCTCAAGGTGGTCATGATTCACGTCCCTCTGCTGGTGGAGCGACGCAGCGACATACCGGACCTGGTGCGCCACTTTCTACAGAAAATCAACTGGGAACTGGGCACCGAAATCTTCAATCTCGAAAAAGGAGTAATGGATCTTCTGGTCGGCCACGACTGGCCCGGCAACGTCCGGGAACTGGAAAACGTGCTGGTCGAGGCGGTGGTCAGATCCCGCGGCAACGTCATTCTCGTTGAGGAAATCGAAAACATCCTCTCTTCCAGTTCTCCGTTTGCTACCGCTCCGCTGACCCACTATTCCCTGCCGTACATGGAAAAGGAACACATCCGTAAAACCCTGGAACACCTGAACTGGAACCGGACCGAAACTGCGAAACTGCTGGGGATTTCCCCACCGACCTTACGGAAGAAAATCCGTAAATACGCCATCGAGCCATCCACCTGAAACTTTCTTTCCAACCCCGTAAATTTCTTTCCCCTGCAATTTTCTCCACGCGATAAGACAAAAGACGAAATTACTTATAACATGCTGTATTATAATCTATTGATACTTTTTCAATAAGCTTGGGTCATCTGGCACAGGGATTGCTGTAGTTTATATATATTTTAAATTTCCTTCATTTTTTTCTTATCCCCCATATTTTTTAATTTTATACATTGGAACCGTCCGTATGAAGATCCTCACTTTGCAGGATAAAGAGCGTGACCTGTTGAGAAAGGTTTTGGAAAAGACCGATTGGGATCTTGAAAAGGCCTCCCGCCTCATGCGCATCCCGGTTTCCCAGGTTAAGAAAAAAATCGGCATCCATGCTCTGCAACGGCCTGAAAAACAGCGTTGAACACCAATAACGGCATGCAATCAAGCAAAAGGAGGAGATAAGATGAAACCGACTCACAAGAGGATAGTGATGTTCCTGCTGGCTGTTTTTGTGCTGGGGGTTTTCGGGTCAACCGCCGCGGCACAAAAGCCGATCGTCATCGGCTGTCCGCTTTCAACGGCCTTTCTCTATGGCTGGGATGCCGAAAGAGGCGTCACCCTGGCCATCGAAGAGATCAACGCCAAAGGCGGAGTAGATGTCGGCGGCAAGAAGCGCCCACTGAAGATCGAAGTCATCGACACCCGTGATCTGGAACCGGGCGTGCCTGTCAGTGAAGCGCTGCTGGCCGTGGAGAAGCTGATCCTCGACAAGCGCGCCGATTTTCTCATCGGCGGACCGGTGCGATCTGAAGCGGCCTTGGCGGCCATGCCCCTGTTGAGCAAATACAAAAAGGTCTCCATTCTCACTACCGGGGTGCTGACGCCCAAATATCACGCCATGGTGGCCAAGAACTACGACAAGTTCAAATACTGTTTCCGCATCCATGGCGAGGCGAAAAACCTGGTGGGAGAAATTTTCGCGAATTTCAACGAGCTGAAGGAAAAGTACGGTTTCAATAACTTGTTCATCGTCGCCCAGGATGTTTCCCACGCCCGCGGCGCCGCCAATATCATAAAAAAAATCGCCACCGGCAAAGGCTGGAACGTGACCGGTCTTGAGATTTACCCCACCGGCGCCACTGATTTTTCCATGGGACTGATCAAGGCCAAGAAGACCGACACCCAGATCATCAACATCTGGATGGACATGCCTGAAAGCGCCATTTTGCTGAAACAGTGGTTCGACATGCAGATTCCGGCCCTTCCCTTCGGCTCAACCCTGGCTGCCGCCGAACAGCCCGGTTTCTGGGAAGCCACGGACGGCAAGGGTGAATACACCCTGTGCAACGTGGTCAATGCCGGCAACGCACCGTCCAACGCGACGCCCTGGACCATGAAGTTCTACGATGCCTATGCCGCCCGCTGGGGGGTCGAACCCGAAGGCCTGGGAACGTCCAGCAGCTACATGGCGGTCTATGTTCTAAAGGATGCCATTGAACGGGCCGGCAGCCTGAAACCCGACAAGGTCGTGGCCGAGCTGGAAAAAACCGACATGATGGGGGTATACGGCCGGCTGCGTTTCGATCCCAAAAGCCACCAGGTCATTCCTTCCACGGATCCCAAACAGGGGGCGGTGGGCAGCATTTTGCAGTGGCAGGATGGCAAACGAATAGTGGTTTACCCCAAAAGCATCGCCATGGGCGAGATCCAACTGCCTCCCTGGATGAAAAAATAGCATGGAATCGACATGGATATTCTGATCTACGGTACGATCAACAGCGTGGCCCTGGCCCTCTACGCCCTCGGTTTTGCCCTGGTTTACGGAATCTGCCGGCTGCCCAACTTCGCCCACGGCGCGTTGTATGTGCTCAGCGGGTTCATTGCCTGGACCGTGATTCACACGCTGAATGCCAATCTATGGGTGGCGGTTCCGGTCAGCCTACTGGCCACCGGCGTCATCGGGGCTGTCATCTATCGCCTGTTTCTCATTCGCGTAAGAGGCATGGAAATTTCCGAGATCATCGCCTCCTATGCCATCGCCCTGGCTATTTTAGAGGGGCTGCGCTGGGGCGGGTTCAAGGGCATGACCTACACCCTGCCGGTATTCATCGAGGGCAGCGTCGTCATCGGCGGCATCTCGGTGGACTACCAGCGACTGCTCACGGTGGTCATCGGCGCGGCGCTGGTGGCGGCCCTGTGGCTGTTCACCCACTATACGCGGGTGGGGCTGGCCCTGCGGGGCATGGCCCAGGACGAACGGGCCGCCCTGATGCTGGGCATTGACTCCGACCTCATGGCCGTGGTGGCCATGGGGCTGGGATCCATGCTGGCCGCCTTTGCCGCCGTTCTTTTGCTGCCTTTGGGCAACATCGTGGTGGAATCCGGGTATAACGTGTTGATCCTGGCCATTGCGGTATGCATCGTCGGCGGCATCGGCAGTTGGATGGGCGCCGTAATGGCCGCTTTTCTGATCGGCTTTGCCCAGATTCTGACGGTGGTTTACCTGGGCTCCCACTACCAGATGATGGTGGCCCTGCTGGCCATCATTTTAACCCTGATTCTGAAACCATCCGGCCTTTTCGGCCAGCAGAAGGAACTGGAGGAACGCGTTTGAAAACAGCCAACCAAGAGCGTCGCAGGGAACGAATCGACCGGGGGATCAAGGTCCGCTCCGACGGCCTGTATGCCCTGATGTCCTGGCGCGAACTCGGCTATCTGACCGCACCACGCCTGGTACTCATCGCCGGATTGATTCTGCTGCCGGCCGTCATGCCGGGTCTGTACTGGCAGCGGGTGATCACGATTGTCTGCATCTACTCTTTGCTGGCCCTGAGCTTCGATTTCCTGGCCCATTACGTGGGGCTGGTGTCTCTCGGCGGCGCCTTTTTCGTGGGGGTTGGCGGATACCTTACCGCCCTGCTCAACACCGGCTGGGGGTTTCCGCCGGTCATCGCCGCCCCGATCGCCGCAATTTTGGGAGGAGCCATCTGCACCCTTTTGCTGCTGCCCTGTCTTCCCCTGCGGGGCGTCTACTTTGCCATCGTGACGCTCATGTACCCCCTGTTTTTGGCGCGCATGATCGAAGCCCTGGACATTTTGGGGGGAACCGACGGCATCATGGGCATCGACAGCTTTCCCTATGCCTGGCTGGAGCAGTATGGGATCATCGTTTTGCTGCTGATGATCCTCTTTGGCCTGCGACGGCTGGTGACCACCGACTTGGGTCTGGTGATGCGGGCGGTAAAAGACAACGATCAGGCGGTCAAGGCCTCGGGCATAAACATCACCCATTACAAGGCCCTGGCCGTTTTCATCGCCTCCTCGGTGGGCTGCCTGGCCGGTGCCTGCATGGTGCACACCTATATGTGGGCAGGCATCTCCACATTTGCCCTGGATTTTTCGGTGCTGCCCATCGCCGCCACGGTCATCGGCGGGGGCAGCACGCTGGTGGGCCCCGTGCTGGGCTGCCTGATTCTGGTACCCGTATCCGAACTGCTGCGGGATTTCGGCACCCTGCGCATCGTGTTCTACTCGCTAATTTTATTGGGCTTTATCGTATTTCGCAGCGAAGGGTTGATGATTTACGGTCAGCGAAAATACCAGCAATTCGAAAGGTGGACCCGGATATGACCCCTGCCCCCATTTTGCAGGTCGATGGCATCACCAAAACCTTTGGCGGCATTATCGCTTTGAACAACGTCAGCTTTACCCTCAACGAAGGCGATATCCTGGGGATCATCGGCCCCAACGGTTCGGGAAAAACGACGATCGTCAACTGCGTTACCGGATTCGTCAAAGCCTCCTCCGGTCGGGTCCTGTTTCGCGGCCGGCCGATTACCGGCAAGCCGCCCCACAAAATCGCCCAACTGGGCCTTTTGCGGACCTTTCAGATCATGCGGCCCTACTACAGCCTGCCGGCCTACAAGAACCTGGTGATCCCCCTGTGCTCGCCCCGGGCGCGACGCACCGGAGGCTGGCGCGGCGGCGGCAAGCTGGGCGACCGCAACACCGTCGGCATCGATATCCTGGAAGAAATCGGTTTCGAACGCGATTCTTACGTCCCTTACAAAATTACCAACACCCTGCCCACCGGCTACCTCAAACGCCTGGAGCTGGCCCGCTGCCTGGCCCTCAAGCCGGAACTGATCATTTGCGACGAGGTCTTCTCCGGGTTGAGCATGAGCGAAATCGCCAGCATGGTTCCCCTGATCGAACGGCTGCAGATGGACGGAATTACGCTGGTGATGATCGAGCACCGCCTTCGGGAGCTGTTTCAGGTGGCCAACCGGGTGATGGTCCTAAACTTCGGCGAAAAGCTGATGGAAGGCAGTGCCGAAGAGGTCATGGCCGATCCGCGGGTTCGGGAGGCGTACTTCGGGTCCGAAGCGGTCGAGGAGGTGATGAACCATGCTTGAGGCAAGCGGCCTGATGGTCTTTTACGAAAACATGCTGGCGTTGAACAATGTCCGCATTCGCTGCGATCAGCAACAGATCGTCGGCATCTTCGGCGCCAACAGCGCCGGCAAATCGACCCTGATGTACGCCCTGTCCGGAATCGTTCTGGATATTCAGAAAAAAGAGGAAATGGCCGGCGGCGAGCGCATCACCGTGACCGGGTCCGTCCGCTACCGGAACCGGGAAGTGATGCATCTTTCTCCCAGCCGCAGGGCCAAACTGGGCATCGTGCTCTGTCCGGAGCGCCGCAGGATCTTCAAGGAGAGCACCGTCCTTGAGAATCTCAAGATCGGCGGGTACCTGGCTTCCGCCGCCCAGGCCAAAGAGACCCTGGCATACGTGTTCGAGGTGTTTCCCGCCCTGTACAAATTGAGAAACCGCATCGGCGGATTTCTCAGCGGCGGGGAGCAGCAGATGCTGGCCATCGGACGCGCGTTGATGGCCCAGCCCAAGATCCTGCTTCTGGACGAACCCCTGCTGGGGCTCAGTCCATTGATGCAGGCCATGCTGATGCGCACCACCCGGGAGATCCGGGACCGGCGCAACATTTCCATCATCGTTACCGAACAATACGCCCGGCCGGTGTTTCCCATCGTCGACTACGCCTTCATTCTGGAAAACGGCAGCGCCGTGCTGGAAGGCACCCGCGACGAACTGATGGACAACCCGGATGTGAAGGCCGCTTATTTTGGCGTATAGAGATATAGATGCGGGATTGACCCGATTTTGCTATTCTCAACTGAATTAGAGAAGACTCATGACCAACAGCACCGATGCCCTGCAACAGGAACTCACCTTCACCCGATTCGACCGTATGAGCGAAACCTATCCCCATCGCCCGGCCGTGGTTTATCTGGGCGAGCATTTCTCCTATCGCCGCCTGCGGGATCTCAGCGAACGCTTTGCCGGCGCCCTGGCCGACCTGGGGGTGGCCAAAGGCGATCGGGTCATGATCTACATTCCCAACTGCATCCAGTGGGTAATCGCCTTTCTGGGTATCCAGAAACTCGGCGCGGTGGTCGTGCCGGTGGCCCCCATCTACACCTCCCATGAAATCATCTACATGATCGAAGATGCCGAAGTGCAGACCGTGATCTGCACCGACACCAACTTCTGCTACGTCAAGGAGGCCTTTGCCGACACCCATCTCAAACAGGTGGTGGTCACCAACCTGGTCGATCTGCTTCCCGCCTGGAAGCGCTGGCTCGGCCATCTTTTCGACAAGGTTCCCACCGGCAAGGTGGATGCCGACCCGCGCGTGCACCGGTTTACCCGGTTGATCCGCCGCGCGCCTCTGGCCGATCCCCCGAACATCGATCCGGAAAAGGATTTGTCCTACATCCTATATACCGGCGGAACCACCGGCTTTCCCAAAGGGGTGCCCGGCAATCACATCGGCATGACCTCTTATGTAAACGATGTCACCGAAGACGTGGCCGGCGACCACCTCGAAGAGGGCAAGGACACGTACATTGCCATCAACCCCCTTTTCCACATCATGGCCCTGGGGCTTTTCATGGCCATCGGCCTCAACAGGGGAAATACCGCCGTGCTCATGCCGATTCCCCAGGTGGATGCGATTCTGGAGGCCATCGGGCGCTATCGGGTGCGCTGGCTGCTGGGGGTTCCGGCCCTGTACCGCATGATTCTGGAAAACGACCGCCAGGACCACTATGATATCAGCTCCCTGCGTTACTGCTACTGCGGCGGCGACGTGCTGCCCGAAGAGGTCAAGGAGCGCTGGCAAAAACGCTGCGGCATTCCCATCTACCAGGTCTACGGTTCCACCGAAGTCGGCCATGTGGCCTACAGCAAAATCGGCACCAATCCAAGCCCCCGGGCCATCGGGCACCCGTTGAAAAGCCGGCAGTGCCGGATCGTCGATCCCGCCACTCTCGATCCGGTCGAAAACGGCCAGAGCGGCGAACTGCTGGTCACCTCGCCATACACCCTCAAAGCCTACTACAACAAACCGGAAGAGACCGAAAAAACCTACGTGGAAATCGACGGGTCGACCTGGTGCCGCATGGGCGATTTCGTCAGCGCCCTGCCCTCCGGCGAATTGATCTACATAGAGCGTTCGGCCGACATCATCAAACACAAGGCCTTTCGCGTATCGGCCTCGGAAGTGGAAGCGGTCCTGCAGGATCATCCCACAGTCATCGGTGCCTGCGTGGTCGGCGTTCCCGATACCAAGGTGGGAGAGCGCATCAAGGCCATCGTGGTTCTCAAGGAAGACGCCCGGGGGGTGGGCGGCACCGAACTGATGCGCTGGTGCCGGGACCGCCTGGCCGCCTACAAGGTGCCTTCCTACATCGAATTTCGGGATATGCTCCCCAAGTCTAAAGTCGGCAAACTGCTGCGCCGTGAGGTGCGCGACGATGAAATCCGGCGCATATCCAAAGGCAAACCCAAACCGGTTGCGAAAGGAGCATGAAATGGATCTTTTTTCCGCCATCGAAACGCGCACCAGCTGCCGTCAGTTCCTGCCGGACCCCATCGAACAATCGACTGTCGAAAAAATTATCGCCTCTGGAATCCGGGCACCGTCGCCCTTGAATACCCAGCCGTGGCGGTTCATCGTGATTACGGATCCAAAAACAAAACAGGCGATCCACGCCGAGGCGGAACGCTGCCGAACGTGGGCCATGGAAACCAGCGGCTGGAAATGGCTCGACAAGTATCGAACGGATTTTCTGCTGCAGGCGCCCGTGCTGATCGCCGTCGTGGGCGATCCCAAGAAATCCGGTATGGACATGTTTCAGGAAGACGGTCCGGTGGGATACCTGCTGGCCTGTGCAGCCGCCGTCCAGAACATGCTGCTGGCCGCCCATGCCTTGGGTCTGGGCAGTCTGTTTTTCACCCTTTTCGACAAAGGCCGGTTGCGGTCAATCCTGGATGTCCCGGAAAAACGGACACCCGTGGCGCTGGTGTGCATCGGTAAGGCCGAAGGGAACGAGCAGCCGGTTCCGCGCAAAGCCGTCGAAGACAAAACCGTGTACCGGGAGGGATAATCGCCGGGTGCGATTATCGCACGACATGTGGGAGAGCTACGATCATGGCGCAAAGCATACTCAACGACAAACGGATTCTGGCCGTCGACGACGAGATCGATGTCCTTGAGACCCTGGAAGATCTGCTCGACGACTATCCCGGTCTCATCTTTGACAAGGCCAGCGATTACGAAACCGGATACCACCTGCTGCGCTCGTGGACCTACGACGCGGTCATTCTCGACATCATGGGGGTCCGGGGCTATGACCTGCTCAATGGCGCGGTTCACCTGGGTTTTCCCACGGTGATGCTCACGGCCCATGCCCTTTCCAGCGATCATTTAAAACGCTCTGTCACCATGGGCGCCAGGGCCTATATCCCCAAAGAACGCATGTCCGATATTCCTGAATTTCTGGAAGATGTCATCTCGCTGAGCCACCGATCCAGCCTTAAGCGGATGTTCCAGCGGCTGGGGGGCGTTTTTAACAAGCGTTTCGGGTCCAGATGGATGGAGGACGAAAAGACTTTTTGGGACCAGGTGGCATCCGGAGAGTACCGCCCGGACCCGGTTATTCTAAAAAAGTGAAATCGATCCGCTGGCCAATCGCTGTACGAAAGGAAGATCCGCCGGTGTAAAGGCATAGCCGGCCAGTTGCCTCGGGGGTAGCCAGGAAAAATCCTGGTGGGTGATTAGTTTCAACGGCTGTCCGTCCCAATAGGCCCGATAGGCCATCAATTCGATGGACATGTGGTCGTAAGAGTACCGGCTGGTTCCCAAATGCCGGCCGATGACGGCATTCATGGCCAGCTCTTCCCGCAGTTCGCGCCGCAGACATTGTTGCGGCGTTTCCCCCGCTTCGATCTTCCCTCCGGGAAACTCCCACAGTCCGGCCATCCGATCCGATTGGCTGCGTTGGGCGATCAGCACGGTCCCGTCCTTCACAATCACGGCGGCGGTGACCCGGACGATGGCATGGCCGGTTGGCATGGCAGCAGGACTATTCATATCTTCATCACCAATACCCTATATGGTGGTTTGGCATCAAACCTTCTACCGCATATGGTGGCAATGCCATTTGGCACGCAAGAATGCATTTCCACTTTACACCTTTTTTTTATCACCTACATATGAATCGTGTGCCGCCCGATAGTCTTCATAGGAATGAAATCGGCAGAGTCGCGTATACAATTCCATGATTATCGCTGCCTTGAATTTACCGACTTTGGCGACAAACAGCTTTTTCAGTTTAGTCAAGGTTTCCAGTTCCAGCCGGTTGCGCATGTATAGAAAGACCGGCTCGGAAAAGATGAATCCGGTTTTATAACCCATCAGCAGAATTCGATAGGCCATGAGGAGCTTGTACGGGATGATCCGGCTGTTGAAATCGATCAGACGGTCTCGGATTGCAGCAGTGCATCCTTTTTCCAGCAACCGCTGACGATGCGAATCATACACAACGGCATTCATGGTAAAATCGATGCCGGCCAACAGGTTTTCCGGGTTCGGTTCCAGATGTCCGTGTTGAATCACTATAAAATCGGCCAGCACGCCCAGGTCGAAGGCCAGATCCGACGCCTGCGGATACCAGCGAACGCCTTTCAGGTCGGTCTGCTCGATTTGCTGGTCCCTCACCAGACTGTCGAGGGGAAAACCCGAATCCAGGCCTTGGATAAAAATATCGACGTCACGGGTCAGCGGAGCATTGCCATGCAGGACATCGATGAAAAGATTGCGCAGGACTCCGCCGACGATCAGCATCCGGGCCGAGGGCGGCAGGCGATCCCGCAGCAGGTTCAAAGCGCCGCGAATATCCGCACGCTGAAAAAACTGTTCCACCGGTTGGACAAAATTCGGATCGGTCAATACGTTAGCCGAAGACATTTCTGACTCCACAAAGCATCGGCGATGCAGTTTCTGTGCGGCGAGTTTTTCATAGTATTCGATTCGAAATTTATCATATAATAGCGTCCAATCCAAAAAGAAAGGCAACCGATGAAACCCAGTGCAAAAACCCCTTCGCCGGTCGATGCCGACGCCAGACGCGCCGCCAAACCGGTGATCGTCTATCCGCCCGACACCCTTCCCCGGCCGGACATGGACACCTATACAAAAGCGTGCGAAACCCTGGAAAAAATCAATGAAGTGGTGGTTTTGCCCCGCAATGCCATGACCTTCAAGGTAGCGGCCGGTAATTTCTTTCGCATCGTTTGCGTGGACGGTCCCCAGGTGGGGGATCTTAATTTGTGGGCGGGGAATAACCTGTCCGAGCGTTTTTACAGCGGCAAGACCCGGGCCCTGCACGGCACCCATCTGGGCACCGGCGACCGCCTGTGGAGCGGATTTCCGTACCTGCGGCCCATGGCGACAATCACCCGCGACACCTTGGACTGGTATGGCTTCGATGCCGATGGCGCGAGCGTGCACGACGTCATCGGCACCCGTTGTGACCCGTACACCAATTGTCTCTTAAACGGGCAGGAGTACCACCAATGCTGCCACTCCAACCTTACCCGCGCCCTGGCCGCCGAAACCGGCTTGCCGTTGGACCAGGCCGAATCCCACGTCCACGACGTATTCAACGTCTTCATGTGCACCGGTTTCACCCATGACACCCACCAGTACTTCATGAAGGCCAGTCCGGTGCGGCCCGGGGATTTCCTCGAGTTTTTCGCCGAGATCGATCTGCTGGGCGCCTTGTCGGCCTGTCCCGGCGGCGATTGCGGCGCGGAACACTCCAGCGATGCGGCCGCCGGCTACCCGTTGAAGGTAGAAATCTTCCGCCCCGATCCGGAAACCTTGGCCGGCTGGTCTTCGCCAGTTCCGTCCGGCTATTCGCGCAGCCATGGCATCTGAAGTGAAGGATCGTGGAGTCTTTGGGTTTTTGGCCAAACGGTGCGCATCCTCCAAAAAGCGACAAGGCCCGATAAGGGCCTTGTCAGAGGAGGAGGGGAAGGAGGAGTGTTTTACCTTCGACAATTGATTAAGCACATTGTATGCCACATTATTTTCAGTTGAAGTGCTGTCCTGCGTTCGAGTTGCTGCCAATGCGCCTAACCGATTCTTTTCCGCTAAGCCCGATAAGAATTTAAAAATGTATTTTCAGGATATTATAGAGGTGGACGATCCTTCATCAACCGCCCTGCCCACCTTGATTCAAACCGGATTAAGGATAGATTCCGAAGGAGCGATTTGCGGACGTGTCGTTTGCAAACGTGTCATTTTCCCGACACCTGGCCGACCCGCGGTCAAAACCATCTCCCCCATGTCCTGTTTCTCGGACAGTCGTCCGTCTTTCCGGATGCACGCTTTTAAAAATTGAATGCGGACGTCTGAAATCAGCCGAGAATCAGAACCACTTGTTAATTTTAAAAATCACGGCGCACAACAATAGTGCGCAAAATGAAGTACCGGTGATGATATAAAACGCATGGGGCAGATGCTGGAATGGAAGTTCGATGTTCATCCCATAAATACTTGCAGCGAGCGTGGGAATCATCAGGATAACCGTGATCGATGTCAAAATTTTCATGACCACATTGAGATTGTTTGAAATTACCGATGCGAACGCATCCATCATTCCGCTCAGTATATTGCTGTAGATATTGGCCATTTCGATTGCCTGCCTGTTTTCAATCAGTACATCTTCCAGCCTGTCCTTGTCATCTGCCGTCAGTTTCAGCAGTTCCGTCTTCATCAGCCGTTCCATCATCAGTTCATTGGATTTGAGCGATGTCATAAAAAAGACAAGACTCTTTTCAATATTCAGCAGATTTATAAGCTCTTTGTTTTTTAGCGACTTTTGCAATTCATGCTCAATTTGGCCATACTTGCGGTTTATTTCTTTAAGATGCCTGAGATAAAGCAGCGCGGTCTTCAAAAAGATGTGAAGGATCACACTGCTCCGCTTCCCGTCGGCAACACCTTTCAACCTGCTGTCGGACAGATTCAGAATATCCATGATATCTGAAGCGCTTACGAATACAATCGTATCGTCCTTCGTGAGGACAATGCCCGCAGGAAAGGTTGTAAACGGGATGTCCGATCCCTCGTTGTATTTCGGCAGTCTGAGAACGATCAGCAAAAATCCGTTTTCCGTTTCAATTCTTGACCTTTCGTCGATATCCATCGGATCGGTCAGAAAATCGGAAGGAATGCGCATTTCACCCGTGAGCTTTTCCAGTTCTTCTTTATCGGGATTGACGACATTGATCAGGCAGTGCCTTTCGATTTGATCGGCTTGGACAAATCGATTCTCGGACCATCGCAAAATTGTTATCATGAATTTTCACCTTTCACGGTATTGGGGCATAGCGACAAGCTAGGCGAATAAAATGGTAATTTCCTATTCACCATGGGTCAAAGCCTCCCCCTCAGCGGTCCGGTTGCCTGTCAGATTCAATTTCAAGTAGATGACACCAGGCAGCGGGTTGTTGTAATACGGCTTTGCAGGTACGAAACCCAATGATTGGTATAGATGGATTGCGGTTTTTAGCTTATCGAGCGTATCGAGAACCATGGCGGTGTAGCCCAGGCCGCTGGCCTCCTGGATCAGTCGTCTGGCGATGCGTTTACCGATTTCCAGGCCTCTGGCTTCGGGGCGGACATACAACCGTTTCATTTCACAGGTACGGTCCGTCAGCGATCCGATTTTGCGCAGTGCACCGCAGCCGACGGCTCTTTGCCCATCCGTGGCAAGAAGCAGTGTGCCGGATGGCGGTGCATATTTTCCGGGAAGATTGGCCAGTTCGGCTTCAAACTGCTGAAAGCATAGATCGACGTTGAGCTGCGTTTCGTATTCCCTGAAAAGCATTCGAACTTCGTCGATCTCCTGTTGCGATGTCGCGTGAATGATGTCCATGATAATCCAGGCACACGGAAAACAAAGCTGCACCAGCCGGAAAAACGGATTAAAACCTCAACACTCCAGCTTCGGTAGCCCGATTCCATGGGTAGGCGTAAATGAGAATACAGACAGGGGTGCTGCAGCAGCGCCGGTTACACGGGTTGCTTGTCCAACCACAACGCAACATGGTCGGCAACCTTTTCCCAACCGGGTTCTTTCAAAATCCAGTGCGCGTGCCCCCCGAATTCCATGTAGGTTGAAAGCGGACGATATTTGCGGGCTATCTTTCTCACCACCGTTGCCGGGGTAATTTTGTCTTCAGAACCAGCAATAACCAATAGCGGGCATTTCATTTTTTTGCGGCTCACGCCCGCACCTTTAAAGCCAAGAGGCCATAATCCGATTTCAGCCGCAGCTCTTCCGGACTCCCAAACGCCTTTATTGTAAATATATTTTCTTTCCTGCTCCGGAAGTTTGCTCATCATGGCATACACGGCTTTTTTGTAAGTGAGTTTGTGCGGCTTTTTCCAAAAACCCTTTTTAAACAGCACGCCGCTGAAACTCCATAATACCGACCAACGGATAGAAAAAATCCAGGCAGGAGCAGCCGGCGTGACCAGGACCGCTGACTTTGCACATCCTCTACTTGTCAATATTTGGGCAAGAAGGCCGCCCATGGAATGGCCCATGATAATCGGCTTTTCAGGAAGGTTGTTGATTTCAGCCTCAAGATCTTTGGCGTAATCCAACAAACTGGTCTCACCCAAACCGTCCGGCGCGGGATCGCTTGGATCGATCTGATGATGCCGCAGATAGGGCGTAATGCATTCATACCCTTTGTCTTCAAAATACGCTTTATAATTATCCCAGTACCAGCCGCCACCCCACATCCCATGAATCATAAAAATTGTACCGCCCATTTTTTTACTCCTCTTCTGTTTGCCGATCCACAATTCCATTCATTCTGCTGAATCCGTCCACATACCGCGCGCTCCCCACGCCATCGGCACCCGTGGAGAATAATATGCCCGGAAACACACACGCACCGCAAACATTGATTCGAGCTCCAACCGTCCCAATCGAACGAAAGCCTATTGATCGGGCAGGTCCCGACCGACGATCCGGTGCATGGCGTCTGCCAGGTGGTAGGTGTTGACCGGCTTGGCAATAATTTCCAAAACGCCTGTCTGCCTGGCCGTTTCTTCGATTTCTTTGCTCATATAGCCCGAAGTCAGTATCACAGGGACATCGATGCTGGAATCTCTCAAACGCCGGGCGATTTCCAATCCCGTGAGTTGGGGCATGGTGTTGTCGGTAATGATGATATCGAACTGCCCCGGATTCGAAATGATTGTATCCAGTGCTTTTCTGCCGTCCGTAAAAGCCGCAACCCGGTAACCTAGATTGGAAAGGATGGATTTCAGCGCTGTGGCAATATCCGGTTCATCATCGATCAGCGCCACCCTTGCGCTGCCTTTCTTGAGGGATAAATCCCTGGAGATCTGATTAGACTGCCTGGCTTCCGTACAGGGGATGAGAATGGTAAACGTCGTTCCCTTCCCCTTCTCGCTGTAAATGGAAATCGACCCACCCAGCTTCTTGACGATGCCGTGCACAACGGACAGACCGAGCCCGGTCCCTTTTCCTTGCGCTTTGGTCGTGAAGAAAGGTTCAAAGACCTTCTCGCGAATTTCGGGCGGCATGCCGTCCCCGGTATCCGAGATACGAAGCAAAACATGGCGCCCCTGATTCACGTCCGGGTGGGTCCGGATGAATTCTTCATCCACAAAGAAATCCATGAGTTCCAATCGCACCGTTCCGGCTTTTTCCCCGATGGCGTGCACGGCATTGGTGAAAAGGTTCATGGCTACCTGGTGGATCTGGGTCGGTTCCGCCAGAATCGCGGCATCGCTTTCGATATGGCTCTGAATGTCGATGGTGGCCGGTATGGAAGCGCGAAGAAGCTTGAGTGCCTCCTTCAACACCGTTTTGGGTTGCATCGGCCTGAGTTCGACTTCCGTTTTCCGGCTGAACGTCAGGATCTGGCTGACCAGGTCGCGTGCCCGCGCCGAAGCCTTCAGGATTCGTCGAATATATTTTTCCGTATCGGGATCATGTTTTTTTTCCATCAGCGCAAGCTCGGCGTAACCGAAAATGGCACTGAGGATGTTGTTGAAATCGTGAGCGATACCGCCGGCCAGCGTCCCGATGGCTTCGAGCTTTTGCCCCTGAAGCAACCGCTTTTCCAATTTCAGCTCCTCGGTGACGTCCCGGCCAATTTCAAGGTATCCTTGGATGGAACCCTTGTCATCCCGCAGCGGCACGATCATTACGTCCAGAATCACCGGTTCCGGCTTGCCTTCTTTGAGCACCACCCGACCCGACCAGGGCGTTCCCTGCTCCAAAGACTGCCAGATCACATCCGCCGGAACGTTGCCTAAATTGTCAAGGATCGGCTCACGATGGATCACTTCCACGGACTTTTGTCCGGTGATTTTTTCAAAAGCTTCGTTGGCGTAGACAATTTTTCGATCCAGTCCGATCTGCAAAATCATTTCGGCGGCATGCCGGGTGATCTGCTGCATCAGCAACATCATTTTTTCGATGGGGCTGCTGATACGATTGGAAAAAACCACGATTGCAGCGACGGTGAGGATAAGGAAAACGAATCCGCTAATGAAAATGGCAATCAGGATCCGGTTCACCGGAATCATGATTTCATCTCTGCTTTGGGAAAAGGCAACGATCCATCCGGTAAGGTCCACCCGGGAAAAACCGGCGATTCTCTCGAGACCCTCAAAAAGATAGGATGCGGTTCCGGCCCTGTCACCGGTCAGTACCTCCCGGAATTCTTTAGTTCCGGGTCGGTCAGGAATGCGTTCTTTGAGAACGAATTCCTTCCGTGGATGAACCAATATCAATCCTTCATCGTTGACGATGTAGCCATATCCCGTCTTTCCGAGCCTTCTTTCCGATGTGATTTCCATCAGAAAGTTGGAATCGAAGGGGAGGCCGACCATACCGATAAATTCCTTTTCCTGAAAAATGGGGACGGCGACCACGATAATGGGAGCGCCCGGCGTAATACTGCCCCGTGCAGGTAAAGGACCGGCCACGCTGATCTTTCCTTCTTTTGCCTTTCGAAAATAGATACGGGTTGAAAGATCCAATCCGATTTGTTGCTGAAAAATGGCATCGGCCCGAGCGACGCCGTTCCGGTCAAGCATGAAAATCGTGAAGTGTTCGCTGCCGATACGCTTATGAATCGCGTCCAGACTTCTTTGGGCGTCTTGATACTCGCCGGTGATGGCGGCCTTGACAATCGTCGGATCTGCAGCGACGGCTGATGCCAGCTTGATCTCTTGCTCCAGCCGGTCATCGATGGCGGTAGAGATATCCGCTGCCAGATGCACGGCCCTTTTTTTGAAGATGTCTATCAGTGAACTGGAGAGTTGGATATAAATTACGATCCCGGCAATGAGAAAGGGAACGATAACCGCGGTAACACCGCCGAGGATCATTTTGGTTTTAAATGAAATATCTTTCAATATTTCTCCAAGAAAACCATCAAATGAGCAGCCGTACCATATTTAAAACAGGTACGACGCTGGATGAAAAACATGTCAGGACGAGAGACCGATACTGTCGATGCACCGATGAAGATCGGGCAGGCATGCAACGCCAACCCGCCTTTTTACGATGCGCCCCACCCGCTCTTTTTGGACCGCTCTACCAACGGCCTATCGACCGGAACGTCAGAAACTGGATGATAAATACGGCAGGTGTGAAGATACTATAGCAGAAAAATGAGGCAACGCAAGAACTGCGGATTTGCAGGGAAGGTCGCAGATATGGCCTGTTTCAGGGCGTCAAAATTTCATTATGGGGTTCCCACGCAGAGCATGGGGACCAGTCGACTGGCGCTTGATAGAGAACCGAATTTCATTACCCCCCAATGGATATTTATGCCTGACGTTTCAAAGCGGGTTGCGGTGGGGCCATGAATGCTTCGATGTCTTTATGTCGTTGCTGCGGATTTTTGTCTTTGCGGACCGACTCCTGTTCCGCCTTCGAATTTCTTTCGTAAAACGGAGTCGGCTCATAACGCCATCCTCGAGCGAGCCGCCTCTCCTCCATGAACAACCGCAGGCAGGCATACAGTCCGATCAGGGGTGCCGCCAGCCGGGTTTTCCAGCCGAATTCCCCGTAGATATCGGACAGCAGCCGTCTCATCTTCCGAAACATGGTCGGTGTGCTGCGGTAATAGCGCTTCATCGCCCAAACTGCCCCGGCATAGGTTGAACGAAGGGGTTGCACTTCCCGGGCGTAGCGTTTGCGCAGACGATCGTCAGGGCTGTTTTTGTACCGTTGCCATCCGGTCAACAAGGTGCGAATCAGGCGTGCCAGGCTGGGGCCGTTCGCCTTAAAATCCCGTTCAAAGGCCTGGAGCAGAAATTCCTCCTCCTGACCGGACCTGATGGCGGCATGCCGGTAGTTGAATCGATACTGGCCGTGGGCGTCTGCAAAGGGAAATTCGTCTTCGCTGTAGAGTGACCCGTCTTTTTTGTGCGCCTCGTAAAGGGGGGTTCCCGGTACGGGCGTGTACAGCATGAACTGGTGGAAATCCGTCTGGTGGCTGACCGCGTGGGAAATCACCTGGTCGATGTTCTCAGGAGTATGCTCAGCAAGCCCGATAATGGATGAACCGAGAACGCGAATGCCGTGGGATTGAAGTTCTTTAACCAGTTGATGCGTATCCACGTCCGCCAATTTTGAGTATTGACTGTTTTTTCCCTCGATCCCCATCCAGACCCAGCCCACGCCCAGCCCGACAAGCTGGTCGATGGTGTAGGAGCGCAGGACGCGCGCGGAGCTGAAAACATTCAGCATCCAGCTTTTCCCGTGGGTTTTCATCAGTTCCAGGAGTCGAAGCGCACGCCGACGGTGCAGGAGAAAATTCTCATCGAGAATGAAAAATGAATTCGCCTTCAAGGTCTTTTCCAGGTTGCACATGACCTCGAAAAGTTCGTCGCCGGTTTCGTAAAAATTGACGAATTTTCCTTTGCCGCCGAAAAGTGCGGATGTGGAACAGAAATTACAGCCCACCGGGCAGCCCACCGATGGAATCAGGATCGCAGCGGTATCCCCGGGTTTGTCCTTCAGATCGATTCCCATGATGCGCGTTCCAAAAGCCGAAAGGGCCGCCGGATGGTTCACCGGAGAATCCTGCGGTTGGCCAAGGTATCGGCGAAACCAGGTAATCCCTTCCCCACGGACGATATGGTCGGCGTCGATGACCCGACCGAGGTCCTTGTAATTGGCGATGTGGCCGCCAACCACGATTGTGGCCCGGGGCTGATGCAGCCGGATCAGCCGGCACATGGCCTTCACCTTGCCGATATTGGGAAGGATGGCACTGATGCCGATGATATCGTACGGTTGATCGCCCAATTCCTGGATGAACCGCTCACGGGAAGCAAAGTCAAGCACCGTGCAGGGGGCGTCCATATTGGCCTGGAGCATGAGCAGCCCGAACGAGCGGTGAAACATGCGCAGGGAAAAGGCCCCCTGAACCCGTGTGACCTGGTTCTGGTATAATTCCATCGGGTTGATGGCCCGGCTTCCATAGGCATCATCACAGGCATAAGGGCCAAAAACACTCGCCAACAGCACGCGTGCACGAGTGCCCTTGGGGTGCGGCGTCATTACGGATTGCATAGGTATCTCCTCGAACGTTTTGCAAATGCAGGATCATGGGTTTAAAACGATTTCGTACGATCAACATAGACCGTTGGCGGTGCGGTTGATATAGGCAATCCGTATATTACAAAAGTAATACAATTGAGTTGAGATGAAGGCCGCCTCGGGAGGTCTTTTTTTGATGGTGGGTTCAGTCCTGGTGGGAATTTTGGAACGTGGTCAGTGAAGAATCTGTTTGCTTCTACGTAGCTATCGTCCTATTGTAAAAATTGATTTAGACATCGTCTATTTCTCCGAATCGATTTTGCCCCGAGATCCTCTTTTCGCATTCCGGGCACCATCCGAATTCGGCGGCAGTTGGAACGACTGCGTGCCTCTTCCTATCACATCAGATGGTTGCCCATGCCCCCACAAAATCCGTGCATGCGTTGTGGTGCCTGCTGTGCCATGTTCAAAGTTTCGTTCGATAATTGCGAAATGGATAATTTCCAGGGTGGCGTGATCCCCTTCCATTTGGCCGTTGCGCTGAATGCCACGCGATCCGTTATGAAGGGAACGGAAAAAAGGCCCATTCGTTGTCAAGCCTTAAGCGGTGAGATCGGTCGGTCGGTTTTTTGCACCATTTATGACCTGCGACCAACGAATTGCAGGAAGTTCTTCGCCTCCGGGGAGAACAACCGGTGCAACTCGCTCTGTGACCAGGCCAGGGCGGCATATGGATTGATGCCGTTGAGCAGTTTTTAATCCTTCGTTCATTTTTTACCCCTTACCGGCCGGAAATAAAATCCGATGCGTCTTGTGTCCTGCCAACAGTCCCTTCGATCATATGCGATATAATCCTCGCACTCTCGTTTGCAAAGTGACGGTTAGACCTCTTTGCCATGCAGGGCGGCTATAATTTCACGTGCGATCGTTTTGTCATTCTGGATATTGTCCCTCATTGTAGCCATGTCTATCCGCAAACTCCGAAGATGCTCGAATAGCTGTTCGACCGAGCAGCCCTGGGAAACAAGAGAGACGATTGGGTATGCGTAGTCGTCATACTCATCCTTCGGGGCGAATTTACCGGGTGCAAGATCCATCGGGTCCCATCGCCTCAGGATTTCCTGCACGGCATGAATTCGCACCATCGCTTCCTTCTTCTGCGTTCTTCGATTATTGCTCATTTTTTAATATCTTTAGGGAAAAAAACATTATCCAAACCATACAGATTTATCGTCGTACCGGTGCATCGTCAGGGCTTCAGCGCCATCATCCAAAAATTGGATAATCAGGACCTTGCCTTCTTGTGCATCTTTTGCTTTTTCAGAATAGTACATTCGGTCTTTTATGGTAAATTTTGCAAGATGGTCTTCAGCCATCAGGGAGATAACAAAATGACCACAGACAGGACATTCAAAACATCTGTACTGTTCGGAATTGTCGGGCGGGTTTTCGTATTTCGCCATTTTCCCGCAGATGGGACATTTTTGTGTAGGCATGGGTTACCACCATTTTGTATTTGATTTTTTTTCGCACAAATCCAACCTATCTCAGGCATTCAGGCGATCGCCTATTTCGAATAATCCCTGTAACCCTCCAGCACCAATATAATCGTTGGCACCAATAGAACAGATCGAAAATGATTGATTGTATTTCCCCTCTAATTGTAATGCAAGCTCTCACGGAATTTTCTGCCCTCGTTTCGCCGATTGGGTGGTCGCATTATCGTGGCAAAATGAGATGATGCCGGCCTTACAATGGCAAAAATGCTGTGCTATAGAGGAATTGATGGATGGAAATCGTTTTGCGAAGGGTATCCAGGCTACCAAAGCGATCCAAACTGTTGGGTTCAACAACGACACACGGAGATGAACATGGCAATTCTTACGATTGACGAAACCAAATGCAAACAGGACGGAATCTGTGCGGCCGAGTGCCCGAGGCAGCTTATCATTCAGGAAGATGACAAGAGTTTCCCCCGAATCCCGCCGGCGAATGAAGCCAGTTGCATGGCTTGTGGACATTGCGTGGCCGTCTGCCCCCACGGTGCATTAAGCGTGGCCGGAGTGGACATTAATGACTGCCTGGAGATAAACAATGATCTGGCCCTGTCCCGGGATCAGGCGGATCAGTTTCTCCGCTCCCGGCGGTCTATCCGATGTTTCAAGGACAAGGCCATGGACCGGGGAACACTGGAACAGTTGATCCATACAGCACGCTATGCGCCCACGGCCAGCAACGCCCAGAACCTTCATTGGACGGTAATCGAGGGACGGGAAAAGTTGAAACCGCTATCCCGGGCCACCATCGACTGGATGGAGCGGATCATTGAAGCCCAACCCGACTCTCCGGCAGCCGACTACTTTCGCCCCGTAGTGGCTGGATGGGCCGCCGGGTACGACGGCATTTTGCGCACCGCCCGGACCCTCATTGTCCCCTCCGCTCCCAAGGAGAACGCCAACGGCCTGGTGGATTTGAGCATCGCCCTGGCTTACCTGGAACTGGCCGCCCTGCCCCTTGGCGTGGGTACCTGCTGGGCCGGGTTGCTCCGTGCGGCCATGCTGGCCACCCCCGAGTTGGTGGGAACCATGGGTTTGCCCGAGGGGCACACCTGGTTTTATCCGATGATGATCGGATATCCCCAATTCAAGTATTATCGATTGCCGGAGAGAAAGGCGCCGGTGATTCACTGGACCTAAAATAGAGAGTCGTTGAATCCGTTGTTCGGCGTGGTGTTTTCAGGAAAATCGATAGAGAAAAAGGATTATCGAATAAAAAAAGCACCCATCCCTGATGAATTAAGATCGCGGATTGCCGATCTCGAAAAAAATGCCAATCCAGATTTTCAACAAATATGAATTCGATGAAAGTCATCTACAGTCACAGCTTTTATCCGGTCTATACCTCTGACCCGGCCGCAGGGGCAGGAAGGATTGAGGCGGTGATGAATGCACTTCCGGCAGAAACGGAACTGATTGAAGCAGAACCGGCCACCGAGGCGCAAATCGCGTTGGCGCATACGATGGGACACATTGAATTCGTCCGCCAGGAGGGGCTTTACGACATTGCAGCACTTGCAGCAGGCGGGGCCATGCAGGCGGCTCGGCTGGGCCTTGGGTCACCTGCCTTTGGCGCCATTCGGCCACCCGGCCACCATGCCTCTGGCGACAGCTGCTGGGGATTTTGTTATTTCAACAACATGGCGGTGGCGCTACTGACCCTCAAGGACGAGGGCCTGATCGAAACCGCCACCATCCTGGACGTTGACCTCCATTACGGCGACGGCAACGTGGACATTCTGGGTCATCGAAGCTGGGTTAAAATTTGCAATCCGTCAGGCAGTACCCGCGACAGCTATCTCCGGGAAGTGGAGACCTTCATCGAAGCGCATCCGGCAGATATAATCGGCATATCAGCAGGTTTCGACCATCACATCCAAGATTGGGGTGGATTGCTGCTTACCCGGGACTACTGCGCCATGGGACAAATGGTGGCCAACTCCGCCCGTGAAAACAACGGCGGCTGTTTCGCCATCCTGGAAGGCGGTTATAACCACGATGTCATTGGCCAGAATGCCGCCGCTTTAATGGAAGGTCTCTCAGCCCATAGTCCTTCAGAATAAGTATAGGATCGCCCCCCTTTGTCTGCGTGTGTTTAGCGCGGTCCCCAATCTGTTGCGTCACGATCCGTCATCCTCGGTCTGGCTTGCGGCTCTGCCCGAAGGGGTCTTTTCATACAGGTCACCATAAAGTTTTCTTGCGCAGTCGGGACAGATTCCGTGACTGAATTGTGTATCGGAGTATCTGCTGATGTAGGATTCGATCTGTGTCCAGTACCCCTGATCATCCCGGATCTTTTTACAGGAAGCGCAAATAGGGAGCATCCCGCTCAATTTTTTGATTTCGGCAAGCGCCTCTTCGAGCTTCTTTTTTTCTTCTATCAGCCGGTGCTCAAAAGTGACGTCCATAAAAATCTGGATATAGCCGGCCAGTATGCCGAATACATCCAGAAGTTTTTCTTCTTGAGTTGACCGATCTGTCGGTACAGTTCGTCGGTGCGGGCCTCGGCCTGTTTCCTGGCCCTATGACTTTTGTCGAAGATATCGGCAGACCCTTCGAGCATCAGCCGCTTCCATGTGGAAACCATGGTGGGGTGGACACCGAAACGGCTGGCAATCTGTGAGGTGGTCTCGTCGTTCTGAATGGCTGCCAAAGCAACTTTCGCTTTGAACTGTGGACTGTGCGTCTTTAGCTTTTTACCCATTGTCAGATCCTCCTAAAAATTTGGTCTGACTCTTAGCTTAGCACATTGTCCAGTTTTTGGGGTCCACCGCCGTAACAAATGGGTTACATACCGGCAACAATATGCTATAGAGAATCGTGCTTTTTTGAATCATTAATCCAGATTACGGGTAATTGCTGCATTGATTTTCTACCTGACGACCAAAGACTTCACCAACCCCATGCGTTCTTTTCTCTACACTTGGGGAAAAAATCTTTCCAAACGCATCACCATCCTGACCTACCAGCAGGCTTTTCGCAAAAGAAGGTTTCCGGCCGGGACATACATTTTTTCAGATATCGAAAGGTTGACGCCCATCGAGAGCGAAAAGGCCGCTCAAATCCACCAGGTGCTGCATAGCAGGTGGGGGAGCCGAATCCTCATGCTCAATCATCCCACGCGGTCCATGCGGCGGTTTGAACTTCTGCGCACCCTGAACAGGGTCGGCATCAACATTCACAACGCGTACCGGCTCATCGAAGGCGGCTTACCGGAAAAATATCCGGTGTTTCTGCGGGGTGCGGACGACCACAAAGGGGCGTCATCCGGCCTGATCGATTCCCGCGACAAACTCGAGCGGGAGATCGAAGCGTTTATCCGTTCTGGAAAAAGCAGGGAAGATAAAATCATCGTGGAATTCAACGACACCGCTGACGAAACTGGCCTCTACCGTAAATATTCGGCCTTTTTCATCGACGGCACCATCATTCCGCGGCATATCTGCTTCAGCTGGGACTGGCAGGTCAAGTTACCGGACGTCTCCAGCCGCGAAGCCATCCGGGAAGAAGTTCGGTTCATTCATTCGAACAGCCATGCGGAGCAGTTGGCCAAGATATTCGATGCCGCCCGCATTCATTACGGCCGGATCGATTACGGGCTGCGGGATGGAAGGATCCAGGTATGGGAGATCAACACCAATCCCCGGCTGGCCAGCTTTGTCAGTTCGGAGAACCCGGAACGGCATGATGCCCAGGTCCTTTTCACCAGGCTGCTTCGGCAGGCGTTTGAACGAATCGACCGACGGAGCGAAGCCATCGACGGGTTTGTCGAAAATCCGCTGTTCAAGCTGATGGTTAAACAAAGCATTGTACGGGGAGCGAAAACTATCGGTGAACGCATCATTTACTCGTTGCCGCTTGCCGACCATCATAAGGTCGCCATGCGTTCTGTCTTTGTCGGAATGAAAAGCCGATTTCTATCACGATGACCCGGTACGGCAGCGGGTCCCAAGCGTACAGCATCCAAGGAGCGTTGCATGACCGAAGTCTTGCTCAGAAAAATGACCGCTGGGGATGTAGATGCCGCCATGCGCATTCTCGACGTCTGGAACATGGCTCCCGTTCCGGCCAGTGCCGAGAACCCCGACCCGGAAAGAAGCGGGATCGACATCAAGAATGCCTTCGTTGCCCTATGTGGTGACCAGATTGCCGGCGTAGCCAGCTACATCGACTTGAGCGCGGATGTCGCGGAAACGGCGAGCCTCGCCGTCGATCCGCAGTTCAAGGGCAAGGGTATCGGCTACCGCCTCCAGGCTGCCAGGCTGTCGGAAATGAAAAAAAGGGGATTCAGCAGGGTCCGTACGGAAACGGACCGGCCCGAAACCATCGAGTGGTATATCCGCAAGTTCGGATACCGCATCGTTGGTAAAAATCCTAAAAAACACGCGTTCAGCCTGCCTGACGTGGATTGTTGGACCGTTCTTGAATTGGAGTTGAGCTGTTTCAATGCGTGACCGTTCCCTGATCATCAATGTCGCTTTGACCGGCATCGTTCCGACAAAGGACCAGACGCCTCATGTTCCCGTGACGCCGGAGGAGATCGCTCGGGACGCTAAGACGGTGTACGACCTGGGCGCCGCCATGGTGCACGTCCATGCCCGTGACCGGGAAGGGCGTCCGTCCCTCGAAAAGGAAATCTACCGAGAGATCATCCTGAGGATCAGAGAGCGCTGCCCGGATATCATTATCACTGTTTCGACTAGCGGCCGTTGTGCTGGGAGCTTCGATGAACGCATCGATATGCTGAGCCTGAAAGGCGACGCAAAACCCGATATGGCAAGCCTCACGCTGGGGTCCCTCAATTTCATGCACGATGCAAGCGTCACCACCCCAAACCAACTGATGCGGATGGTTCAAGCGATGAAAGACGCGCACATCATTCCGGAACTGGAGATTTTCGACACGGGCATGTCCAATTATGCCGCCTACCTGTTCCGCAATGGCATACTTGAGGGCAAGCACTATACCAATTTAATCCTGGGATCCCTGGGTGCCATGATGGCAACGCCCCGCAACCTCGCCCACATCGTAGACGATCTGCCGGAGCAGTGCCTTTGGGCTGCCACCGGGGTCGGTGCGTTTGCCTTCGACATGCAGGCTTTGTCCATCGCCATGGGTGGGCACGTCCGAGTCGGCGTCGAAGACAGCATTTACATGGACGGATCAAGGGAACTGGCAACCAATGCGAAACTGGTGTCGCGGGTTAAAGCGGTTGCCGAATCCATGCAGCGACCGCTCATGACGGCAAGAGCACTGAGAGAAATGCTGAGTCTGAATGCCATACCCTAATATGATCATACCGAAGAAAATAAACAGGGCGGCGGCACTTTTCCGCAAACTTAGATCCACCAGGTACTCCAGGCGGGCGATCGAGGCAAACCAGTCTACCAGATTGGGTTTGCTGGTTCGCCATGCCTATGAAACCGTACCTTACTATCATGATCTGTTTTCCCGCCACGGTGTTAAACCGGAAGACATTCAGACGGTTCGGGATCTCTGGAAAATTCCTGTCAGCACCAAACAGGATCTGTTGGCGGCCGGCCTGGATCGAATTACTTCGGAAGCAGTTAATGTCAGACGGTTGAAGCGTATATCAACCAGTGGAAGCTCCGGCGAACCGTTTGCCTTTTACATGGCGTCAGCCAAAGGCAGTTATCCGGAAGTAAACGCCATACGGACTTACATGCTTCACGGGCTGATCCCGACAGACCGTGTATTGAAAATCGGCGGCAGCGAGACCATCATCGATACGCCAAGCGATTGGATCGGCCGCCTGTTTTTCAGGCGGGTAGCGCTATCTTCATTTTGCGACTACCGTGAAATTTATGATTTTTACCATACCTACAAACCCAAGGTTATCAGGGGGTTCATTTCAAGCTTGTACGCATTCAGCCTCTGGCTGGAAACTGAGGGCCTCCGGATGAACCACCGTCCCCGGTTCATCGCCTGTTCCGCCGAAATGGTCCACGGCTACATGAGGGCAAAAGTCGAAAAAGTATTCAAAACCCGAATCGTTGATATTTACGCCACCGCCGAACTCGGATTCGTTGCCAGCCAGTGCCTGCATGGCGGCTATCATGTTTTCGAGGACAGCGTGATTGTCGAATTTTCACCGTCCGGCGACCGTTCTTTGCTCATTGGCACCAACCTAGACAATGTGGCGACCCCCTTTATCCGTTACAACACCGGTGATGTGTGCGAACCTGCGGCAAAGGCCGACACAGTGGATCGCTGCAGATGCGGCCAGACCACCAGAAAGATCGACGTCCTATCAGGGCGCGACAACGACTTTATCCTGACCCCCGGCGGAAGGCGCATCGCCCCCATCGATATGATTTTTTACATGCGGAACCATTACGCTTCAATCGATCAGTTCCGCTTCATCCAGAAGGCCACCCGAACCATACGGGTCGAGATCGTTGCGGAATCTTCCCGGGCCGCCTGGGCTGCTGGACGTCTTGCCGACGGGATTCGGAAATTTACCGGGGGGCTCGATCCGGAGGTTCACCTAGTGGACCGGATACCATTGGACAAGAGTGGCAAGTTGAGGATAATCCGATCTGCGATAGAAACCTGATCCACAATGAAAATTGAACGCCTCAGAATGGAAACTGTCGCCGGCCGACCAAGGGCCGTTGCAAGCGTGACCTGGGAAGATTGCGGCCGGGGCAGCTTCGATCTCCATTACGAAACCATCCCCGAATTCGCTGACGACTTCAACTGTGATCCGCATGCCTTCCTCGTGGCCTGCCTGTTTCCAGCCATACGCAACGGTGAACGGCGGGTTCTTGTCGATGGGAGCATATGCCCCGATTTGAAAAACGGCCTGGACGTTGCCGGCGGCTGGATTCGCAAATGGTATGGCCCGGGTTGCGGAAGCGCGGCCATAGAGGCAACCGGCGGCACCAGCCGTCTTCCGAAGGGCGAGTCGGCGCGGGCGGCCTCCTTTTTGTCCGGCGGCATCGATTCGCTGGCCACTTTGCGCAGCAATCGGTTGAACTACCCTGTGGACCATCCCGGATATATCCGAGACTGCTTTCTGGTTTACGGCTACGATATGGGCTGTTTCGAACACGACAAAGGCAGCCGCAGAATTTATGATCAAACCTTTGAGCAGCTTTCCGGTTTGGCGCGGGATACGGGTTTCACCCTGATTCCGGTTTCGACCAATGTAAGAGCGCTACATGACGATTCCGATGCATTCATGAGCACTTACCATGGCCCCATGCTCGCATCTGTCGCCCATCTGTTCGGGGCCCGCATCGCATCGATTTCGATTGCGTCGAGCATAACGTATGATGATTTCATTCCCTGGGGGTCGCATCCACTTTTGGAGCCCAATTGCAGCAGTTCGGATCTATTGGTGAAAATGGATGGATTCCAGTTGTCGAGACTGGAAAAAACCAGGATTGTTTCCCAATGGGATGCCGGCCTTGCAAGGCTTAAAGTGTGCGGCCAGAATCTTGAGGGGCCGGTCAACTGCGGATCCTGCCAGAAATGCATCCGGACCATGCTGGAGCTTTATGTCGCAGGCGGCCTGGATCGGGCGAAGACGTTTCCGTCGCGGCACATTACCGCCGACCTCGTCAGGAAGCTGTGCATCGGGAACTTCAAGTATCACTCACACTACTACGAAGAACTGTACCCATTTCTGCATTCCATGGGCCAGTCAGACATCGTCCGCATACTGGAATGTAAAAGACGCCTATATTTTGGACTCTACTCAAGCGCGGACCGAATGGGGCTGGTCCGGATCGCTAAAAGGTGCCGCGACTTAGCACGAAGAATCCGTTTTCTGTGATACAACCAAGAGGATTACATGCCTGTTAAACCGAGGCTCGTCATTATCGGGAATTCACTCTCCATCGCCTCGACCGTCCTGCTACAGGCTCTGCTCGGGGAGATGCGCAACGGAAAGGCCGGCATGGAACTGGAGGGGGTTTTCGACGGAGCAATCCGACCGCCGGAACCCCTGGTTAAAAAGGTGGGGCGCAAAGTCATCCTGCCGGCCATCCGGCGACTGTTCGATTCCCGCAGAAAAATAGTCCTGCGCCGACCGCTGACGGATACCATTTACCACGTCGCCGGACGGTTTGGCCACACCGTCCAGCCATTGCCGAACCGGGATGTCAACCATCCTGATACCATTGCATGGCTCTCCTCCTTAAAAGACCCCGTCGTATTGATCTCCCTGGGAGTGCTTCAGATTTACCGGCCGCCGATTCTTGATGCCGTCCACGCCGTGGTCAATTATCACAACGGCGCGCTTCCATTCTACAAGGGGCTGCATGCCAACTCATGGGAACTGTATCGGCGTGAATCGTCTGCCGGCTATACCTTTCATTACATGGACCCCCATATCGACGCAGGCAACATCCTGCTGCAGGGGCGTTTGCCAGCCGACCAGGCACCCGATCCGCTGATTCTCGAATATGAAAAAGCATATCGGGCCGCAGCGGACATGGGGCGACTGCTGGATAAAGTCCGACGTTTCGATCCCGGCATACCGCAGCCACAGGCGGGCAACTATTTCAGCGAGATCGATTTTCAACGGATACGTACCATCGATAACCCCTCGGATTTCACCTACGAGGAACTTCTGCACAGAATCCGGTGTTTTGACATGATCTATCTTGCACTTGGCAACAAGTGCTGGCGCGTCACCCGAATCGATAAGCTCGGCTCAAACACAGGAAATGAACACCCCCTCCAATTCACGACAAAGGACCCTATCCGAGCGATGGCTACACGAATATCATTCCTGCCATACAAATTGAGACCGGTAGGCGGTTGGTCCGGCGGCTTCGATATAGGGATTGGACCACGCTAACCAATTGACATGAAACGATTAGTAGCTTAAAAAAGGGGCAAAAAAACCTAATCCATTGTTTTTGCGATTAAAAACATTCGTTTAGGGGATATAATGAAATACAGAATCCCAGAAAAAGAAAGGGAATTATCGATTTTGACCGTCTCACGGGATTGCTGGGTTTCGACACCTATGAGCAATTGAAGAATGCCCATTCCAAATGGATAGACAGTGCCATACAGGATGAGCGTGCGGTAAATGAGAGTAACGATAGAGACGAAAAATGGTTACAAAGCATTGCCGTCGGGGATAGCGGGGTCACATCTTAATTATTAATTATTCGAATAGCCTTTGTAAATTTGCTCACTATCTCAGAATTATTTGCACACTAAATCAGAAAAATAAGGACCGGGAGATTAAAAACGTAAAAAACCTCTGCGAATCGATTTAAACAATTCGCCAGGGGGAAAACCAACTAATTTTGTATGCTTAACCCTCCCCTGCTATAGGTTTCTTAACGTGCCCTTCACCGGCGAAAATGGAGCGCAGCGGTGTTTACGTCCGAGTGAAAGGCATGGTTCGGTGATTTATTCATTTATCCGTTTGCCTATAATGGATAGACTGTATTCTTTCCCATCCATTTCAGCTACATTTGGGAGCGTACCCCATTCTTCAAAACCAAATGATTTAAATAGTTTTATGCTTGAAATATTATGCGAAAAAATAAAGCAAACCACGGTTTTTATACATAGCTGCTCTGTTAATTCCAAGGATTCTGTTAAGAGTAACCGGCCCAAACCTTTCCTTCTATTTTCAGGCGAAATATAAATGCTAATTTCAGCAGTATGGTCATAAGCAGGTCGACCATAGAATGACTGAAAGCTCACCCAACCAACTACTTTGCCGTTATCTTCATGAACCAATAAAGGTCTCTTGTTCGGGTCATGGTGCCTGAACCATTCCAGCCTTGATTCTACAGACACTTCCGTTGTATCGGCAGTGGATTGTCTTGTTGGTACAGTTGAGTTGTATATGGATACTATATCGTTTAAATCATTCTCTGTTGCTATTCTCATTTTCTTATCACCGAACGTACGCTTAAGGGGCCTTTGCGTAGCGGCAGCGTAGCAAAAGTCCCGCTTAAAGCGAAGGTTAGCATTTGTAATTAAAAGAGTTCGATGCCTATAAATTTATTAACCGTTGTTGAGGCCATTCGTTCTGTCATATGGATCAGCCTTAGTTCATTTCGTTCATTTATTGCGTTTCCCAATACCCATTCAGGAACTGCTTTATCCGCCAAAAAGTATAAAAACAGATTACCGCCTATTAGTAAAAAGCAAATATGCTCTCGATCGTTAAATATAAACCCGGGTTCCCCAATCAATTGATGTGGAATCTTTTGATTATTGAGATAGGTGAAAATTACACATGGGTACTCTTCACACTTGCCAGGATCATTTTTGAGTATCATTTGTCTTAATATATCGCCATGATGCTTTAAATCGATTAAGCGGAAGATTGGCAAACTTGATATCCCGACGCGCCAGAGAACTGAGAGCAAAAACAGTTTAAACTGCGGATAATCGATATCAAAAAAGTGAGAAAAATGTATACCTGCCTCGTTTTTTTCCATTTTGCAGCCCAAATCAACGCCGCCGAATAAAACCAGACTGGCATATCTCTCAAGCTTTCCTATAATGCCATTATCGCAATCACTACAAAGAATGTGTTTTTCGTATGCGCCTGTTTGCTTTAGTTTGCTCTGTACCTTATTTTCGGCAAACGAAGCTTGATGCAGCCTATGTTTTTCATCATACAAATCTCTGTACATGAAATCTGGTATGATATGAGATTTCTTAATAAGCCTCTTTTCTTTTTCACACAGTCTACAAATCATAATATTCTGCAGTGATGCTAACGTCCGGCATAAGGCGCGACGTCTTTTTGCCGTCGCCCTTAATGCCGTCGTTACACGGCGATACGCAAAACGTAATTATTAGTTGCATTATCAAAGACTAATCCATCAAGATACTTAACAACTTTCAATAGTCCGCCATATTCCTGTTGAAAGTTATCCATAGTCTTTCTATTCGTATTGTACCAGTCTCTTGGGTCTTCAGTTGCGTGTACATTCCGGTGCCTATTTTTACAAATCTCATTTAGAAAAGTAATATCTCTTTGCTCATATCCTGTATTTATATCATTAGTAATATCATACCCAAGTTCATCCAAAAGCAGTTGCTTGATATTTGAGAACTCAGGGTTGTTGAATCGTTTAAGTCGACTTGATAGTTCATCTAAGGCGACTGGACTTGCGCCCCTCATCACCATACAATTGTAAACAACATGCTTAACTGAAGCTTCAAGGAACCTACACGCCATGACGTATACAGTTATATCGAGCAATGCCTGAACTTTTATCGCAGCATATGTACTCGGTTGATGTTGAATGGCTGAATTTATACAGCCATCAAGATGGCGGTGGACCCTAACGGCTGGACAACCTGACGTATAAAATAAGCTCTGGGCCGATTCGTTAAGCGGAGGCATCAGGCAGCCTCCACGAATGGATGAGGTAAATCGTAATAGACCTCATCCGGGGT
>Ga0272443_10000471_pt1 | contig 74592 bp, 84 predicted proteins | sample SSMAcet12_FD_193581 | JGI IMG/M metagenome (GOLD analysis project Ga0272443, IMG submission 193581) | Marine sediment archaeal communities from Little Sippewissett salt marsh, Falmouth, MA, United States - SSM-Acet-12 | ecosystem: Environmental > Aquatic > Marine > Wetlands > Sediment ...
TTATAACAGAAGATGAAATTATCAGGCTCAGAAAATTAGGTACAACTAAAATGCAGATAGGAATACAGTCGTTAAATAACAAAATATTAAAATTAAACAAACGTGGGCATACAACTAAAGAAACTAAGAGAGCTTTTAAACTTTTAAGACTTGCAGGTTTTAAAATCCATGCACATATAATGCCTAATCTATATGAATCTAATTTAAAAATGGATATTAAAGATTACAAAAATCTTTGGACTAAAGATTTCTACCCAGATGAATTAAAGATATATCCTACATCCATAATTCCAAATACAAAATTGGAGAAACTGTATAAAGAAGGAAAGTATAAACCATATACAAGAGAAGATCTTCTTGAGTATTTTACAGAGACACTACCCACTACACCCAGGTTTGTAAGATTGACTAGAATAGTTAGAGATATCCCTTCTAATGAGATAGTGGCTGGAAATAAGGCTACAAATTTCAGACAGATTGCAGAGGATAGGATTAAGGAAGTTAATTTAGATATAGAGGATATAAGGAGTAGAGAGATAAGAGATGAAGAGATTAAAAAAGGTGATATAAGAGAAGAAACTATTAAATATAAAACATCGGTTGGTACAGAGTATTTTATTTCATATATAACTAAAGATAGTGATAAGATTTGTGGTTTTTTAAGATTATGTTTACCTAAGAAGAAAACTTTTATTAAAGAATTAGAGAATAGTTCCGTTATTAGAGAGGTTCATGTTTATGGATCACTAGTAAATATTGGGAAGGAGAGTAAGGGTGAAGCTCAGCATTTAGGTTTGGGTAAAGAGTTGATTAGAGAGGCAGAAGAGATTTCAAGAGATAGTGGTTTTAAGAAAATTTCTGTAATATCTGGTATTGGAACAAGGGAGTATTACAGGAAGAGAGGGTTTGAGGATGGAGAGTTGTATATGAAGAAAGAGTTATAATTCTATTCTTCTATTTCTTCCTTATTTCCACTTTCCTCAAACAACACATCAACTGCGAAGTATCCTACTTGTGCCATCTCTTTAATAGCATCAGAAACTGTTTCCTCGAAAGTTTGTAAAAAATCGCCTCCTACTCGTTCTGCAAAACAATAAATTAGCTTTATTGCACGTACTGAGTTCTGAGCTACTTGTGCACGATATTTAACATCTCCTTGAAGATAGCATATTGGGAAAAACCCTACTCGAACCCTTCTATATCCACAAAGTCTCTCCCATTCTCTAGCAAAATTTACTCTATTTATAAACTTTTGTACTTCTTGGTGGAAGGATGCCTTCATTGCATCCATTTTTTCCTCCGCCATTTTCTTAGATATACCCTTTGCCTCTTCGAGGGTTAAGTTTTCGATAAATTCTTCAGGTGATTTTTCAAGCATTGTGATAAAATCTCTATCTAGTTCTTCCCTAAATTTATTGATATTTTCCTCTGTTCTTGCTGGAGTTTCTTTATTAGATCTATAGTATTTTACCAAACTCTCCTCTCTCAAAGTGTCCTCTGTTATATCGCGTGCAAAACATTTCATATACGAAGACAAAGAATATGGACTAAAGTTTTCCGCATCCCAAAACCTACGTCTTAGAATTTCATTTACATATCCAACAAAAACTATGGAATTATCTAAGTCCTCACGACCTTTCAACAGCCTTTCTTCCTTCTCTACATTATCCCCCGTCCCTTTATCAGTCATATGGAATTATATACTATAAGACATAGGGGGACAAGGACTTTCTAGAGCAGCCAAAAAATCCAAAAAACTATAAATTAACAGCATGGTGGGTGTACAGGGATTCGAACCCTGAACCTAACGGTTAAGAGCCGTTTGCTCTACCAATTGAGCTACACACCCAGGTAACAGCATAATAATACCAACATAAAAGCTATTTTTCAACCTTAATAGGCCTTAATACAATATCCTTTGCTATTAGAATTAAACCATCCGAAAGCTTTCTTGGTTTTTCTTCCTCTATTTTAACAACCTCATACTCTGTATCCAACACCTCTAACACATACTTCCCATTATTTACTATAAATCTATACTTACCCTCTCCATCAGTACTGCGTTTTGAAACAATTTTCTTATACTCCATATCCTTAAGACCTACAGCAACATCACCAAGAACATCTCCCTTCTCATTCTTAACTACTCCATACTTTAAATTCTTCTTAAAAACAGTAGTTACAACCAATGCAAAAGATGGAATATACAAAAGGATGATAATAAAGTTAAACCAGGTAGGATTTATACTGTAAGCATAAATAGAAAAAAGGAGACCGAAGACAAATAACATAGGACTTAGAATTTTATAAACAATTCTCAGCCTATTTCTTATTAATGCAACTATTCTACTAAACCTGCTCATTTCAATTTCATCCATAGGAATTGAGAATTCAGGTATAACTCTCTCGATTACACTAAATTCTTCACCATGATAAACATTCTTTAAAGGATAATCAGATTTCCCAAATATAATCTTAGATGGAAATTTATACCCTCCTGCTGATACCTTAATTGTAAAATCTCCATTATCCAAACCTAATTTAAAAAACCCCCTGCTATCTGTGACATCTGTCCACACAAGACGCTTTCCTTCAACAGAATATACTCTGACTACAGCATGCGATATCGGCTCTTTTGTACTACTATCATAGACATACCCAGACAACTGACCTTTCTTCCTCATACCTATTAAAGATAGAAGATTTAAAAACAACTGAAAGAGATATATTGGGACATTAAATAATCCACCAACAAGAGAGCCTATCCCTACGGTCATTGTTGCAATAGCCGTGGTAGTACCGATATTCTGCAATTCATAATCATTCAAATTCCCAAATATATTATCCATCGCAGTTACAGCATCATTAAAGAAATCTCTAATAATTCTTCCAACAGACGTTGGAACTTCTTTCGGTTTCTCTTCTTCTTCCTCTCCTTCCCATTCGGGAATCTGAAGTTTAATATCACAATTCTGGCTGTCGTTACCTGCACTATCAGCAGCATCAATACAGAAGGTATACAATAGAAAAAGATCATTTATCCCATCTCTTTCCAATTCATTTAAGGTAATCGTTGTTGTATACACGACACCATTTTCTGTCGTACTCCCGCAATTGTACTTAGATTGATCTTCTTTTACACACAAAAACTCTGTACTCTCCAAGGAAAGATTATCTTCGACTTTATAGATTATCTCTATTTCATAAGTACTACTCCACTCAACATTATTATTCCCACCTATATCACTAATAGAGACCAGAGTAATTACCGGGTCTTCGCTATCCTGCACACTATAACGTATATTAGACCAGCCACTTTCTCCTCCATAACCATTACGTGCCTTAACTCTATAGAAATACATTATTTCATTCTCTAGATTCGAGAATTCATACATCGTTCCTGTAACCCATCCACTAGAAGCCTTGATTGAATTAAAAGTACTACTTTCACTAACCTGAATATTGTATTTATATCCAAAACCTATCGAATTCCAGAAGAGGGAATTTGTTGTACCTTGAGTATATTCAGGTTCTTCCAGTAAAGTAGGTGTTTCTACCGGAGTAACATACAAAGATGCTGTATCAAGAATGTCTATAACAAGATCTCCATATGTTATATCCCAAGCCTGGATACTGTAAGTACCAGGATTAACTGCATACACTTGAATTACTATTTTTCCTTTATCATTTGATGCTTGAGAAGGCTGTGTAAATACTAATCCAGGAGCTTCAAGCTGAATGTAGTGACCTTCAACAGGATCAGAATTACTATCCAGTATAGTTACAGTAACTATGGCCGTCTCCATAATCTCTACATTACTTGGAGAGACCTGCACCGTAGAATTAGTATCCTCCGTTATAGATGCATCGACATCTACACCTTCACTTCCAACTACATATGGTGTCTGTGCATTCAATACATTAACTGATGTCAATAAAAACAAGAAAGCCAAATAAATATGTTTGAACAGTTTCATCTATATCTCCTCTACAATTTTTTTAATATATCTATCTAAAGCTTCTGTAAAGATAGATTTGCTGTAGACATCCTTACTCAGTTTAACACCTTTACTGTTTTTTGAATAGCAGTTTTTACATATTACGGTAAAGGTTTTAGGGTCAAAATACTTCAAATCATTAGATTCCCCACAGTTTTTACAAACATCGAAATCCGCAAGAAATCCCAATATCCTCAAAATTTGAATCCTAAATTTATTTACCTCTAATGTCCTCATATCTTTATTCAAAAGACTTTGCAGGAGTTCAAATATTTTCAAATTCTTCTCTCCTTCAACTAAAAACTTATTCAGCATGTACAGTATTCTTTCTACATTTTCAACATCCATATGGGAATCTATTTCAGGAGCAAAAACCAGCTGTGATTCTGTAAGAATGGGAAGACCCTTTCCTTCATAGTAGGAGATTTCACTGGTTGAGAGTGTCTGCATATTTCCTCTGTTCTTACTGTTTATTTTTCTGATCCCTTTGGCCATTAAAGAAAATCTGCCGTTAAATTTCCCAAAGACCGTAAGTATTTTATCAGCCTCACTATAGTTTACCGATCTTATTACTGTTGCGATGTCCTTACTCATTTTCTTCCCTTTCCTGTAATTAAAACATTAGGTGTTTTCAGTAAAATTCTCAGATCTAATAACAGACTGCAATTTCTTGCATACATAGCTTCTATTTCTACTCTCTGCTCAAAGTTCAGATTATTCCTGCCTGAAATCTGCCAGAGTCCTGTCATCCCCGGTTTAACATGCTGAATCTGTCGAGTATTTAGCTTCTCAATATCAGTACCGTTATTTATAATCTCTTCAATCTCCCAAATCATATATGGTCTTGGGCCTACTAAAGACATCTGTCCTAAGATGACATTAATAAGCTGAGGAAGTTCATCAAGATCAGTGCTTCTTAAGAACCTTCCTATCCATGTAACCCTAGGATCTTCATCTAAAGGTATTTTATGATTATTTTCAAAAATCTCTTTAAGATCAAGATTAGCATCAAGTATTTGATCGTTATTTATTTTCATTGTACGAAATTTATACATAAAAAATGGTCTGAATCTATACAATCTAATACAGCCAGGTACAAATACTGGACCTTTGCTAGTCAGTTCAATAAGTACTGCTATTAATAACATCAGAGGAGACAATAACAACCACAAAAAAAATGCAACAACTAGATCGAAGGCCCTCTTAACTACTTTGTACAGTATCTTCGACATAGGTTTTTAATTTATACGTAAATATAGAAGGATCAAACTCCTGTGCCTTTATTATACAATTTTTACCGTCGAATTCCTCACCATTAAAATTTTTTAAAATCTTAGACAAAAGTTTTGAGTTATATTTATCAAAAAGAACCCCTGTCTTCGGATGATTGATTGAGATAAGCTCACTTATTACTTCCTGTGCATATCCTATTACAGCAGTTCCTGCCGCATTTGCTTCAACTACCTCTTTGGGAAAATCGCTCTTCTTAACAGGATAAATATACGCTTTACACTTTTGTATTAATTTAATTCGCTCTGCTGAGGATACTCCTCCCAAGAATTTAACAAGCCCTCTTACTTGCAGACCTTTCGTAATTTCTTCTACCTCCACTCTATCTTTTAAAGAGCCAGCTATTTTCAAACCCACATTTGCTCTTACTGCAGATTTAATAACCAATCTCAATGCACGAATATCAACATCTACATCTGTAAGAAACCAATTTTCTTTTCTATGAAGCAGCTGTTTAGGATTAAAAATCTCTACATTTACGGGAGGATATACTACTTTGGAATCTACATTATACATTTTATGTATTCTCTTTTTATCAAAATCCGAATTAACAATAACTGTATCAAGGTTTAATATAGTTCCTCTATCTTTTCTCTGTAGCTTTTCATTTACAAGAAACTTTCTTGGATTAATTATGATACTAATATGTTTCATCCCTTTCCTTGTTCTTACAAACCTTGCACTTCGTGAAGAAATAGAAACCACAGCATCGAAATTCTTAAGAAAAAATGTCTTATATGCCAATTTTTCCAGCTCCAGCCATATCTTTTTCCCATTACTCTCCGGTGCTATCAACTGAAGAAATGTGTCATGAATTTGAACCTTAGGAAGATATTTACTAACTAATTCAGGATTATAGTAAGAAGTAAAAAGCTCAAAGTTAGGAAATACCTTAAGTATATATTTCAGCTGAGTATACCAGTCTTCATACTTAATTAAAGGATCTACAACAACAGCGATTTTCAATTTTGATTGTAAATCTTTCTTAATCCTTTTTTTCTTCATATATTTTCTCAAAATATTTATTTAAATTTTCTAAAAACTTTTCCTCTGAAAACATTTCTGCTCTCTGAATTATCTCTTTTGGATTATACACACTTTTATCAAAATTCTTAAGGATATGGGCTAATTCTTTTTGATCGTTAAAGAACTCTCCTGTCTTATGTGATAATACTGTTTCTGTTACACCTCCTTTATTATAAGCTAATATTGGAGTACCCTGTGCCATAGCTTCAATAGGGACCAGCCCAAAGTCTTCAATCCCACAGAAGAGTAGTGTTCCAGCTTGTCTATATAATATTCTAACCTCCCTATCCTCCTTCAAAAAGCCTAAAAAATATATATTATCTTTACCCTTTGCTAATTTCTTAAGATATTTTCTATCAGGTCCATCTCCTACTATAACAAGGTTTTTATCAGACTCTAAAGCAGACTTGATTGCCCAATCCACCCTTTTGTAATCATACAATCTAGATACTACTAAGACGAAATTTGAAGGTAATCGATACTTCCGAAGAAGCTTATTTATTTCTGCTTTTTTAAATTCTTCAAAACACTCTTTTGGAATACCTGGATATATTATCTTAGATTTTACTCCATACCTCTTATAGATTTTTTTAGCTATGAACCTCGAATTGGCTATCCAGTAATCCACTCTTGAAACAAGACTTTGATCCCATACTCTCAGATAGTTATTTAATATTTTTGATATCGGTTTATAGATTGATTTTAAGACTCTTGCTCTTACATTTAATTCTTTATCCCAAAGAGAGCGTGGAGGTGTTAATACCATCGCTATATGTTTTTGATTAATAGAAGGGATAATACCGCGTGCAGGGCCTGCAGATATTGTGATCACAGTATCATATTTTCCTAAGTTTAAACTTTCATAAGCAATCGGATTAAATATTTTAAGATGTCTGGCTAACATGTACTTAAAAGGTATTTTTCGAACAAAACTTGTATAGACCTTCTGCTTTATATCTACATTGGTGTACGCTTCAGGATTATAAAGGACCGTATAAATATCAGCCTGAGGTACTAATTTCAAAACAGAGAGCATTTCTCTATCTGCTCCGCCAAAAGCAGTCATCTGATCAGTAACTATTGCAACACGTCCAAGATCATATTTCATAAAATATTATAGCTCTGGGAGATCCTCGGGGTCTATATCCAAATCTTCAAGAGTATTTTTCTCATCATCACTCTTATCTAATTCTTCAGTCAAATCAGAGATATCTAGAGCATCTTCATTGCCATCAGTTCCTTCAGTATCTTCAAATATCTCATCCAATTCCATAACCTCATCTTCTGTAATTGTATTTGCATCATCATCAGCTCCATTTATAGTATCTTCATCCTCTTCTGACATAAGAATGATATTAGGGCTTTCTTCTTCCGTTTCAGTTTTATCAGATTGTAATGATTTAATTTTTTCTATAATTTCCTGGGCTTCTGATCCGAATTTCTCAACAACATCAACAACACGCATTTCTTTTCCACACTTATCGCAGAATTGAACATGTTCTATTTCATGACCGCAGTCAGGACAGGAATAGAAGATGACATGGACGCTCAATCTAGACGTCACTGTTTTTATTTTACTGCCCTTTTTACTATCTGCCATAGCTATAAGATTTAAACTATATACTACTTAAAGGATAGTATACAAACTCTTGGGGGTCAATAATCTTATAGTCCCGACTATGTTATTCATATTTCGGGTAACAGCACTTCTTATACTTTTTCCCACTACCACAAGGACAAGGGTCATTTCTTCCAACCTTCATGCTCCTAGTAACAGTTTCCTGCTTATTAACTTTGCCTGGTCTATTATCACCACTGCTCAACTTTGGCTGTTGAGTTTTTACATGTCTAGATAACACTGAATTTTCTCTCTTTACAATTCTAACTTTAAAAAATCTATCTCTCACACTCTGACTGATGCTATCAAACATATTGTTAAACATTTCAAAACCTTCATTCTTGTACTCAACCAAAGGATCTCTTTGTGCAAGATTTCTAAGAGAGATTCCTTCCCTCAGGTCTGCCATATTATCTAGATGCTCCATCCAGAATCTATCAAATGACTGTAGTACTAAAATCTTAGATAGCTCTTTCAAAGGTTTCTGTGAAATACTCTGAGTATGTATAACGAAAGCTGTTAAGATCAGTTTTTCAACTTTCTTCAAATCTACTAAATCCTTCTTTTTATAATCTAACGTTTTCAAAATCCTACTATATATCTCCTCGGTCAATAAATTTTTAATCTGAGAAGAAAGCTTCTCCTTCTCCTGCTTATCTATTTTCATATCATCGGTTTTTTGCGAGGAAAATAGATAGTTCATATATGACAGCTGCTCTTTCAAAATCCAGATTTCCAGTGGGGTGTACCTATATGTAAAGCCAGAGAGTAATTCGATACTCCAGCTTTCTGAGTTACTTAAGCTGAATCCATCTAGCTGTACCTGTAATTTCTCCATATCTATGTCTTTTGCAAGTTTAAGATCTTTCTTAGGTTCGAACTTTTGATCCTTGCGATCTTCTTTGGCAATCTTAAGAATATTTGTTCTAAGACCGTAGATAATATCTCTCTGCTGGTTTAGTACGTCGTCATATTCAACAAGTCTTTTTCTAATATCATAGTTATGAGACTCTACTCTCTTTTGGGCATTTTCTATAGTTTTTCCAAGAATACCCATGGATATCGGGACATCCTCTTCAAGTCCTACCTGGGACATGATAAGCTGCATTCTCTCACCTCCAAATCGTCTCATCAGATCATCCTCAAAAGATATGTAGAATCTTGTTTCTCCTGGATCTCCCTGTCTTCCCGATCTTCCTCTAAGCTGATTATCTATTCTTCTGGATTCATGCCTTTCTGACCCTATCACATACAATCCTCCTAACTCTTTTACACCATCTCCTAACGCAATATCCGTACCTCTTCCTGCCATATTGGTAGCTATTGTTACAGAGCCTTTCTGGCCAGCCTGAGCAACTATCTTAGCTTCTCTTTCATGGTATTTGGCATTAAGTACTTCGTGGGAAATCCCTTCTTTAGAGAGCATATCAGAGAGTATCTCTGATTTTTCCACAGAGGTTGTACCTACAAGCATGGGCTGACCTTTTTCAAAATGAGATTTAATATCTTCAACTATAGCTTTAAATTTAGCCATTTGGGTTTTATAGACAACATCCGGATGATCTACTCTAACGACAGGATTATTAGTTGGAACAACTATTGTATCCAGCCCGTATATTGATGAGAATTCCTCAGCTTCTGTAAGTGCAGTGGCTGTCATGCCTGAGGTATATGAGTAAAGTCTAAAGTAATTTTGTAAAGTAATAGTAGCCATTGTCCTAGACTCTCTTTTAACTTCTACTCCTTCTTTTGCTTCTATTGCCTGATGCAGACCTTCGCTGTATCTTCTGCCCGGCATCGCTCTGCCTGTAAATTCATCAACTATTACCACCTCACCATTCTTAATCATATATTCATCATCTCTTTGATACAGCTCTTTAGCTTTTAATGCATTATCAAGATGGTATGCAAACTGTGCATTTTCATACACATTGTCAACTTTAAGAAGTTTTTCCACTTTGTCCATTCCCTCATCAGTAAGAGAGACTGCATTGGCCTTTTCATCGACTGTATAGTGTTTCTCAGATTGAAGCTGTTTAACAAGATTAGAAAACTGGGTATACATATCGTTTGATTCCTGTGCACTTGTAGAGATAATTAGAGGAGTTCGAGCTTCGTCAATAAGGATGGAGTCAGCCTCATCCACTATTGCAAAATATCTTGGACCTTGAACTCTATCATCCAGATTCTTAACCATATTATCACGGAGATAGTCAAATCCAAATTCATTGTTGGTACCATATATTACATCACATGCATATGCTTCTTTTTTACTGCACTCTACCAGATTAACACCGGACATATGATCATACTTAAGCCTCCCTTCCTCTTTAGCTTTTCTGTTTCTCTCTTTAATTAATTCTTTAGCTTCATCGCCTTTAATCTCCACTGCCTCTTCATCTGATATATATCTATACTGCTGTCCAGCACCTATCGCAGAGACTGTAATTCCCAGAGACCCTAATATATGACCATTCCACTCTGCATCTCTTTTGGCAAGATAGTCATTAACTGTAACCAAGTGTGCACCTCTACCGGTTAAAGCATAGAGATACAAAGGTATATTCGCAGCAAGAGTTTTACCTTCACCCGTAAACAGCTCTGCTATCTTATTATTAAACAGTACATACGCTGCTACTACCTGTACATCAAAATGCCTGTGATTTGCGACTCTTTTTGAAGCTTCTCTTACTGCGGCAAAAGCATCAGGAAGGATTTCTTGCATCCTATCCTTTTCCTCTTCGAGTATTTCTGTTAAATCTTGTTTATCAAGTTCTTCAAATTGTTTTCTACATTTATCAGGATTAACTTTGAGAATCTTTCTGAACTCTTCTGTTTTGCTTCTTAATTGATCACTTGTAAGTTTAGTATATTCATCTTCCAGTTCATTTACCTGATCAACTACTGGCTGTATCTGCTTTAATTGTTTCTCATTTGAATCAAAAAGATTGTTTAAGAATTTGAACATAGCTAGATTATATCATCATTCTCAGTTTCTTAAGAGTCTAGTAAGAACATACATTATCACAGAAATATTTATTCCCATTTTAAGAAGCCCTGTTAGAAAAACACCAAGAAATGCACCCAATCCCGCTTTAAGACTCTTCTTGAGATCACTTTTGCTAAACAAATACTCAAAAAGAAATGCTCCTATCAAAGGAGCAAGTATTACAATTAAGATATTTCCAAATATCAAACTTATCAAACCTCCCAACACTGCTCCTACTATTCCCCATTTGGTACCTCCTGCTATTTTTACACCCAAGGCATTAATGATGTTATCTATGAATGTAGAAAAAAGAGAAACAAAGAATAGTATAACTAATATCTTAAGCGTAATTACATCAAAATGATTTAAGGATGCTACAAGTATGGTTGATATATATATCAACCAAATCCCAGGCATCGACAGCAAGGTTAAGATCAAACCTAACAAAGATAGTATTGAAGCTATTATGTAAATTATTACTTCCATCCTACTTTCATTATATCTCATATAGACTTAATCTTCCGTTCATTTTCGTAGTTGATAATAGGATATGATAACAGCAGTCAAAATCCTAATGCTTTTTCTCTCTCCAATATATGCCCATACCGATGTAGAGATCTTTAACGATAACCCAGTAGTGATACAGTGGCAGAAGTATGGAGAAGAGTACGAATATATGGTCAAGATATACAGAATAGAGAATGATGAAGAGACACTTATTCATACCTCTGAATGGATAGTCAACAATATTTTGTGCATAGAGACCAGTCAGGAGGGATCATACTACTGGGATCTATACATCAGGGAGGTGGGGAAAGATTGTAATGATGAGTATCAATGTCTTAATATTGAATCAGGATATTTTGATTTTTACATCGTACAGGAGCCAGATGAACAATTACCTAAAGAGGAAGATAACAGTAAGGAAGAAGTTAAGACCACAAAAGTAGTTACAGAAAATGTCTCCGAGGAAATTGAAGAGGTACTAGGCGCTGCTACAGAGCAATATATTGCAAAGCAGGAATTTCTCAAAGAAAATAAAAATACAAAAGAAAGTTCAGAAACAAAAACCCAAAGCTATATTACCACAGAAAGGGACTACTGTAGATTTACTTATAATATTAAAAAGAAGAAATTTGAACTTGAAGAATGTGATATTACAAAACCAACTGTTTCTTCATCTACATACTACACTTACAATGACTACTACATAGTAAACAGCAGGGGAAAATACCAGGATAGTATAGAGGTATATATAGAAAATGTAACCTGTAGAAATTTTAATCTACTTAATCCTAAGACATGGTTTAGGTGCGATGAAGTGACTATCGGCCAAAATGAATATACGGTTGATTTTGATCACGAAGTATATTTTTCTTATGATAAGACAATCTCTCCTATGAACTATATATTCCGTGATAATTTTTTTGAAATAGCTACTCTTTTAGATAGTTTACCCACTGATCTTATTTTCAAGGGATATTTTTCAATTAAGCACAGAGGGACATGGCTGGATCAAGAGTTAGTATTTAAAAAGTCTGTATCCTTTACAAAAATAAAGAATCACGACAATAGTAAATACGGTTTCCCATTTTCAAAAATTATATATGTTAATCAATGGCATGGGTGCACTGCATATCAGTGTCCTCATAAAGGTATAGACTTTGCAGCAGTTAAAGAGAAAATATATGCAAGTGATAATGGAATTGTAGTAAGCAAGGGATATGATACCTACTCTGGGGAGTGCAACAGTGGAGGAAACTATCTAGTTATTAAATATGATGAAGGTCACTATATGTCATATATGCATTTAGAGAAGATCTACGTAAAAAACAATCAAAAGATTGAGAAAGGAGATCTAATAGCCTTAAGCGGAAATACCGGGATGCATAATTGTCAGCCTTTAGGATATCACTTACATTTTGAATTAAGGGAAAAGCGCAGTCAAAGTACACACATAGATCCAGTGCCTTACATCGATATTAACTGGAACCTGGTACGAACAAATAAAGCAGACATTTACCCGGGAAGATTAACAGGAGACAATCCACATCCTACCTTTTAAATTGTTTTAATCTTAAAATATGCAGAATATAATAATCACGATGTTAACCTTTTTAATAGAAATTAATATTTTAAAAATAGAAAGGTACAAGTTAGATATTGACCCAATTGCTTTTGTGTACTGGATTGAGGATGAAGAAATTTTTGTAAATGAAATAGACAGAGTATACATATACAATATAGAGGAAAGAGAAATTATTGATGAATATGAAAAGACAGAAAATCATCTGTGGGGATATGATAAAGAGTTACTCCTATGCACATGGGAGAATGTAGATATAGACTCTCCTGATGAATTTTCTACTCACTTAACGATTGCGAACAAAGATAATGTAGAGATTTTGAATACACAATTACACCCAACTGTTGAAGTTGTTAGATGTACAAATCCTCCTATTTTAAAAACTGTATTCCCCATTGAAGAAAAGTACTACTACTTCGACGACGATTTATACGAACTTCAGACCTACGAGGTAAATACTCTTTCTCCTGACTTTAGAAAAATGTTAAACATGGATGACCTGGGAAATTACTGGATTACAAAGTTTAGCATTTTCTAATTATATCTATGGAAATTTGTTCAAAAGTCTAAATTTCTGCTAATATATTAATGTATAACTTTATCTTAAAGAGATATGTTTAGGCAAAAATTAAGGATATTATGGATAATTCCTTTATTAATAGGCTTTTTCTTATTAGGATCTCAAACTTCTGTTTTCGCTGCACAGTTTATAACCGAAGATTACACTCTCGAAGAATCGGAAATCATTGAAGACAATGTTTATATCTGCGGTGAAAATATTAAAATTGCAGGAGTTATAGATGGAGACCTTTTTATAGCCAGTGAGATTATTAATATCTCAGGAACAATCACAGGGGATCTTTACGCTATAGGAAACGATTTGGATCTTTCAGGAAATATATACGGCTCAGTATTCCTCGCAGGTCAGAATGTAGAAATAAGTGGGAGTATAGCCAGGAACTCATTTATCCTATCAATGTTTTCCGATATTTCAGGAAATATTGGCAAGGACTTGACTGTATTTACAGGAAATAGCTCAATTACGGGAAAAATTATAGAGGATATAAGGGTAATGGCCAACCGTTCTATAGTATCCGGCATTATTAATGGAGAAGCATTGATATATTCCAATTCTTCAACAATAGATCAAGATTTGGTAGAAGGAGAGGTTTATGAAAATCAAGGGCTGGAGGAAAGCGAAGGACTAAATTCTATAATACAATCGTCGGAAAGCAACCTGAAAAATTCTTTTTTAACTATAAACGTTTTCACTACCCTGATAAGTTTTGTATCTATGTATATAGTAGGAACAATCCTTATTTACCTTGCTCCAGTTAAAACACTTCAGATAGAAAAGAAAGTAATAGGATCTTTAGAAGAATTTATTTTAAGTTTCATAACAGGTTTAGGGGTATGTGTAGTTCTCCCATTGCCTTTAATAATATTACTATTTACATTAATTGGTGCACCTTTGGCTCTCCTAATAGCAAGTTTTCTACTTTTTGTGACCATTTTTGGAACAGTATGGGTAGAAAGTGCAATAGGTCAGAAGATACTATCTACAACAAAAAGGAAGGATCCAAAAAGGTTGTTATCTTTACTTGTCGGTAGAGGATTAACTACTGTTGTAAATTTCATTCCAATAGTTAGATGCATTTACAACTCTATCCTTAGTATAACCGCAGTCGGAGCAATAACCAGAGTAAAATATAGTGCTTACAGAAAAGGAAAATCAAAAAAGTAAATAGTTTAAGGTCTCCACATCTTGCCTTTAAACAAGTTTTTACATCTTCTTATTCTTCCTTTAAATACGGAAACATCTACACCTGCTTCAAGAAGCATTTTTATAGATTCTTTTAAATCCTCACTCCAGTCATTATGTGTTTTAACAGCCATATCATAATGAAATATGAGCTTATTAATACTTGAATTAATAATTGCATTTGCACAAGCCGGGCAAGGAATCCATGTAGAATAGATCTCTGCATCATCCAAAGGAATTCCTAATTTAGCAGCTTCATACACTGCATTTCTTTCTGAATGATCCTGATAGATTCTTTTTGAAATAGGTGTATTTCTCCTCTCTGTAATCTCTACATCCTCAGCAAATTTATTAGTCCCTCTAGCAACTATTTTATTATCTAATACTATAACCGCACCTGTTTTGGTATTCTCATCAGTAGAATTTCTGCCCGCATATCTATATGCTTCTCTCAAAGTCTCCTGCACAAATTTAGAATCAGCTACAGAAATCTCACCTTCCTGTATAAGAGTATCCAAAAAATCTTTCATATTACATTGTATATGAAAATCTTTTATCTTACAAAAAGCTCTCTATAACCTCCTGAAAGTTTTCATATGGATAGGCTCCTGGAATTAGTTTTCCTGTTACATTGCCATCTTCATCCAAGATTCCCACAACAAATCCAGGAGTACCCTGTATCCCAACATTTTCTCCAGCTGAGAAATCTACATCTACTTCGTCCTGATATTCTCTAGTACTGTAACATAAGTCAAAATCATCTTCATCAATACCTGCCTCCTTAGCCGCTTCATATATATCATCATCACTCTCATAACTAAACACTTTTGTATGAAATTCTTTATACGCATCCACTCCAGCTAGATGATAGACACATTTTGCAGCATTAGCAGCAGTGTCACCATATATCGCAAATTCTCTAAAAACATATATCGCTTTACCTGTATCTACATAATCTGTAAGTATAGAGGGTAGTGTCTCCTCTAGATGCCTTAGACAGTAACCACATTGATACTCGTTAAATTCAACAATTGCTACTGTTGCAGTTTCTTTATCTCCTAGATATGGAGAATCTCCAATATCCGTAACTGCATCATCAAAAGTATATTCTGTTTCCTCTCCAGCAACACTCTCTGTATCTTCTGTCTCTACTTCATCAGTATTATTCTTGTTTGTTAAAAATACAGCAACAGCTATTATTATACCTGCTAAAACTATCGCGCCTGGAACAGCAAATTGGTCTAGACTAATCACTATTTCATCATTGGATTCTTTCTTCCCTTTGTTCTTTTTTGGCATGTTATGTAGGTATTAACTTAAATGTCCTGTATTATACCATTTTTTAAAAGATGGTATACTTAAATGTGCAGATAGATATAAAGGAAACAAAGAAAAATTCTCCTGTAGTCAATGTTTTTATAGTAATAGCAATTATCTCAATTATAGGTATACCCATATATGGGTACTTCAAACTTAAACCTGATAGTATTTTTGATACGGATAATCAGGAACAAGAAGATGGTACTACATCTAACGAAGAAACTACTCAGGAAGAGGATGTTTTGGAGCCTATTGTAATTACAGGATATGCAGAAGAACTTATTGAAATAGAGAAACAGTGGGCATATATTTTAGCTCCTAATCCGATAGATCCCAATAATCTTCCTATCTTAGTTATATACAACCATGGGTCTAACAAAACCGTAGAGGAGAATCTGGATGAAGATTTTAAGAATGATTTAATAGAGTACGGGGAAGCTTTAACCCCACACAATTATATCTTTGCTGTTTCTAATGCACACGGTATTAATTGGGGAAGCGAGGATTCAATTAATGACAACTACAATATGTATAAATATATCAAAGATAAATATGGGATAAAAGAGAAGATATACATCATCGGCTTTAGTATGGGAGGTCTTCCTACTATGAACTTCGTGACTGAGTATCCTGAACTAATTTCTAAAATTGCCCTGTTAGCTCCCACAACAAGATCTAGTGAATGGGATCAGGAAAGAGTTGATAAGATAAAGGATATGGATATAAAGATATGGCATGGTACTGCTGATGTTAATGTAGGGTATACATATACGAAAAATTTTGTAGACAAAATAGAGAGTCTAGGAAAAGATATAGATTTAGTTACTTTAGAAAATAAGACTCATTGGGATGTAGATACAGAGTATATTGATGATATATTCGACTTTTTTAATTCATCTGAAACTTCTTCTGAATAGTTTTCATTTCCCCAGGATTTAATCTTCTATTTTCATCTTCCTGCAAATCAGCAATAGGCTGTAGAGCATCACGCCAATCATTCTTATTTCCATTATGGGGAATCACATGTACATGAGAGTGGAATACTCCTCTTCCCATTGTCAAGGTATCTACATACTTATAGCCTATACTTCTGAAATGATTCCCTATTTCTTTAACAAATTTATAATATTCATCGATATTAGGGACATCCCATATAGATTCATAGTGTTGTTTGGGTATAACTATGGTATGTCCTGGTGTAAATTGAGACAGATCTAAGAATGCCAAAAATTTGTCATTTTCTGCTATTGTATATGTAGGTATTTCACCTTTAACTATTTTGCAGAATACACAGTCATTCATTTATTCTAATTCATCTATAATTAATCTACTCCAGTAAGTTAGTTTCTCTTTATTACCAAATAAATACTGTTTGTTTACAAAACCGATATCTCTGAGTCCCTTCTCTTTAATATGAATATCTTCTCCATCTACCTCAAAAAGATACACCAATCCTACATGAACACTGTTAACAGGATTTTCATCTTCTAAATATATCAATCCTAAGAATTTCTTGCCAATAATATTTGCATTAAGCTCTACTTCTTCATGTAATTCTCTTAATAAACCAACCTCTATTACATCTTTTTCTTCACCTTGATCAAATTCCTCAATATGACCGCCTAGAGGTAGAGGACACAAGCCATTTAATCTGTCTTCGGCACGATCTACCTGTTCATGTAAAAAATACCTACTTCCATGCATTAAAATCACCTGTGCAATGACTTGTTTGTAATTAGGGTCTGTTTCTAATTCGTCTCTAACTTTAAACTGTTGATTTTCTAACATCAGTTCTAAGTAATAGTCAAGATCGGATTTTTTTATTCCCTGCCATTTTCCTTTTTCAAAGAGTTTCTCTGCAGGGACACAAAGGATTTTCTCTGGATGTCCCTCCATTATTATTCCTCCACTATGACAGCTGAAGAAGGACACATACTTTGTGCCTCTTTAACTTTAGCTTCTAACTCTTTAGGTATATCTTTATCCTTAAATTCATCCTTAATATTTATACTGCCATCTTCTTTCATTTCAAATACTTCTGGACATATTCCTACACATGTAGCACATAGAGTACATTTTGTTTTATCTATATGAACTTTCATATATTTGTTTTATTAAATTAAACTAAGTATATGATGGCAGATATATAGAGAGAGGTCAATTATAAACCCAACACAATACCACCTATCCCATCATTAAATCCTGAAAAAGCTCTTCCTTTGTAAAAAATCATAGGATAATAACCAAAAGATTTAGAAACTCCCGAATCTTCTTCATATGGACTGTTTTAAAATCTATCTACTTTAAATCCTCCTTTGGAATGTTTATAGCACAACCCGATATTAATGCGTTTGTAATCTTTCTAAGAGTATTTACTAAGTCTCTTTGATATTGGCTTTGGGATATCTCCATTTTTTTCGCTGCTTCATTTTGAGATAAATTCTCTACATATCTCAATCTTAAAGTCTCTAATTCCTCAGGATTGACTACGACCTCATTTAATTTCCTCAATGGAATACCCTGAGGTTTATAGTAAATGTTTCCGTAGTTAAATCCTATTTTTCTTCTAGCACGATTCCTCATAGTTTTATTATAAACAATATTCGCCCTTCATTGTAGTCCCACACTTAGGACATTTCTTTTCAGTGCATGGAATACCCCTTGTATAGTCTGAAGTATAACCGCACTTAGGACATGTACATACTTTCTTTGCATTGTTTCTTCTGAGACCTCTGCCAGTCCCTCTTCCTAAAAACCTTCTCATATTTATGATGTTTAAAATTTAAATAGATTGGGTATATACCCACTGTATATTAACATAAAATAGTGTGTGGGTCAATACCCACTTAATAAATATTTTATAATATATGCTATACTGAAATAGAATATATGGAGAAAATATTAACAGATACAAATTTTAAAGATGAAACTGCGAATGGGCTCGTATTAGTAGATTTCTGGGCACCATGGTGTGGACCATGCAGAATGCTCAGCCCGATCATAAAGGAAGTTGCCAAAGAGATTGATGAAGTGACTGTCGGGAAATTAAATGTTGACGAGGAGCAGAGTACTGCTAGACAGTTTCAAATAATGAGTATCCCCACTGTTATCCTTTTTAAAGATGGAGAGCTTGTAGAGACTATGATCGGCTTAAGGCCGAAAGAGAGTTATATAGAGATAATTAATAGATATAAGTAACATCCTGAAATCTTTCTTTGTGGTCGGGGTGACCCGATTTGAACGGGCGACCTCTTGCACCCCATGCAAGCGTTCTAGCCATCTGAACTACACCCCGCTATCCAACATTATATACTACAACCCTATCTCTTCACTAATATCACAAACTGCATCCAAAGCTATCTCTACCAATTCCTCTAAGGATATTCCTATCTTTTCTATATCAGATATCAAATCTCTTCTTACAGCCCTTGCAAAATCTTTTTTCTTTTTTAATTTTTTAATAACAGATTCTACCTTAAGACTCTTTATTTTCTTATCTGGCATTACTAAAGCACAAGCCACTAAAAAGCCTGAGAGGTTTTCACAAGCAGAAAGAGCGTAATCTAAATCTGTTTCCCTTTTATCATTAATTAGTTTACTATCTTCGTTATGAGCTCTAATAGCATGTATAGCTTCTTCCGGCAATTTTATATTTTCCTTCTTTAAAATGTTTTCAAACTCTACACCATGTTTATGTGGATCTTTATTAACAAAATCAAAATCAATATCGTGAAGCAAACCTGTTATTCCCCAGAGATCCTCATCTTTTCCCAGTCTTTTGGCCAAAGCCCGCATAATAACTTCAGATTCTCTCATATGAAGTTTTAGCCAATCAGTCTGAATATATTTATCTATTAATTCCCGAGCTTTATTTCTTTCTATCATTTTTTAAGAATACTCTAATTTTATCTAAAGTCTTTTCACCTTTATACTTCATACATTTTATACCTAAACTTTCTGCACTCTCTATATTCCTAGCACTATCGTCTATAAAAAGTATTTCGTTAGAATTAAAACCTAATACATCAATCATATATTTAAAAAATTCTTTACTAGGTTTTCTCATACCTATATCAGACGAAATAATTCTTCCGTCAAAAATCCTCATTATATTATACTTACCATTTCTCCATTCAAAACTTCCTTTAGATGCATTAGAGGCAATAACTAAACGATAGCCAAAATCTTTACATTCTTCTACAAACTTCATAACTGTATGGTTAATTTGTCTAGGAGTAGGAAAAAGTACTCCGTTTAAATCAATGGCTATAACTTGTATCATAACCGCACCTCCAGAATTACCTGGTTAGGACTTTCAGTACCATATAATTTATACTCATCACCTACACCTACGAACTCATAGGCACTCTGATTACCAGATCTGGTAATGTTTAATGTGACACCTGCAGGCAGGGAAACTGTACCTCCTGATGAAGAATATATGATATCTGCACTTAAGCTTGGAAATACAACAGTTAATGTCCCATCCGTTATACTTCCCTCAAAGGAAGGGATAGGACTGCCTGTATTACTGGATGTTTTAAATACATACCTTAATACTCCCCCAGATGCACTATATGTATATCCTGATATTCTTACTCCATTATCTGCAGTACTACTCTCTACAGTTACATCTTCAGATGTAAATTCCTCTACACCATATTCTTCTTCTGATATTTTTCCTCCTGGATATTTAATAGAGAATTTAACTATCAAAGTATCTCCAACCGTTTCAGGCTCATACAGATAGTATTCAGGTGAATCCACAAATCCTAGATTATATTTTGCGGTATTAGAGGATCCACTGACAATTTTTGTCAAATTTGTAATTCCTTCTTTATTAACACTAATGCTCTCATCATAGTCCATATCCGTATCATCACTCTCAACATTACTGATAACTATCACCATAGCTCCCAGACTACTCTTGTTTTCAGCAGATACAGGTATTGAGCTATCCTCTGAAATATCATCTCCTGTAAATACATACTCTATCTCCATCACTTCCTCTCCTTTAGAGACATCAATACTGTCTAAAGCAAATAGCTCTTCTGTATCCTCTCCTACATCCTGTGAACCTGTCGAGTAAGTGACATCTTCGTCTACAGAGATATCTTCTAAATCTTCCTCCTGGCTATCTGTACTCTCTTCCTCATCTTCTTCCTCTTCAGGACTCTCTTCTTCTTGATTTTCGGCATCAGAAACTTCACTACTCTCTGTAGTTTCTGGAACACTTCCTCCATCTCCACTAAATCCTCCAAAAATCCATACTAAACCACCTATTACTCCTAATAAAAGGATTATGGCAACCACCAGCCATACAACATCTTTTTTCATAAGAATCTTTAATTAAATTTATCTACTCTAGTGTATCATAAAAATAGGGCTTGATAAAAATCTATAAGAATTCTAGTATATAGTTATGAAAGAAATAAATATCTCAGATAAAAAGGAAGAAATCAAAAAAGAAGAACCTCTAAAACAGAAGACTGAAGAAGTAAAAAATCAACCAGTCAAGGAAGACAAAAAGAAAATTAAAGAAGAATCTCCTGCCACCAAGAAAATAGAAAACCTAAAAGGGATAATCAGCAAGAAAAAAGGGATTGTAATACTTTCAATTATCATCTTAATATTTATACTGGGTATTGAAGCTTTCTACTATTTTGGGATCTATAAATACAATCCCACACTAAAAGACCAAGATGTTGTAGATGTAGGTAGCAATTATATAACCGCAGAAGAAGAAACAGTAGTTTTTGCTCAACTTTTAGTGGACTCTCCAGAAGAACCTCGCACAGAAGAAAGTCCTCTTAATGGATTACTATTTACTAAAAGTGAAATGGAAGAGTTAATGACAAAAAGATTCGCAGCTGTAATGATTAGCAATCACTCTGCAGCAAGACCAGTATCAGGAATAACCAGCACAGATCTTGTAATAGAGTCTCTTGCTGAGAGTGGAATAACTAGATATATTGCATTCTTCTGGAGTGAAGCTCCAGAGAAAGTAGGTTCTGTAAGAAGTACACGACAGTATTTTCTTGAATGGATAAGCCCATATGATCCTATATACATACATGTAGGCTGTGCTGATACCAATGATCCCAGAACAGATGCATGTGATCACCTATTTACCTACAATATCAAAGACATTTCCTACATAGGCTCCTGGCGCTGGAATGATGGTAGAAGATATGCTCCTCACAATGCATACAGTTCTGTAATATCTTCATGGGATTATGCAGAACAACAAGGTTGGGATGACTTCCCTGAAGATTTCGAGTCCTGGCAGTTCAAAAATGATGCAGATACAGAATCCAGAGGAGATGCGTATAGATATTCAATTAAATTCCACACTCAGCTTAGCAACGGCGGATTATACGATACAATCTGGGAATATGATGAAGTTACTAATCAATACAAAAGATGGGTGGGAGGAAAACCTGATGTAGACCAGGAAAATGATGAGCAGGTTACTGCTAAAGTTATTGTGGTCCAAGAAGTAAGTATGACATCTGCATATGATAACAAAGGAAGAATTATTATCGACACAATAGGAGAAGGAGATGCTGTTATTCTAATGGACGGAGAAGAAATCTATGGAAGCTGGGAAAAAACTGACAGAATGGACAGAACCACTTACTATGACGAAGATGAAAATGAGATAAAATTTAACCGAGGAAGGATATGGATAGCAGCTATTCCCCAATCTGTCGGAGAATTTGATATAATTGAGCAATAATATTTAACGAAATATTTATGCTTAAAAAAATTCTTATATCCAGAGTTCGTATAAGAATTCTGGAGAAATATTTGCTCAATCCTAAAAGCTCATTTCACGTAAGAGGTCTGGTCCGTGAACTAAATGAGGAAATCAACGCTGTAAGACGCGAGCTTATAAATCTGGAAAATGCAGGCATCTTAAAATCAAAACCAGACAGAAACATGCTCGTGTATACAGTAAATAAAGATAATCCGTATATCAATGATTTAAGAACTCTTGTCTTTAAAGATTCCAAACTGGGTACTAAGATAATGGAAAGAGCAGACAAATTAAATGGGCTTAAAGCTCTGGTAATTACAGAGTCTTTCTTAAATGGCAATCACAAATCCGAAGATGATATTGACATGCTATTTCTAGGAGATTCAAAAGTTAGAGATGTAAAAGATCTTGTTAGTGAATTAGAGAAGGATTTAGATAGAGAGATAAGAGCAATTGCAATGAAGCAGGAAGATTTTGAATTCGCTAAAAAGAAAAAAGACGCTGTTATAATAAACTTACTTAATCAGGATTTAATACAGGTCTTTGGAAAACTCTCTGACTTACTTTAATGCGTAAAATCAAATTTAAGAAACTTAAAATCAGCTGGAGTAAATTCTTTGGCTACACATTACTAATAGCCGTTTCTTCTGTAATACTTCTAATCTTTCTAATAGCTCTTCCTCTGACCGAAAAACTAACAGACATTGTTGCTTTTGATATAAACACCTCTGATGAGTTCTGGAGTAAAGAATATTTCTTAGATCTAGAGAGTAAGGATACCTCTGATATCAGAAAAACTAGAAATGTTTTATTCAAAAGATTAAATAACTATAATGTAGAAGAAGTCTCTATATACCAAGAAACTGACTTACTCAAAGCGATCGTAAAAACAACAAAGTCTGAAACATACGTTGATGAGCTAATACAAAATCCCTATCGATACAGTATAGTAACAAGAAAAGATAACATAGATTTTGATGATGAAGATAATACACTTGCACAATATTTAGAAGAGAATTATGATGAAACTGAATTTGATTCACAAACTTTTAGAAATATCTACATAACCAAATTATTGGATAGCTCAGGAGAGTATTCATATTTCGGGCTTGCAAAGGTATGGCCTATCACAAAAAGCAGTTTTGAAGATTTTTTAAAAGAGTATGAAGGAGAATATGTGGGTATAAATACGGATGGTTTTGTTACGCCTATATATATTTCAGACAACAAGACATTTGCAATACCTATGAGTATTGATGAAGAAAGTGTAGAGCTAATAGATATTCTGTATAATAGCGGAACAATCCCTGCAAACTACGAAGTAACATCTGAAAACACCTTAGAAGTAGAACAAAGTGATATTGACTATATAGAAATTACCATTGCTTTATTTTTATCAATAATAGTTATCTATCTATACACCTACTTTACCCATATTTATGATAAAAAAATGATCTTAAACTCTCTATTTACTACTTTGCTCTCTCTTTCTTTATTTTTGGTGTACCTGAAAATTTCTTTATACCCGATTCAAACTTTCATTCTAGTTATAACAGCCGTGTTTATCATCATACTAAGCAACATAATTGCACATAATAAAGACTCTAGATTGAATATACTAATTGCTGTATTAGTTCTTGGAATTATTTTTAATATACTTGGTATAGGCTATATTAAAATCCTCGGAAGATATTTACTAATCATTGCTCCTATATGCTATCTTTCTGTTATAGGCGGCAATGCCTATATTAATAAAGTTGTAGAATATTTTAAACAATGAATATATTTATAAACATACATACAAACTGGACAATCTATGAATGGATCCTTCTAGGAGGAACGCTGATACTAATTTTCCTTTTAACAAATCTTGCAACTTATCTGCTGACTAAAGATTGGAGATTCATCACCCCTATTACCCTAACCTATCTAATGTCCTCTTCTATCTACATACTTTTAGTATTTTTAATACACCTTTTTCTTGCCTCCATCTCCTCTTTTTATCTCATACCTATTCTTGCTATAACCTTCTTAATAACCATAAACTGGACTACTCTCATCTCTTACTACAATAAATTCAGAAATAACAAAAACTTCACTATGTTGAAATTGAACAAAGAGTATAAAAAAGATAGTATTAGAAATATTGTATTCCTGACATTTGCTATACTTTCTGTATCAATATTTTTAAGAAACAATCTTCTATATATTTTCATAATCATATATATAACATCTGTTTCATCCATATTTATAAACACCCTTTTAGTTAAAAGATTTATTCATGATTAATTATCAAAAACCGATAATAGCAATTGCCGGTCTTACAGCTTCCGGGAAATCTTTTTTGAGTTTAAAACTTGCAAAAGATTTTAATGGATATATTATAAATGCAGATTCAAGACAGATATACAAAGAATTAAAAATCGGTACAGCTCAGCCGAAACTAGATAAAATTAAAAATAACATTTGGTATACAAATAACATCAGACATTTCCTGTATGGTCAAGTGTCCATTAAAGATAATTACAATTTATTCCGATATCAGCAGGACGTTCAAAGGATTTTAGATAAAGAGGAAGGCCTGCCTATATTAGTGGGAGGTACAGGATTATACATAGATTCAATTATATACAATTATGATTTGCAACCTCTTAATAAACGAAATACAGATTTCAGTAGAAAAAAATTAGAGAAAATGGATATTGAACAGCTTCAATCACTTATAGAACCTGCTATTTTAGATAGCCTCAATAATAGTGACCGAAACAATCCAATTAGATTGATCAGAACTATTGAAAGAAGAAATATAAATTACAGAAAAGGTCTGCCCACAAAACACTTATATCTGTTCCTAGATATTGAAATAAAAGAGTTAGAAGACAAAATTAAAAAGAGAATAAAAGCAATGTTTAAAGATGGTTTGCTGAAAGAGAATAAAAGATTAATAAAGAAGGGATATAATTATGAAATACCTGCTATGCAAAGTATTGGATATCAAGAATTCGAAGAGTATTTTAAAAATAATAAAAGTCTAAAAGAAGTAGAGTCAGATATTATCTTACACACTTTACAGTATGCTAAAAGACAAAGGACTTGGTTTAGAAAAAACAAAGAAATTAGAAAAATTAAAAATTACAAACAGGCTTACTGTGAAATATCAAATTTTTTAAGTATCTCATAATTTCTATTTTTAATTCTTACTAAGTCTAATTCTTCTAAACTAAAAAGTATTTCTTCTTTTTTAAAATCTTTTGATATATTTCTTACATCTTTTGAAATATTGGAATACTCCTGCCTGCTTAGATCTTTGTTTATTCTCCCCAATGCTATATGAGGAATAAACTGAACATTATCTTTTATTTTTAGTTTCCTAGTTATTTGATACTTTAAATCCCTTAACATATCTCCTCCACGTTCAATTTCTAAATATACAAGACCTTTCAAATTTCTATTGGATCCAAGCTTAATATTACCTATAGATAATCGTACAGATTTCTTAAAAATGTTTTTCAATTTATATGAAATATGCAATCTTTTTAGTAGTCCAATATACCCAGGGAGATTCTGTACTTTTATATAATAACAGGATGGTTTTACCCATCTCACCTGTATACCCATATCGGCAAATATTGTAGACACTCTGTTTACTCGCTTTATTGCTTGTCTTCTAGTTTGATCATCTATAAAAAATCCTAAGAAGTGATTCATAGCTATTTTTCTATCTTATCAAATCCTGTGTATTTCTGTAGAATTTCAGGAATTAAAATACTACCATCTTTCTGCTGATTAGATTCTAATATCGCAACCATTAATCTGCTTGTAGCTAAACCTGAAGCATTTAGAGTGTGCATATATCGAATTTTCCCATCTTTTCCTTTGTATCTCATATTTCCTCTTCTAGCTTGATAATCTCTGGCATTAGATATAGAGCTTACTTCATAATATTTTTGAAGAGCTGGGAGCCATACTTCGACATCAATAGTTTTAGCTGCAGGTGCAGCACAATCTCCCGCGGCAAGCTGCACACTGTTGTAATGCAGGCCTAAACCTTCCACTAACTTTTCCGCTTTACCTACTAATTCATCAAAAAGATCATCTGATTGATCTGCTGTAGAAAAGATATACATTTCAACTTTGTTAAATTGATGAACTCTAATAAGCCCTCTTTCACCAGTTCTATAGCTTCCTGCTTCTTTACGATAACAAGGAGTATATGCAAAGAATTTCTGCGGTAATTGACTCTTTTTTAATACTTCATCTCTATAAATATTTGTTAAAGAAGTCTCTGCTGTTGGTATCAGACACTGTTCCTCGTTTACCCAATACACATCATCTTTAAACTTCGGTAACTGTCCTGCAGCATATGCGGCATCAGAATTAACAATATGAGGAGGGATAATCATTTCATAACTATCTTTTAGATGTTCTGCAATAAAGTAATTAATTAAAGCCCATTCCAGTTGTGCACCCTTCCCCCTATACATACTAAAATTACTTCCGGACATCTTAGCAGCGGTTTCAAAATCCAGAATACCTAAATTTTCTCCCAATTCAAGATGATCTTTCAGTTCAAAATCAAAAACAGGTTTTTCTCCATGAGTTTTAATAATCTGGTTATTCTCCTTCCCTCCACCTGCAACATTCTCATCTGGAATATTAGGCAAAACTTCTAGTAGATGAGTCAATTCAGTCTCCTTTTTTCTTAGTTTTCCTTCTATTTCTTTAACCTGATTAGATTTCTCTTTTAATTCTAATATTAAATTCCCAAATTCTTCACTACTTTTTTCAATTTTAGGCATCTTTTCATTGTATTTGTTTTGCTCAGATCTTTTTTGATCATACTCTGTTTGTAATTCTTTCTTTTCTTTATATACTCCAATTATTTTATCCAAGTCCAGTTCTTCTTCCGACATTCTTTTTACCAAACCTTCTTTTACTTTTTCTGTATCATTAACAATCCTGTTTATATCTATCATTAGAGATTAGAAATTTCAATTTAAAAACATCTTTCAACTGTTTGTATTATATTCTGTATAATTAGTATAATCAAGGAATGGATAAAAAACATAGACAATTAAAGAAATATATTGAGGAAGCTAAAAACATTTTAATAGTTTCCCATAGAGGACCTGATATGGATGCATTCTGCAGTATGCTTCTTACTAAAGAATTTCTTAATATTTACTATCCTGAGAAGTCAGTAATTGCAAAAGCCAAACAGCTTCCCAGTTTTAATGTTCCAAGAATGCATGATATTACCGTAGTTGAGACTATAGATGAGGGAGATGAAGATTTAATAATTATTGTTGATGCTGCCGAGATTGATGTCGTTTGTGATGAAGATGATAGTTTGATTGACACCTCAAAGCCAATTATGGTTATAGACCATCACACAACTGAAAGAAATAAGCATGAGCTAATAATAAATCAGGGACATAGTTCTGCATGTGAACAAGTTATTCTTTCCTTTAAAGAAATCTTAGGTAAAAGATTTAAACTTACAAAAGAGATTGCTCAATTAGGACAATATGGTATTAGTGCTGATACAGGTAGATTCATGTATGAAAATACAACTTCTGGAACTTTTAGAATGTATGCTGATTTATATGAATTTAGTCCAATGGACTTAGAGGAGGTTACCTATAAAGTAAACAAGGTCCCCATTGGGTCTATACCCATAATAATTAAGCTTCTTAAGAGATTTCAGATAGAGAAGGATATGGCTTATACATATATAAACAGAGAGGATCTTGAGAAGCGGGATAAATCGGATGCAAACGAAGCTTTTAGGTTTGTTAAAGATAATTTTCTCCGTTATGTCCAGGGTGTACATTGGGGTTTTATAATCAAACCAATAGCAGATGAACTCAATAATTGGTCCGTCTCATTTAGAGGTATCAAGGATTATCAGAGAGTCGATACAATTGCAGAAGATCTTGGTGGAGGTGGCCATATGTATGCCAGTGGAGCAAAGCTAGAATATTCAGAATCTAAAACCATAGATGAAGTACTAAATAATGTCCTTAGAGTAATTAAAAGGTATGTTCCTAATTCTTAGTTTTTTTATCCTTAGATTGATTTTCTAATTCTTTTACTTTCCACATAAATAGTCTACTTTTATCTTTTGCCTCCGGATAGTCTGCCGTAAATCTATATGCACTTTCAAGTAAGCTTCTTTTTTTTTCTTTAGCCCACTTTATATACATAGACATTCTTTCTTTATCATCTAACGTATTAGCTAACCATGCTCCATATGATTGGTATTCTTTAGTTACATATCCTTTCTTTTTCCCACTAATATATTTAGCACTTGTGTATTCTGAGGTATCAAATAGTTCTTCTTGATCCTTTTCACCTTTGCTTTTTTGATCATCACTTACTTTCCTTTTTAGTTGAGTGATTATATTCCCTATTGATTGCATATATGATTATACCTTCTTTTTATTTCTCAGGTTTCATTATTGGGTAGGCAATACACTCTCTTAAACTAGGTGCATCTGTTAAAACCTTCACCCACCTATCAATACCCAATCCCGAACCACTCTGAGGAGGCATGCCGTATTCCATAGCTTCAACAAATTTATAGTCGGCTGTCCAACTTTCAGAGTCCTCATCACCTATCTTAGTTTCTTGCTGTTCTTTAAATCTTTCCATCTGATCGATTGGATCATTTAGCTCTCCATATGTTCTACACATTTCCATAGAATCAATTACAAACTGAAACATCTGAACATATTCCCCGTTACTACCTTCAACTCTTTTAGCTAAAGGAGTAAGGATATATGGATAATCTATAACAAATACTGGATCAAAGAGATTTGGTCTAACCTTCTGTTTCCAGATCTGATCTATTGTGGTACTCCAACCCAAGTCATCTTCAAGGTCGACACCCTTCTCTGTTGCAACTTTCTTTAATTCTTCTAAATCATCACATTTATCTAAATCTATACCTATATGCTCTATGAACAAGTCATTGTACCTTGCAACTTTATACGGAGGAGTCATATCCAAAGTTTTTCCATGATATTGGAATTTATAATCTCCTACAATTTCTTTAACCATACCTGCAAAGAGTTCTTCATGGAATTTTATATTATCCTCCAGCGTAGCATATGCCCAGTAGAATTCCAGCATTGTAAATTCTGGATTATGTTCTGCGTCAACACCTTCATTCCTGTATACTCTGGCTATCTCAAAAACTTTCTCAAACCCCCCTATCGTGGATATCTTTTGCCACAGTTCCCCAGCACAAATTCTAAGATATAGATCCATATCATATGCGTTTATATGTGTTTTAAATGGCTCCGCCTGTGCACCTGCAGGATTTACTTCTAATGAAGGGTTCTCTATCTCAACAAACCCCTTACTCCACAGAAACTCTCTTAGATAACGAAGTAATTTAGCTCTTTTTTCAATTCTTTCTTTTGATTCTGGATTAACAAGAAAATCTAGATACCTTTGTCTAAACCTGATATCTTCATCCTGTATTCCAACCCATTTCTCCGGTAATGGTCTAATTGATTTTGCTAGAATGCCGAGTTCTTTAACCTCAACCGAAATCTCTCCCGTTTTAGTTCTGCATACAGTACCCGCAGCATCTACAAAATCTCCAACATCAAAAAGTTTTAGATCATCCCAATTTTCTTCGGAGAAATTATTCTTTTTTAAATAGAGCTGTATAGTTCCAGAGATATCTTTTAATTTTATAAAAGAGATCTTACCCAGCTCTCTAAAAAACATAATACGTCCCGATACTACAACTTCTTTACTTTCGAAATTGTCATAATCTTTAAGAACATCATTTGCCATAGTAGTTCTCTTTGACTTAGCAGGATATGGATTTATTCCTTTCTCTTTAAATTTTTGAACTTTCTCTATCCTGGCTTTTCTGATCTCATCTATCATTGCCATGGCTATGATTTTTTAATTTATCTATACTTTGCATTATACCACAAGGATTTGAGTAAATATTTTAAGTACAATATAATAGAGTTATTAAATTTGTATAATTTAGATATGGATCTACTACAGAAGGTTACAGCATTGGCTAAAAGGAGAGGAATAATATTCCCAAATTCAGAAATATACGGTGGTATAGGAGGATTCTATGACTACGGACCTGTAGGTGTTGAAATGAAAAACAATCTCAAGAGATATTGGTGGAAAGATATGGTTGATACTAGAGAAAATGTAGTTGGTATAGATGGTTCCATTATCACACACCCTAAAGTATGGGAGGCTTCCGGCCATGTGGAGAATTTCGGAGATGAGGTTGTAGAGTGTAAAAAATGTCATAAAAGATTTAGAGCAGATGAAATAGACAATAAGTGTCCTAACTGTGGTAGTACAGAGTTGACAGAGTCCAGATCTTACAATCTACTCTTTGAAACATACATAGGCGTAGTAGATGATGAGAGAATGAAAGCATATCTTAGAGGTGAAGCCTGTCAGACAATATACTTAGATTTTAAGAATGTTGTTGATAGCACTAGACAAACTATACCATTTGGTATTGCCCAGATTGGTAAGGCTTTTAGAAATGAAATTACTCCCGGTAAGCTAACTTTTAGATCCAGAGAGTTTGAACAGTGGGATATGCAATTTTTTGTACATCCTGATAACATGCAGAAGTATTTTGACTATTGGATGGAGGAGAGAATGAAGTTTTACAAAGGATTGTATAGAAACCACAAAAATTTAAGATTTTATCAACATCCCAAAGATAAATTAGCTTTTTATGCTAAAGATGCATATGACATTGAGTATAAAATGCCATGGGGATGGGGAGAAAATGAGGGTATACACTGGAGAGGTGATTATGATTTAACACAGCATAGTAAATTTTCAGGTAAAGATCTCACATATACAGACCCTCAAACCGGAGAAAAATATACACCTAATATTGTAGAAACTTCAGGTGGGGTAGATAGAACATTTTTAATGCTTCTTTTTGATGCCTATGAAGAGGAAAAATTAGACAATGGTGATACTAGAACCGTACTAAAAATTCACAAAGATATAGCTGCATATAGAGCGGCCATATTCCCATTGGTTTCTAATAAAGAAGAAATTGTTAATAAAGCTAGAGAGGTTTTTAACTTACTCGCAGGCGATATAAAAGTCATATGGGACGCTAGAGGCAATATTGGTAAAAGATACAGATATCAGGATGAAATAGGCACACCTTACTGTATAACAATTGATTATGATACTCTAAAAGATAATACAGTTACCATAAGGGATAGAGACAGTATGGAGCAAACACGTGTTAATATAGACAATCTCAAAGAAGAAATCCAAAAGTAATATTAGCAAATATATAAGACTTTATACGTAACCTTTTTTTTGTCTTTACCCTCAAGAGAAATCTTGCTCCCAACTTTTAATCCTTTTAATCTCTTGCCTATTTCCGATTCTACAGAAATTCTATTCTTAGATGGATCAACTTCAACAGGTGAAACAAGTTTAAATATTTTAACATCTTTCTTGTAACCAAGAATTATCTCAGAGCCTATCCCTGTTGTTATTTTACATTCTTCTTTAGAAATTTTTGATCTGGCAAGGATATCTCTAATCTCTCTTATCCTATCCTCTAACTTCTGCTTTTCCTCTATAACCATTATCAGATCATCCTGATTTTCTCCCCTGGACAATTCACGGGCCTCTGCTAATCTCCCTGAAATTTCTTTTCTATCAATCTCAACTAGATGCTTTAATTCTTTTTCCAGTTCTTTTTTCTTTCCTTTTGATAGAAACAGGGCTTTTATGTTCATACTCCTAGTCTACTCAATTTACATGACTCTATTTGAGTATATATTAGTCACAAGAGGCTATCAATGACTTGTAATATAGTATTAAGAAAACACTAGAGGTTTTTTAAGAATGCTGTTTTCTCCAATCTTCTATCTTTCTGTGATTACCTGACAGTAAAATTTTAGGAACTTTCCAGCTATTAAAACTCTCAGGTTTTGTGTATTGAGAGTAATCTAGTTTATCCTTTTCACTAAATGATTCATTTTCCAAAGATTTCTCGTTGCCCAAAACTCCGGGAATTAATCTTGTTATACTATCAACCAACACTAAAGCGGGTAGCTCCCCTCCTGATAGGATATATTCTCCTATTGAGAATTCGAAGTCTACTAAATGATCATGCACTCTCTGATCAACACCCTCATAACGACCGCAGATGATAATATAATGTGCATTTTGGTTCTGTGAAAATTTTTCTATTTTAGACTGAGTAAGCTTCTCTCCTTTAGGAGTAGTTATACATACAATACTACCTTTCCTTTTCAACTCCTCAATGGCTTTATATATAGGTCCGACTTTCATTACCATGCCTGGTCCCCCTCCGTATGGAGTATCATCAACCGTTTTATGTTTATCATCAGTCCATTTCCTTAAGTCATGGACTTTGATTTCCACCAACTTCTTTTCCTGAGCAATTCTTAAAATCCCAGTATTTATATATTCCTGGATAATATTAGGAAAAATTGTAATTATATCAAATTTCATAAGTTTGGTACCGCTACTGGGAATTGAACCCAGATTGCAGGATTGAGAATCCTGTGTCCTAACCGTTAGACGATAGCGGCTTAACAATGCCTATTTTATCATATCTTTACACTCTCTCCAAACATTGATTTGAAAATCTAAATAGTATATAATCTTGAGTTGACTTTTACCTCCCATTTAAGATATTATGACTAATTTAAAATTATTTAATTTGGTGTCCTGACAGAATGGGCAAACTAAAAATATTTCAAAATCTGCTCACTACCCAAGGAGTTAAAAAAATAAAGAAGAAAATTGAACATAGGGAGAATGTTCTTAGAAAAGAACTTGCTGAGACCCTTAATGAAATGAGACACCAAGGAGATGTAAGCGAAAATGACGGTTACTCACTTGCTGTAGAAGAAAATGAACAAAACGAAGAAGAAATCTCTCGATTAAAGGAATTACTAAAAAACTCCAAAATTGTTAAAAAAGTTGGAAAAACCCGAGTTGGAATTGGTAATAAAGTTACTATTTCTTACGGTAGGAATAAAAACAAAGTATATACAATTGTAGGAGAAGATAATGCTAATCCATTAGAAAATAGAATTTCCTACAAATCTCCAATAGGAAATGCTCTAATTGAAAAAAAAATAGGAGATGAATTCAAGCTTGATACTCCAAAGGGGAAAATCAGGTGTAAAGTAAAAGCTATCGAGTAAATTAAGGATGTATAAACGTCCCAGTCTGTAAAATTTTCTCTATACTTTCCTCTTCATCCAAAGTACTTCCCCCAGCAATAAAAAAGGAGAGGTTTTTTCTAGAACAAAACTGCACACTTCCGACATCAAGAGGCATATTTCTATTAGGTTTATGCTTTTCCCCTGAAACAATATTGAAAAGTTTAAAATACTCTTTCCACGTAATATCCTTTATAGGTTTCGCATCAAAAAACTCTTTTGGATCTTTATCATACACATAATCTATATTGGATATTTTATGAACTCTACCAATTTCTAGAATATCAGCAAAAACCGCAGAATCCATATCTGTACTCCAGCCAACTTTCAAACCACCAGATATCATAGTATGACCGTCTGAATGAACCAAAAATTCATATGCATCCCCCAAAGTCTTTGGAACAAATATCCTATCATTCTCAAAAAAAGATGCCAGTATAGTAGCATTTGTCTGGGTTAAAGACATAGATATATTATGTAAATATTTCTCCCCTCCAATTTCATCAGCTATTTTATCCTGCATACTTCTAGATAGTCCTCCCCCTCCTGTTACAAAAACCATTTTTGAGTATTTCTCTTGATTCTCGTAATACCAGATTTTTAGACGCTTAAACAGATCAAAATTAATATTTAAAAGCTGATCATAAATAATTGACCCCCCGACTTTAAGGACTATTATTTTTTTATCCATTATAGATTGAATATTAAAATTAAAGCTATCGTGCCAAATAATAATGGAGGGAGGTAATCTAAAAATTTATATCTTCCCTCAAATCTGATATTCCAAAGAGCAATTATTATATAAAAAGCAACCGTCCCTATCGCTGTAGCTGTAAATATACTCTGAGATACAAAAATATTTGTACTTAATGATACAAAGACTGCCGAAAGTATAGATACTAGCAGTGATGAGAGATTAATTCTATCATGCAGTTGCAATTCAGATAAAAACATAACTAGGGCCAGTCCTGCAATTATCAACATCTTTATTATAAAAGAAACATCAAATCTCAAAAAGACATTAATTGATAGACAAAATGCCAGAATACAAACTAAATTAAATATTCCTTTTGTAAGAGCGTTTATTCTATAGATCTTCTTTAAGGAACTTTTTACATTTATAAAAAGGATTAGTACAACCGACATAGATAAAACAGTCACCCAGCAGGACATAGCAATATCTTTATTAAAATAAAGATATAACATAAAAGTCACAAGGAAAACTACAGGCAAGATAAAATAATCAAAAAACCTATTTTTAAAAGATATTCTTTGTATCACCTCACTATACTGTGAAATTTTCCTCCCCGAAAATAAAAAGAATGTTCTGATAAACCAGGTTTCCAATACAATTAGGTTCAACATTCCTATCATCACTAATAAAAATCTTGAAGTTGTGATAGTAGTAAGGTATATGAAGAATACAGAAAGAATGATTATAAGTAGCCAATATATCAACTCTCCTTTAATTATATCCATCAATCTATTTTTCTTCATACAAATATTCCTCCAAACCCTTTAAATAGTCCTATTGTTAAAATCGTGATCCAAAGTGCTATCGCAAAGAGATCTCCGATATTTCTCCCAAGTTTTCTCCTTTTCCACAATACATATACCTCAATAGCCAAAAGAATCAAAATAAAACCTACCAGTATTATATTTATCCCTTCTGTACTTCTTATACTATTAATCAAAAGAGGTAGACTAAAGTTGCTATACTCCTCCGTCTCTCCCTCCAAAAAATATTCCGTAATGTCAATTTCTGAAGTATTCCCTGCCTGGTCTGAAATACTCAAAACAACTTGGTCAGATGGTTCAAATTCCTCCAGTATAATATCTTCTGTATCCGCTTTCAGAAAAGATTTTTCTTGTTCACCATTAATAACCCTTATCTCATACCAATCTTCATCTGTTTCAAAACTAATAGTAAACGTCTTTTCATCATTAACTACTGCTATAGAGTCCCGCATAATTGTTGGAGCTATTGTATCAACTTCAAAATCAACAGAATCACTAACTATATCAGTTCCTTTAACTTTTGCCTCTAAGCTATGCCCTCCTTCTTCCCACTTTTCTTCAGATGAATACTCCCATGTTGTTTTCTCTCCGTTAATCTCAGTAAGATTTTCTTCCGAATCATAGAGTTTTACCGTATACTCATCTTTATCTCCTTCAACCTCTCCTTTAATTAAAATAGATGCATCATTAAAAATATCTCCTGTTTTAGGATATGTTATACTGATGGCTTTAATCTCACCTGTTTCAATTACGGGCGATTTAGTAACAGGAGTTTTCGTCTCTTGGGTAGTAGATTCTTCTGATGTACTCTCAGATGTACTTCCATATACTTCAGAGGTAAGATTCCCAAACATTTGAACAACAAGCGTTGTTTCTTTCCCAAGCAGTACCCCTGTTTTTACTGCAATACCAATATCCTGATAATTCTCACTTAATATATTATCCCGGTGGGTAGGGCTTGCCATCCATGCTTCAACCACTCCCTCAGATGTTCTAAAGCCTTTGGCTAAATTTTCTCCTGCATAAACATAAGCGTAACCTGCTGCCGTTATAAACTGCCACGGTGTTTCACCATTAGGACCGTAATGATCCCAATACTGTTCCTCAAACATATTTTCAGCCTTAGCTTTTGCAGCAACAGTAAGTTTAGAGTTTGTATTCAAAGTATTTAATCCTGCAGCAACTCTTTCTTGATTAGTAAGAGATATTAAAGTACTTGGGCTAATATCACTTGCAGATATTGGAGATATACCTAAAACTCCACCGAATATATTTACGACAATCAAGATAACTGTATATATTACAAGAACACCTTTTCTCAAAAGATAAGGTTTATATTTATTTTTTTTAGTAGGTATGAATAATTCTCTCATGGTATTCTCTGTGTATATAGTAACTTATTTTTACAAAAGAAAAAAGTTTTCAAGGACAGAATCTTGATAAACATCTTAAACTTATTTTTCACAAGAGTCAAAATGCTTTACATAAACACAAAAGGAACCTCTCAGTTCCTTTTGGCTTCTCTACAGAGAATTTCCGGCAGCTTAAATACTACTTTACAGCAGTCTTCAGGGTTTTACCTGCTTTGAATGCAGGAACCTTTGTCGCTGGAAGCATAATCTCTTCCATTGTCTTAGGATTAATTCCCTTTCTTGCAGCTCTGTTTCTAACTTCAAACTTACCAAATCCAGTTAATAGTACTGGTTCGCCATCTCTTAGTGAATCTGTTATTGAGTCAAGAACTGCCTCTAAAGCTGCTCTTGCCTGTTTCTTAGTAACGCCCGTTGCATCTGCTATTGCTTCTACAAGATCTTTCTTTAGCATTTTTGCTTACCTCCTTTTTATTGATGCAAATCCTTTTTTAACAAAGGATTTGTTGTATTTATGCTAATAAAATATGAGAAATAGGCACTTTCGTCAAGGATGTTTTAATTATAGGATATAAACAGAGAATTTACAAAAACCTTTGATTTTATGGGACTTTTAGAGTATAAATTGAACAAATCCTTTTATGAAAAGGTCCTTTGATTATAAAACTCAAATAATGCCTCTATGAGGGCATTATTTTGTATAATCTTTGTCATCACCAGCACAATTTGTTTATACGAATAAAAAGAAGTGGCTTTATACCACTTCTTTTTACCATTTTAGTCCTTATAGTATTTGCTACTAGAAGATACTGTTATTTAGCTGTTTCTGTAGCACGAATTTCACGAATCACTGTTATTTCAACATTTCCTGGATAACTTTGGGTCTGTTCAATCTTCTCTGCAATTTTTTTAGCAAGTACTGTAATTTCGTCATCCGAAACATGACTTGGTTTTACAATTACTCTTAGCTCCCTACCTGCTCTAATTGCAAAAACTTCTTCCAACTTATCTTTCCCTATTTCCTTAGCTACGTTCTCAATTCCTTCAATTCTCTGTATATACTGTTCATAACTATCCTTTCGTGCACCAGGTCGTGATCCTGATATAGCATCAGCCATATAGACTATTACAGCTTCAACAGATTGAGGTTCAATATCAAGATGGTGAGCTTCGATAGCATTAACCAATTTCTCATCAAGCAGATATTTCCTAGCTATCTGGCCGGAAATATGATGATGAGGACTATCAATCTTATGAGTTAATACCTTTCCGACATCATGTAACAAACATGCTTTTTTAACCAGATCTACATCTGCTCCCAACTCAGCAGCTAGTACAGCGCCTATTCTAATAACCTCAATTGTATGAGCCATAAGTGATTGTCCATAACTTGTTCTATATTTCAACTTACCAACAAGTTTAAGAAGATTAATATCTATTCCCAGCCATCCTGCTTCCTCAGCGAGAATCTGACCATTCTTTTTAATTTCTTTGGATATTTCATTCTTAGCTTTCCTTATGGACTCTTCAATAGATCCGGGATGAATTCTGCCATCTTTTATAAGTTTACTAAGAGCGACATAAGCAATCTCTCTTCTTAATGGGTCAAATGAAGAAAGGGCAATTGCATCAGGAGATTCGTCAACTATTACATCAACCCCTGTTAATTTCTCAAAGGCCCTAATATTTCTTCCCTCCTTGCCTATAACTCTTCCTTTTACTTTATCATCATCGATTTTGATCGTAGCTGTAGTTGTATCCCCCACATAATCCGTAACTATTCTCTGCATTGATTCTACAAGGATATTCTGCGCCTTATCTTCTGCTGTTTCCTCCGCCTTCTTTTCCGCATCTCTAATCTTTTTTGCCTTATAGTTCATAATGTCTTCATCAACTTCTTTCATTAATTTCTGCCTAGCTTCATCCCTTGTCAAACCTGAAATTTTCTCAAGCCCTGTCTCTAATCTGTTTTTATCCTTTTCTAATCTCTCAGCATATAATTTTAAGTTCTTATCCCTTTCTTCTATTTCCTCACTTTTATCATCTAGTATCTTCGACCTTTTATTCAACTTCTTTTCTCTTTCTATCAGGATCTCTTCATGTTCAGTGTTCTCTTTCCTTATCTGCTTTACTCTCTTTTCCTCTCTCTTTCGCATCTCCTCAACCTCTTCTTCAGCTTCCACAAATCTTTTCTTAAGAAGATCCTTCGCGATTTTTTCAATTTGATCTTGAGGAATGTTCTTAATATTCACCCATTTAAGACCGTATTTTAAAACGATAAAAGTCACAAGAGCAGAACCTCCAGCAAGGGCTAGTATTATTCCTATATCCATAACTTTTAGATTAACAAATTAAGCGTGTTAAACGCTATGCTTAAGAGGATAGACACTCCAACGACATAGAAGAAAGACTGTTGGTATAGATATAATTTTTCATTCTAAAGTCTTTATTTTATATTAATTACTTATCAAATATTTATTCTAAAAAACCTCTATTAACAAGCATAATAGCATATTAACTGTATAATCATATCATTTTTACGATCATCTTGCCAGATCTATCTCCTTGTTCTATATTGTTTTTGCATACTTCTATGTTTACTCTTCAAACGGGTTTCTGATCCTTGAACAAGATGTTTTCTAGTATCTGGAACATACTGTATATAAATTTGAAATAACGAAATCCAGTGCTGTACATCCAGCTGTGTAGGTTTCATATCTTTCAAATGGAGATCTTTTTTAATCCTCTTTAACTGCTTATATGAAAAAATTTCTTCAAAAGCTTTTAGTACAGTAGGTTTCCATTGATTAAATCCATAAATAATAAAATCTCTATATGCTTGGTTTAATTCCAGTCTAATTAAAGGTTCTTTCTTTTTAGTAAATTCTGCTAAAACAGCATTTATATTAGGAATAGGAGAAAATTGATCTTTATCAATCTTCTGAAGAATTTTCATATTATAAAAAGGTTGTAATAGAATTGAAGTTTGAGAATTTTTACCTATTGGTTTCCCTATAAATCTTCCAGCGGCTTTATCCTGTATTATTAAATAAGTAGATTGTGGAGGATTTTCGGATTCAAGTAATTTTGTCACAATATCTGCTGTCATATTAAATGGAATATTAGAAAACACTTTATATTGATAATTCGGTAATTGCCATTCTAAAAAATCTCCTTCTATAATCTCAACACCACCAAAATCTACAAATTCATTTTTTAATTGAAGAACTAAATGATGATCGTATTCTACCCCAATGACTTTTTTACATCTTAATGCCAACTTTTTTGTAATAATCCCCCTCCCTGAGCCTATTTCAACAACAGTATCTTCTGAAGTAATATCCGATTGATCTATAAGGGTAGAAACAAGATTAGGATCTTTCAAAAAATTTTGTGAAATTGTAATATCTTTCTCCATGAAAATTTTATGACAATCCATTAATTAGTCTTTGATAATATCTCAAATTATGAATCGTAGCCAATGTAACACCAGTTGCTTCCCCAATTTTCAAAAGATGGTGTATATACGCTCTACTATAATTCTTACAAACTTCACAATCACATTTCGAATCTATCGGTTTTAGATCGTTTGCATATTCTGCATTTCTTATCCTTAAAATCTCATTTTCCATATCTGAGCTATACAAAGTCCCATGTCTAGCATTTCTTGTTACTAAAACTGTATCAAACCAATTATATCCAAGTTCTGAGGCTTTTCTAATATCTTCAGGTTTACCAACTCCCATAGCATATCTAATCTTATCCTCAGGAGTATTCTCTATTACAACCTTCATCTCATCCAATACAAGCTCACCGTCCTTATCCACGACAAAACCCCCGAAATTATATCCATCAAATCCTATATCTACTAAAACCTTCACACACTTTTCTCTAAGATCTAGGAAATTTGCTCCTTGTACAACGCATGTGAGTAATTTCCCAGTCTCTTTTGTCCCTCCATATTCTTTATTAAAATGATCTTTACACCTTTGAGCCCATTTAATGGTTCTTTCTACTGATTCTTCTGCTTCTTTTCTAGTTAACCCTGTATCTCTGCAATCATCTAGACAAACAAGTATATCACCCCCTATTTTCATCTGAAAATCAATAGAGCTTTCTGGTGTTAATTTATATTTAGTACCATCTTTGGGTGAATAGAATACAACACCTTTTCTATCTATTTTTCCTCTCCACTTCTTAGAATGAATTAACGAAAATACTTGAAACCCTCCGGAATCTGTAAGAATCATACCATCCCAATTCATCAATTTCTTTGCTCCCCCCAATTTAGCTATATTATCAACTCCATAGTTTATCAATAGATGTAGTGTATTCGTAACAATAGCTGTTGTACCAGTATCTTTTAATTGTTTAGTTGTCAAGAATTTTACAGCTCCTCTTGTAGCATCTGGAAGAAAGAGCTTCTGTTTCGTTAATTGTTTTAAATCTATCATAGGCCTGTAATTATATCATCAATATAGCAATTTCTTTAGATTTTAAGTAAAATCTAGCATGAGAGATTTACAAAAAAATCCAGTAAGAACACTTTTTTTAGGAAGCAGCTGGGAATCAGTAGAGACCTTAAAATATCTTGATAATGATCAAAGATTTAATATAGTTGGAGTAATTACTACTACTGACAAACCTACAGGTAGAGAGCAGATATTGAGATCTACGGATGTAAAAAAATACGCTGTTGAAAATAATATTAAAGTTTTTCACACAGAGAAGAAGGAGAAGAAATACAAAGAGGCTTTAGATATTTTCCAACCAGAATTAATAGTTTGTAAAGCTTTTGGAGAAATAGTCCCTGAATTTTTTATAGATTATCCAAAATACAAATCAATCAATATTCACTTCTCTATACTTCCTAAGTATAGAGGTGCAGTGCCTATACAGAAGGCTATATTAAATGGAGAGGAGGATACAGGAATTACAGTAATGCTTATGTCAAAAAACTTAGATGAAGGTGATATTCTGAAGACACATAAGGAAGAAATTCTCCCAAACGACACAAATCTATCTTTAAGAAAGAAGCTAGTTAACAAAACTGCCAAAATACTTGGAAATACTTTGGAAGAATGGATAAATGGAAAGATTAAACCCAAAAAACAGAATAATGATAAAGCTACTTACTGCTGGCAGAAAGATATATCGAAAGAAAGTGCACAGATTGACTGGAAGAGTATGGAGCCGGAATATATAGAAAGAATGGTTAGAGCTTTTATTCCATGGCCTATTGCGTGGACAGAATGGAATGGTAAAAGATTAAAAATTTTCAATGCGGAATTAAAGGAATGTAAAAATAGTAAAGATGCAGGAAATCTATTCATAGATAATAACGATTTGTTATTTAGTACCAAAGAAAAAGATATTTGCTTAAAGATAAATGAGCTACAGCTTGAAGGAAAACAGAAAATGTCCTTACGAGAATTTATAAATGGGTTTCAAAACCAATTGTAGTATGCACAAGTATTCAGTAAGCCGGATTCTGTATAATGATGACTATCTGTCTATGCGGACAAACCTTGCTCCAGGAAGGGGTTACCACGCAATGTTTTATTACTAAAACACCCGGTAGTCTCTTACACTACCATTTCACCCTTATCCTACTAACTGTAGGTCAGTAGGACGGTATATCTTTCTGCTGCCCTTTTCTCCATGAGATCACTCCCATCCAACTCTCATTGGTTCCACTTACGGAGTCCGGACTTTCCTCGCCTATTATCTAGGCGCAGTCATCTAGAATACTTGTACTACATATTATACCATTATTTCTTCTTTCCCTTAGTCTTTCTCTTTCCTCTTTTAACCAAAACTACTATGATCACTACTATAGCAATTACTGGCGAAAATGCTACTATCCATATTAAAAGATTTGCTAATACAATACCAAAATCTACAAGATAGCTAAATGCTGTTTTTAAGATACCTAACGGATTCCACTCTTCATCAGTAACCTCCTTTCCCGTACTACTCAATGTTAAGGCCACTGCTACATATGAATAGTCTGTTTGATTATCCAAATACTTAATCTGCCCCTCCAATACTTCAATCCGAGATCTTATATCAGTTAATTGCTCATATACTGCCAGTGTATCCTCTACTGACTCAGCAGTCCCTAAAATTTCGACAAGCTGTTCTTCTGTAGCTTCTAAATTTCTCAATCGGGATTCTAAATCTGTATACTCACTTGTTATATCCTCTGTATAGTAAGATGCATATGTCACTTCCCCATCAATATCTTTGATTTCTGTATACACATCATCAAAGCTTTCTACCGGTATTTTTAAGGTAATGGTAATTGTCCTATCATTTCCTTCACCGCTCTCATAACTGCTTACTACACTCCCATCATAGTCTTTTGAGATACTTAATATGCCCGTTTCAACTACATCCAAATCTTCTACCATTAGACTGATTGTTCCGCTCTTTATAATTTTGCTTGAAGTATCTACTTCCTCACTATCTGCAGAGTCGAGGGTTCTACTATCCTCTAATGCTGATTCAACACCCTCAAAAAATTCAGATTCCCCAGTTGATAAAGAACCGTAGCCACTTGTATTATATTTTGAACTACCAATGTCGAAATAACTCACTATACAGTAACCGATATACAGAATTAACATAATTCCCAAAATAATGGATATTATTGTTAAAACCTTTTTACCTTTTTTAGATAAAGCCATGATATTAATAACTTAATTTAATATCCCATTTTACAACCTGGATTAAAACAAAGTAAAGAAGAAATCCTTGTTGGATTTTATCTTTTTGAGAATTGAGGTCTCTTTCTTGCTTTTTTATGATGATATTTCTTCCTCTCTACAGCTCTAGGATCTCTTGTAATAAGATTGGCTTCTCTTAATTTAGGCTTTAAACTTTCATCCATAGCATATATTGCTCGTGCTAATCCGAGCTGTATAGCTTCTACCTGACCGGTAGTACCCCCTCCCTGTACTTTTACAGTAAAATAATACTTACCCCTTAATTCTACAGCATCTAAAGGTTCCATTATTTTCCTCTCTGCATCAGGAATACCTCTCAAATACTCCTCTATTGGCATACCATTAATTGTTGATGCTTTACTCCCCTCATAGATTCTTACTCTACAGGTCGATGTTTTTCTTCTTCCTATTCCTTCAAAATATTTTTTCTTACTCACTTATATTTTAATTATAATTTATACTCTTCAGGTTTCTGAGCAGTATGCGGATGCTCATTACCTTTACATACAAAAAGCCTGTTCATTCTCCCGTCTCTAAGTTTGTTTTTAGGAAGCATATTTTTCACAGCAAGCTCTATAACCCTAGTAGAATCTTTTTTAAGCTGTTCATCAAACCTTATCTCCTTTAACCCTCCTGGGTATCCTGTATGTCTTCTGTACATTTTTTTCTTCTCCTTTCCTCTTGTAAGTTTAATCTGATCACTATTGATCACAACAACAAAATCACCACAATCTATATTAGGTACTATTTCTGGTTTATGTTTACCTATCAGCAATGATGCAATTTGTGTAGATGCCCGGCCAAGTATCTGGTCTTTAACGTCTATCACATACCATTTTCTTTTGACGCTCTCTTTTTTTGTCCAGCTCGTTTTGTATTGCATACTATAAATAATAAAATTATAATCCCGATCTAGTTCTAACTCTCTCTATAGATTTTCTTTCAGATTTTGTTTCTTTAGTTATTATACTCTCCTGTATTCCTTTCTTATCTATATCTTTATTCACCTTTATTCCCTTTTTAGCTTTAGGCACTTTCTTTCCTTTCTTCATAGTTTTCTCTGTCATCTGTTCTTTCTTCTTATCTGCAAAATTGATTAATTCTACTTTAGACATTTCAGCATTATCTCCCGCCCTAAATCCTGTTTTTATCACTTTTACTCCAGTATCTTTCTTCTTTGCATACTTAATAGTTTTTTCTAATAGCTCTCCACTTCCCAGAATACTCACCATTTTCCTTCTTATATTGAGAGATATTTCTTTTTTACTCAGTTTGTATACGAGAGATTGAGCTTCTGCTTTTACTGCTTTTGCTCTTACTGTGGTAGTTTTCAATATCCCGTGTTTAAACAGAGTTCTTATTTGATTTTTAATCAATAATTCTCTGTGAGCTTTCTTTCTACCTAGTTTTTTTACATTAACTCTCTTATACATCTACTACTCTGATTTAATATTAACTCCATACTCATTTAGAAGTTCTACTACTTCATTTAATGACTTATTTCCAAAACCTTGTAGGTTTAATAAGTCTGATCTAGTTGCATCCTGTAGATCACCAACCGTTTTATATCCTCCAGATAGCAATCCTGTTTTTGATCTTTTAGAAATAGGCAACTCTTCTACTTTCCAGCCATGAACTTCGCTTTCTTCTTCTTCCTGAATATCTTCTACATCCATCGTATTGGCCATTTCTGCCAATGCTTCAACCTCTTTCTGAGCCATTCCCATAGAGATCATTACTTTACCCGCAAATTCCTGCAATATTTTCGCTGATTCCAAAAGAGCATCTTTAGGTTCAATACTTCCATCTGTATACACTCCAATTACTACTGCATCTAAATCTGTTCTCTGTCCTTTTCTGGCCTGTTCTACAGAGAGACTTACTCTTTCAATAGGAGAAAAGTCACAATCTAGAGGAATAGTACCAGCTTCAGGTCTATCAATATCTTTGACATCTTTATAGCCGACACTTTTCTCTACAGTAAATTCTATACTAAGCTCTGCTTTTGAGTCAGTCAAAGTCGCTATTTCTATCTCCTCCGATGAAATTTCTACATCACCTGGTAATTCTATATCCTTAGTTGTAACTTTTTTCTTACCGGAGACCTTGATCTTACATACCTTAGGATCATCTGAGCTCATAATAAATTTCAACTGTTTTAGGTTCAGAATTATACTTAAAACATCCTCTTTAACACCTGCAAGAGTAGAATATTCATGTTTTACTCCCTTGATTTTCACAGATGTTACTCCTGCTCCCGGCAGACTAGAATACAAAATTCTTCTTAATGCATTGCCCAATGTATGACCGTATCCTTTTGGCAAAGGAGATATTTCAAATAACCCATAATTCTTCTCTTCGTCCTTTATTACTACTTTTATATCTTTAAAAGCTTCCATATATAGATTTTAAAAATTTATCTAGAATAGAACTCAATGATAAGGTTTTCTTTAATACCTTCATCAATATCATCTCTTCCCGGCAGTCTTGATACCTTAGCTTTAGTATCTTTTCCCTCTAACCATTGGGGTATAGGAAAAAGTTTCTCAGCTGGTGCAAGTTTTGCCATTTTAAGCTCAATTGTATCACCTTCTTTAAGTTCATATGAAGGGATGTTGAGTTTCTTATCATTCACTAAAATATGTCCATGTACAACAGCCTGTCTAGCGGCAGCTCTTGATGGCGCAAAACCAGCATAGTACACAACGCTGTCTAGTCTTAGCTCAAGTATTTTTAAAAACTCTAATCCTTTGTCTGAACTATTCGCTTTAGATCTCCTATCAGCTTTTTTATAAACATTTTTGAACTGTCTTTCTCTCATTCCATATATTCTTTTAACTTTCTGTTTTTCTCTAAGATGAATACCATAATCAAGTAATCTCTGTCTTCTTTTATTCCCATGCTGTCCGGGGATAAAAGGCTTTCTATCCAATGCATTTTTATCAGAAAATGATCTAGCACCTTTAAGGTGTAAATTTACTCCTTCTCTTCTACTTAGTTTTCCTTTTGGTCCAGTATATCTTCCCATTATTTACACTTAATATATTAATTCCTCGGTGCCTTTCTAGGCGTACACCCATTGTGAGGGATAGGTGTTCTATCCGCTAAAGAAGTAATTCTCAACCCAGCAGAGTCAAGCCCTTTTACTGCAGCATTTCTACCAGAACCTGGACCTTTTATAAAGACTTTAACTTCTTTCAACCCAAATTTCTTAATTGCTTTTTCTGCAGTATCCTGTGCTGCTTTGGTTGCCGCAAAGGCAGTACTCCTTCTTGCCCCGTCAAAACCTACAACAGCAGGACTACCCTGCATTAAAACATTTCCTTTTTCATCGGTAAGTGTGATTATAGTATTATTGAAAGTAGCTTGAATCATAGCCATCCCCTTCTGAATTTTTTTCTTTAAAGTTTTTTTTGCTTTATCTTTAGCATTCTTTGCCATAATTTTATGTCTTTTCCAATTTACGTTTTAATCCACCAATAGGTTTGCTCCTCCCTTTTCTAGTGTGAGCATTATGTCTGGTTCGCTGTCCTCTTACAGGTAATCCTAATTTATGCCTTATACCTCTGTAGCATCTGATATCTTTCAACCTCTTTACATCTCTAAAAACTTTCTGTCTTAATTCTCCTTCAGTTTTTACATTCTTATCAATATACGCCCTAACTTTATCAAGATCAGCCTCAGACATTTTATCAACTGAAACATCCCCATCAACATTTACCTTGCTGCATACCTGCTTGGCTTTAGCTTCTCCAATGCCGTAGATGCTCATTAAAGAAACCCATATTTTTTTATCATTCGGTATTTCTACACCAGCTATTCTTGCCATATTAAAAGAAAAAATATTAATTAACCCTGCCTCTGTTTGTGCTTCGGATTCTTTCTGCAATATACATATACACGACCTTTTCTAGTCACAGTATAGCAATCCGGACATATTTTCTTTACAGAAGCTCTAACTTTCATAATTATTTATATCTATAAGTAATTCTCCCCTGATTTTTATCATATGGAGTCATCTCAACCTTTACTCTATCCCCCTCCAAAATACGGATATAGTTCATTCTCATTTTCCCAGATAGATATCCTGTCACTTCATGCTTTCTACCATCTACCTCTACTTCCACTATAAACTTAGTGTTTGGTAGGCATTCCTTTACTATTCCTTCAAATTCATACACTTCCTTTGTATTTTTCGTCATTAAAAAGCTTTTTTATCAACTAAAGACATCCCGTGATTATATCAAAGAATTATCGGCAATTCAAAGATTTTTGAACGTTTATACTTCAATTGACAATTTCCCAGAAACGGTGTAAGAATACCAAATATCCTACAATTATTCAATATATAGCAATAATCCTGCTTACTCACTTTTTCTATTTTGGACTTTGTATATCAACAGAATCCAGATACAGGCTAAAATCATTATAATCCCTGATACCATCATTACTGTATCAAAGTACTTATCTCCCATATTAGCAATAATTCCTAAGATCACGCTAATAACAGCGGTAACTGCACTAACAGCAGAGCCATAAAAAGCGTATTCTTTACCCTCTTCACCTTCATTTACATTGAGTGTAAACAATTTTCTCCAAGTAACCAGATTCAATGATACTCCTATGCCAAAAACAAATTGTAGAATGAAATAATGCCAAGATTGAGTAATTAATGGATAAAAAAGGTAAGGGACACCTGCAAGAATAGAGCCTATTGCTAAAACAATTATTTCATCATGATCTCTCTCAAATTTATCTGTAAGAAGCCCAATGGGAATTTGAAATATGGCCCTTGTCACAAAATATATCCCAGTACCCAGACCAATAAATTCGACTGTATTTCCCCCTAATCTTTCAGCCAAATAGATTCCAGAGAGTGATGATATGACGAGAAAAGACCCCCACGTAAAAATATCTGAAAGAGTTAAGAGTAATACAACTTTATTAATTTTTACAATCAATTGTTTCATTTACTTCAATTCATCAAGTTTTAATTTCTCTACAACGACTTTATGAATTTCCTCTATACCAGGACTTGCATCTATCTCAATTAATTTCCCTTCATCTTTATAGTAATTAATTATCCTTTCTATACTTTTATTATACTCCCTCAACCTCATCTTAATTCTTTCTTCTTTATCATCCTCCCTTTGTATCAATTTCATGCCGCATCTATCACAATATCCTTTTACCTTTTCCTGCTTATATTTCTCATGATATGTTGCGTCACAATTGGGACACACCCATCTTAAAGACATTCTCTCTATTGCTTTTTCTTCGGAAAGCAAGAAGTGAACAAAATAGTCTAGATCTCTGCTAACTTCCCTTAAAACATCTTCAAACAAGGGTATTTGTTCTGCTGTACGTACCACAGAGACAAATGCCCAGTTTTTATCCACATCAAACTTATTTATCCATTTTTTAAGCATCTTGTAAGTTAAATTGTCTGGTACAAACCTCCCTTTAGACCAGTATTGGTGAGCTCTAATTCCATCAAGATCACCTTCCGAATACATTATGCGAAACATCCCCCCCGTCCCTATATTCTCAAAATTGTGTTTCTTAACTAACAGATCAACTTGTGTATCTTTACCTGATCCTGATGGCCCGTGAAAAAGTACTGTTTTCATAGCAAACTAGATGAATTTATATACAGATATGTTTATAATAACATACTATAAATATTTATCGTAGCTTCTTACCACAGACATAGACTCAATTTCTCTTTTGATATCCAAAACTGTATTAACAACTATCAATAAGCCTGTTCCTGAAACTATTGTTGTAGTTAAAGCTCCTACTGATATGAGGATATTAGGAAGAACCGCTATGATGGCTAAAAACAATGCCCCGACTGCAGTAAGCCTAAAGGCTATTTTCTTTAAATACTTTGATGTAGTCTGCCCAGGTCTAATACCTGGAATAAATGCTCCCTGTTTCTGCAGATTTTCTGCAAGCTCATCTGTATCAAAGACTATTGTAAGATAGAAAAAGGAGAATCCTATTATCAATATAAATGTCAAGATATTACTAAAGACATCGTTAGATAACAGATCTAGAAGCTTTTGGGATATCTGGGTTACTTTTTCATTGTAATCTTTGCTTACAAGAAAATTTGCAATTAGTTGAGGGAAGGACAGTAAAGATACTGCAAATATCACAGGCATTACTCCTGTTTGTGTCAATTTGATCGGGATATAGCTATCTTTTGCTCCGCCGATTCTAACTCTTCTTGAATACTGAGTAGAAATCCTGCGTTCTGCTTGAGTAATAAATATGACAGCAATTACTAAAATAACAGCAAACAGAAAGAATACAACTGTCTGGAAATTATCCATCAGCATAAGATTATCTCTTACAGTACCAGGGATACCCGCTATAATCCCAAGAAAGATAAGATATGAGGACCCCCCTCCTATACCATCTTCAGAAATAAGTTCACTCAACCACATCATAATAAGGGAGCCTGATGTTAACGTAACGGACATCGTAATTAAGGAAAGTGTGTCTAACTGCTCTACTAGACCATATCCTCTCAGAGTCGCATATATAACAAAGGATTGAAGTATAGCAAAAGGTACAGTAAGAAATCTTGTATACATACTTATCTTTCTCCTACCTTCCACACCGCTTTTCCTTAGCTCTTCCAGTTTAGGGATAACAGAACCCAAAAGCTGAAAAACTATGGAAGCATTTATATATGGTGTAAGCCCTATCGCAACTATAGATGCAGTCTCCAGTACACCTCCGGATACAGTACTTAGCAAATCACCAAATGCACTCCCCCCGAACAGCTCTGAAATAGCATTTTCTGGGATACCAACAACAGGAATAGCCGCCAAGAGACGGTAGATGATAAGAATGACAAGAGAAAACAGTATCTTCTTTCTTATATCCTTTGTTTTCCAGAGACTTTGGATTTTATTAAAAAACTTTTTCATGATAGATTTTAAAATACTTTATTTTATATCTCCCCCGGCTTTTACAATCTTTTCCTCAGCATTTCTAGATAGAGATAATCCATCAACTACAATTTTTTTCTTAATTTCTCCTAAAGCCAAGATTTTTACATTCTCAACATTTTTCCTAATAAGACCTTTAGATTTTAAAGATTCTATATTTACTACTTCTCCAGATTTATAGTTGTCGGCAATTACATTAAGATTAACAGGCGTATTCTTTATCTTATTCAAAGGTTTAAAACCCATAAACTTAGGCATTCTCCTAAAGAATGGTGTCTGTCCACCTTCAAAACCGACAAAAGATTTATGACCTGCTCTGGATTTCTGTCCTTTTACCCCTCTTCCAACAGTATGCCCACCAGCACTAGAACCGTATCCTCTGCCGATTCTTTTTGCTTTCTTCTTTCTATTTTTTCTTTTTGGTAAATTATGCAAATACATTCTTTATCTTTTCTTATTTAATTCTTTTTTAGTCTTCTTAGATCTAGCTTTACTTTTGCTCTTTTTCTTCCTGCTCTTGGCCTTCTTCTTTTTTCTTTCCTCATCTAGTTGTTTTTTAAACTCTATTCTAGCTCTCATATTTGACATCCTCTTTAAAACTCTCTCGCTTCTTAACTGCAGTAATGCTTCATAAGTACAGTATGTGCTTGCTATTGGGTCATTACTTCCTAAAAGTTTTCCATAAACATTCTCAATACCTGCTAGGTCTAAAACAACCCTTACAGAAGATCCAGCGATTATACCGGTCCCTGGTCTAGCAGGTCTTAGAAGAACCTGTACCGCTCCCAGTTTATGCTCTATTTCATGTGGTATTGTATCACCTATTAGATCTATTTCCCGCATCATCTTTACAGCCTTTCTCTCTCCTTTTTCAATAGCACTCCTAGGATCAACTCCTCTGCCTAAACCCACCCCCACCTTTCCTTTCCGATCCCCGGCTACTACCATAGCACTAAATCGTAGCCTTCTTCCACCCTGTTTTACCTTAGCTACTCTTCTCACAGAGATAACTTTCATATCATATCCTTTATTCTGTTTTTTTGTTTTTCTATTTACCATAGATATATTATATTTTAACTTTATTCTCTCTCAAAGTTTCAACAAAAGCTTTGATCAATCCGTGATACTTATATCCGCTTCTATCAAAAACTAATTGGTTATATTCCTTCAGGTCTTTAGATATTGTTTTTGCTAAGGAGATAATATCCTTCTGCTTCTTCCTGCACATTTTACTCATTAATACTTTTTCGTTTCCATCATCAGCAAGTCCTACATAGAAATATTTATTACTTTTAAATACAAAGACTCTAGGTATTTCAGAAGTACCACTTAAATTCTTTCTAATATGCATCTTTCTTCTTTTTCTCAAATCTTTTCTTTTCATTTTTATTCAGCGACTAAACTAGTTTTAACACTTTTTCTTCTTACCTGCTCATCGGCATATCTTATCCCCTTGCCTTTATATGGCTCCGGTTTCCTTACGTTTCTGACTTTGGCTGCAAATTCTCCTACTTTCTGTTTATCAATACCCTTCACAGTGATCTTTGTTTCATCCGGCACTTCGATTTCAATTCCTTCGTATGGCTCAATTCTGACCGGATGATTCCACCCCAAGGTCATAACTAAAGTTTTTCCTTCTAAACGCGCTCTATATCCAACTCCCACCAACTCTAAATTCTTTTCGTACATTTTGCTAACACCATGAACTGCATTAGAAATTATCATCCTATATGTACCATGTAGAGATTTGGTCGGCTTCTCATCATCAGCTCTTGTTAAAATTAATGCGTCATCCTCAATTGCAGCAGAAAGTTTATGAGGAAGCTTTATATTTAGCTTGCCCTGAGAACCCTCTACCGTAATATTTCTTCCATCTATATCTACATTCGCACCTTCTTTTATTTTTATTGGCTGTACTCCTATCCTAGACATTTTCTACTACCAAACTTTACAAATTAATTCACCGCCTATATTTTGGCTCTTCGCCATAGCTCCAGTCATTACTCCAGATGATGTTGAAATTATACTAATCCCTCTTCCATTCATAACTGGAATTATTTCAGTACTAGATACATATATCCTCTGACCTGGTTTACTGACTCTGCTAAAATGTTCAACTACAGGAAGCCCATCTTCAAGATAGAGGAGGGATACTAAAATCTTCCCATCCTTTTCCTCCTCGAAAGATTCAATCATATTCTCCTGTTCCAAAACTTTGAGGACTTCTTTAACAATTTTGGTCCCTAATACTTCAACAGTATCTTTTCTTCTCATTATTCCATTTTGTAATCTGGTTAATAGGTCAGCTATATAGTCATTCATAGTTTTTAATATAAATTTACCAAACAGATTTTTTAACACCAGGGATTTTTCCTCCACTGGCTAATTTTCTAAAACAAATTCTGCAAATACCGTAATGTCTCAGATATCCTCTTGATCTTCCACATATCTCACATCTATTATATACCCTTGTTGAATATTTGCTTCTCTTCTTCAATTGTTTTGCTTTAAATTCTTTAGCTTTTGTTGACATCTTCTCTAAACGGAAAACCAAATTTATCTAAAAACATTTTTGCAAGTTTATCATCTTTTGTCGTAGTTACTATAGTGACCTGCAGGCTTCTTATTTTCTTTACGTTATTGGCATCTATCTCCGGAAATACTGTATGATCTTCAATACCGATAGAGTAATTGCCTGCCCCATCAAATGCTAAAACTGACAGGCCTCTAAAGTCCTTAGTCCTTGGCATTACAATATTTACCAGTTTATCAAAAAAATCCCACATCCTTTCACCTCTTAATGTTACCGAGACACCCAAATCCATTCCAGCTCTTATTTTAAAAGCTGACACAGCTTTCTTAGCCTTAGTCACAATCGGTTTCTGGCCGGATATCTGAGTCAGGATTTCTACAACATCTTCAATAGCTTCTTTATTCGTAACAGCCTCTTTCACCCCGACATTCAGTACAATCTTTTCCAATGTTGGGACAGACATTATATTAGAGAACTCTTTCTCTTTTAATAATTCTTTTTTAATTCTATTGTTATATTCTTCTTTTAACCTTGACATTATTTTTTCTTAGATCCTTTAGATTTAGATTTTTTATTTTTATCTGTTTTATCTTTTTTGTTTTTATCTGCCTGTCCTTCCTCTACTTTTTGAACTTCAATTTCTTTCTTACATTTTCGACATATTCTTACCTTTTTGCCATTTTCTATCTTATATCCTATTCTCGTAGGTTTATTACAAGATGGACAAATAAGCATCACTTTAGAAACAGGAACAGCTTTAGTAATACTTATTATTTCTGAAACCTTTGTTTTTCCATCTCCTTTAATATGTTTTTTATATATATTCAAGCCTTCAACTACAACTCTTCCGTTTTTACTATCAACAACAACCACAGCCCCCTGCCTCCCAGAGTCTTTCCCGTATAACATTTTTACTGTGTCGCCTTTTCTTATTTTCATGACTAAAATCTTTAAATTACTTACAGTACCTCCGGAGCTAAAGAAACTATTTTGTCAAAACCTCTTTCTTTTAATTCCCTAGCTACAGGACCAAAAATTCTAGTTCCCTTTGGGGAACCCTTTTTATCAATTACTACTGCTGCATTATCATCAAACCTTATATATGTCCCATCTCTTCTATTATATTCTTTACGAACTCTAACAATTACAACTCGCTCAACATCATGTTTTTTTAAAGCAGCATTCGGAAGAGCTCGCTGTACAGCAACTACAACAGTATCTCCAAGACTGGCATTTTTTCTATTTGAATAACCTGGTATACCAATAACTTTAGCCGTTTTTGCTCCACTGTTATCTGTAATTTTTAACAAGCTTTGTCTGTATATCATTGCTCTTCCACGACAACCCATTTTACATTTTTCGAATAAGGTCTGCTCTCTCTTATCGTAACACTATCTCCTTCCTTTAACTCTTTCTCTGTATGTGCCAAGAAAATTTTTCTCTTATTTACAACTTTCTTATATACAGGATGTCTTGCAGAAGTATCCACCTGAACACGCACAGCATTTTGCATCTTACTGCCTACCACTATTCCTTTAAATTGTTTTCTACTTGTCTTTCTCCCCGACATTTTTCTATATTAATTAAATAATCCAACGGCTAGTATTCTACCAATAAATAACACTTTCCTCAAGCCTAAATATCCCTCTTTGTCGTAAATCTAGTCTTAACTGATAACTTGTGTGCAGCGAGTTTAAGTGCTCTCTTAGCATCATCCTTTTCAACTCCCCCTATTTCAAAGATCACTGTTCCAGGTTGAACTACTGCTACATATCCTGCGATATCACCTTTCCCACTGATCATCTTGCTATTTATCGGCTTGCTGGTATATGGCTTATGAGGAAACACTCTAATCCAAACTTTCCCTTTTCTCTTGATATGGCCAGTTATTGCTCTTCTTGCTGCTTCCAGCTGTCTTGATTCAATCCAAGCACTCTCCATAGCTTTCAATCCATATTCACCAAAAGAGATTTTGTTGTTTGAACTGGCAACACCTCCCATTTTGCCTCTAAATTCTTTTCTATATTTTCTTTTTTTAGGTTGTAATGCCATATATCTTCATTTAAAACAATTATTCTTCATCTTCTATTTCTACTTTATTACCTTTATATACCCAGACTTTTACACCTAGTAATCCAGCATTTGATGTTCTCGCTATTTCTTCAGCATAATCAATATCTGCTTTTAAAGTTTGTGCTGGGATAGAGCCTTCTCCTACTTTAATTGTCCTGGCCTGACTCACGTTATTAATTCTCCCGGATACCCATATCTTAATACCCTTAGCTCCGGCCATCACTGCTTTCTCTTTAGCACTGATCATCAAAAGCTTTGGTGGGACTCTTCTTTCTATACCATCAGCTATTGTCCTAGCAATTATCCTTGCAGAGACGTCTGCTTTAGCTACCTCTTTAATTTTAACTTCAACATCCTGCTGAAGCATCATGCTTAATTTTTTCTGAAGCCTGTCTATTCCTTCACCGCCCCTGCCGATAGCCACACCAGGTCTTGCAACATATACCCTAATATCAATCTTCTTAATGGTCCTATAGATTTTTATACTATCAATACCTGCATCATGTAGAGCTTTTCTGATAATCTTTCTTATTCTCAGATCTTGCGCGAGGAGTTCAGGATATTTACCCTTTTTGCTATACCATATAGAATCCCATGTTTTATTCACTCCTATTCTAATTGTTTTCGGATTTACCTTTCTTCCCATTATTTAACTTCTAATTCTAAATTAATACGTGATCTTCTTTTAGAAATCACTGAGTATCTTCCTCTAGCAGAAAATCTCCCTCTTTTATATGTTGGTGCTTCATCAATCAAGATTTCCGAAATTTTTAGATTTTGGCTAGTGGTACCATATTTTTCACGAGCATTGGCAATTCCTGAATTTATAGCTCTTTTAATAAAGGTGGAGCCTTTCTTATTAGTAAATTCAAGCATCCCTAATGCTTTATCAACATTTTCACCTCGTACCAGATCTGCAACTAGCCTTAGTTTCTGAGCCGATTGTCCTATATTCTTTACTTGTACTTTAACTGTTTTCTTTTCCATTGTTAATTATAAATATTATTCTTCAAATCGACCGCTACTTCCGTATACTTTAGCTAATTTCCCTTTCTTAGCATGACCTTGGAATTTCCTTGTAGGGACAAACTCTCCTAATTTATGACCTATCATACTTTCAACCACTAAAATTTCCTCATGTTTATGTCCATTATGTACTGCAAATGTTAAACCTACCATTTCAGGTGTGATAGTTGAAGCCCTAGCCCATGTTTTAATAGGCTTTCTATCTCCTGTATCTATCGCCCTCTTTACTTTTTTCATCAAATTTTCATCTAAGTATGGTCCTTTCTTTAATGATCTAGACATTCTTTATTATATTAAATTTATCTTTTAGCATCCGGCTGTCTTTTAACACGCCTTCGTCTAATTATATATTTATTAGTTCTTTTATTTTTCCTAGTTTTTGTCCCAATCCTGTTTCCCCATATATCTTTAGCCTGCCCTCCGACTTGACCTTTCCCTTCTCCTGCACCGTGTGGGTGCTGAACTGCATGCATAGCCATACCTCTTACTGCTGGTCTCCATCCTAAGTTCCTTCTTCTTCCAGCCTTTCCAAGATTTACATTAACTCTATCTTCGTTACCAACTTGGCCTATCGTAGCAATAGCATCTGCAGGTACTAATCTAATTTCGCCTGATGGCATTTTAACCTGCACATATTTCCCACTAGCATCTACACCCTGTACTACAAGTGACTGACCTGCTGATCTGGCAAACTTTGCCCCCTCTCCCACGACATTCTCAACACAGTTTACTCCTGTCCCAGATGGTATATTTTTAATATGCATAGCATTTCCCACCAAAATATCTGTTTTTTCACTTGATAGAACTGTATCACCCTTTTTTAAACCTTTTGGAGCAATTATATACCTTTTCTCTCCATCTTCATACTGTAAAAGTGCCAAATAAGCCGATCTATTAGGATCAAAATAGAACCCTAACACTTTGGCCGGAATATCGAACTTGTCTCTCTTAAAATCTACTTTTCTAACCCTTCTCCTAAACCCTCCTCCCCTATGCCTGACAGTAATTTTGCCCTGATTATTTCTCCCAGATTTCTGATGCTTAGCTATAGTCAAATTTCTTGGGCCACTATTCTTTTCAAGATTAGATCGATCCTCAAGTTTAGTAGCTCTCAGTGTTGAAGTTGTTGCTTTGTATATCTTATTTGCCATATTTATATATTTAAAAACTCATCAATTTTATCACCTTTTTTAAGCGTTACTACAGCCTTAATTTGGTCTTCACCTCTGTTTTTATTGTAAGTTTTATAGTCTCTTCTCAGTTTCCCTGGTCTAACAATGGTATTTACTTTTACAACCTCAACCTTATACTGTTCCTCAACTCTTTTTGCTATCTCAATTTTATTGGTTTTCCCATTGACTAAAAAAGTATACTTATTCCAAGCATTTGCTAATGCGTAGCTTTTTTCTGTCATTACTGGTTTTATTTCAAACTCGTTATTTTTCATTTATCAATCTATTCTCTAAAATCTTAACTGCACTCTCATCCACTAAAACTCTAATACTATCTGCAATATGTTTCGCATTAACTTTATCTACATCTACAAAATTTGCTTTCTCCAAATTCTTAACGGAAAGCCTTAATTTTTCATTCGCAGATATCACTAGAATTTTTGTATCAGCATATTTCAGAATCTGTTTTCTTAAACTTTGAATACCTTTTCGCCCAGGAGTTATAAATTCTAACTGTTTATCCAGCAATCTTTGTGAAAGTAACATACACAAAGCTTTCTTAGCCATTTTTTTATTAATTTTCCTCTTCCAGTTTCTATTCACCGGCCCAAATACAACACCCCCCTTTCTCCAGAGAGGAGATCTAATTGATCCATGTCTTGCCCTGCCAGTACCTTTCTGTCTCCACGGTTTTCTGCCCCCACCTCTGACATCACTTCTCGTTTTAGTAGTTGCAGTCCCTTTCCGTTCATTACTCATATATACATAGAGGACCTGTGCCACTAAATCTTTATTAAGTTTAACCTCCCATACTTTGGGATTTAATTTAATTTTTTCTCTTGTTTCTTTTTTCTTTTCTCCCATTTTTTACTGTTTTGTATATATACTTACTAAATCTCCATTAGGGCCCGGAATCGGTCCAGAAACTAATATATATTGATTATTAATTTCAACAATTTTACTATTCGTCAACGTTTTTGTTTTTCCTCCCATCCTTCCTCCCATTTTCTTACCTTTCCATACTCTCCCAGGATCCGTTCCACCTCCTATTGATCCAGGTGCTCTTAATCGGTCAGATTGTCCGTGTGTTCTCTGTCCTCCCTTAAAACCCCATCTTTTTACTACACCTTGAAATCCTTTTCCTTTAGTTTTAGCTGTTATACAAATTTCTTCTCCTTCATCAAAGAATTCAGCTTTTATTTCGTCACCTATACTTACTTCCTCACCAAAGTCTCCCGTAAATACCTTTGTATATTTAGGTACGTACTTCAATTCTTTATACTGCCCTATTTCAACTTTGGTAGGCCTCTTCTTTTTTAAGAGACCTATCTCTACCTGGCTACTGTCTCGTTTAGCAACTTTACACAAGGATGTATCTACAATGGTTACCGGGATCATTGCGCCATCTTTAAATACCCTTGTCATTCCTTTTTTAATTCCAAGTATAGCTTTCATTTTAATTATTACTAAGTTACAATATCAATCCCAACTCCAGCAGGCATCTGCAAATGCGAAAGCGCATCTATTGTTTTAGGGGTAGGGTCAATAACATCAATTATTCTCTTATGAGTTCCTATCTCGAAATGTTCAATTGAACTCTTATAGATGAATGGCGATCTGTTAACTGCCACTTTCCTTGCTTTAGTGGGTAAGGGTATAGGGCCTGCAATCTTGGCACCTGTACTAACTGCTGTTTCTACAATACTTTTAGCAGCCTTATCTAAAACTACAGAGTCATATCCTTGTAGTCTGACTCTAATCTTTGCTGTTATTTCTACCATTCTATCTTAAAGAGCTAAATTAAACTTTAATTTTATTAGTAGAGAGGAAGTTCTAAGACTTCCTCTCCTACTGTGTTATTTACTTTATAATCTCGGTAACAACACCTTTCCCTACAGTCTGACCACCTTCTCTTATAGCGAAGGTTTGGCTCTCCTCCAATGCTACGGGAGCACCAAGAACTATGGATAATTGTGTATTATCACCAGGAGCAACCATTTCAGTTCCCTCTGGAAGTGTTATCTCACCGGTTACATCAGCTGTCCTGATATAGAACTGCGGTTTATATCCACTTACAAATGGAGTGTGTCGTCCACCTTCCTCCTTACTTAGAATATATACCTCAGCTTTAAATTCGGTATGAGTCTTTACTGATCCAGGAGCTGCAAGAATCTGACCTCTTTCAACATCTGTTCTCTTAAAACCTCTCAAAAGTACTCCCACATTATCACCTGCTTGAGCGTCCTTCATACTCTTATTAAACATCTCAATACCTGTTACTGCAGTTTTCTGTGGTTTTCTGCCCATACCCAATATATCAACTTCATCATTAAGCTTTACTGTCCCCCTATCAATTCTCCCAGTTACAACGGTACCCCTACCCTCAATAGAGAAGACATCCTCGATAGCCATTAAGAATGGTTTATCTACGTCTCTCTTGGGTAACTCTATAAATTCATCTACTGCCTTCATCAGTTCTTTAACAGCCTCAAGGCCCTCCTTATCACCTTTTTCTGCAGCTAATGCATCTCCTACAATTACAGGAGCGTCTTTATCAAAACCATACTTTCCCAAAAGATCCTGAACATCGGTTTTGATTAGCTCTATAATCTCATCATCAGCACCGGGGAATTTATTAACAAATACAACTACCTTTGGTACACCCACCTGTTTAGCAAGAAGTAAGTGCTCCTTTGTTTGAGGCATAGCACCATCATCAGAAGAGATTATCAAAATTGCTCCATCCATCTGTGCCGCACCAGTAATCATATTTTTAATATAGTCCTTGTGACCTGGACAATCTACCAATGCATAATGTCTATTATCTGTTTCAAACTCAACGTGGGCAACAGAAATAGTTAGTGACTTAGCTCTGGACTCAGGGTCCTTATCAAGCTTGTTAGCCATTTTATCAACCTCATCCGAAAAAGCATTAAGGATCCCCCTAACTAGGGTTGTTTTCCCATGATCAACATGTCCCAATGTCCCTATATTCATGTGAGGCTTTGTTCTTGTATACTCTGCCATAAATATATAAAGTAAATAATTTATATAAAATAATAAATAAAGAATAATATGATTATTACATTTATTCAAAGTCTCCTATTAGGAAACCTGCGCTGAATATTATCAAAAAGTAGCTGATTATGCAAGGGTTTTTAGATATTTTTACACTCAATATGCATAACTAACTATTTACCATTTTTCTGTATCCGATTTATTAAGTTCAATCCCCTTTTTTACAATGCTAATAATAAGAATTACAAACATAATAACAGACATTACAAATACTGCTATATCATATTGGGTTAAAAAATACCCATAAATGTCATAATAATTAACAGGTGTAAGAAGCATAACTATTGATATGACAGAAACAACAAGGCGGACCTCGTTAGGACCCAGCATCCCAAAGGTGTACTGACATTTATTTTGCACATGGACAATCAGGTCAACATGTAACATCAAAGCTAAATACATTATGCAGAACAGAAATGCAATTTCTATTTTAACAAAACCTGATAATCCTACGCCCAATGTAAGTATGATAAGAGCAACCGCATCAACAATTTTGTCTATATAGTAACCATAGTTAGGTCTTGTTCTTTTTCTGTATCTAGCAATACTACCATCAAAAGAGTCTCCAAACCAATTTATAAATAATCCTATGGGAACTGCAATCAACCATAACCTATTCACAAAACCAAAGAGAAAGCCAGCAGCTGAGATAGTCATGCCTATTACTCCCAAGATTGTCAAATGATCTGGACTAACCCATTTGGGAATTCTTGGACATATAAATTTTTTCGCTCTTTCCTCCGGTTTTGCAGTAATAGATGTATTTACTGTGTCTTGTTCATCTCTTTTATACTCTATACGCAAACCAGTAAGATCAACTTCTACTTCTTTACCCAATATATCTTCTAAACGGCTTTCTACAGTTGTAATAAAGTCATTCCATTTTTGTTCATCAAGAATGTCTTGTAATTTCTTTAATGTTTTCTTATTTTTATTTATGGGAATCATAAAAATATATAATATTAAGCTTTTCCTTCTGCAATTTCCTCAGCAATTGCTTTTGGAACTTCCGCATATCTTTCAAATTCTACATTAGGAACACCTCGTCCACTGGTAATAGATCTAAGTTCACTAGTATAGCCAAACAGCTCTGCTAATGGTACAAAGGCATTTATCCTAGTTATTCCATTTCCTAAAGCCTCAGTGCCCTGTATCTGGCCTCTTTTACTACTCAAGGATGCTGTTACATCTCCCATGTATTGTTCAGGCATTTCTACTGCAACTTTCATTAATGGCTCAAGCAATACAGGATTTGATCTTTTTAATCCTTCCTTAAAAGCCATAGACCCCGCCACTTTAAATGCAGCCTCAGAGGAATCCACTTCATGGAAAGAGCCATCATACACTGCAACCTTCATATCGACGACCGGATATCCTGCTATAACCCCTGATTTCATAGCTTCCTCAACACCTTTTTGTATAGAAGGAATAAACTCTCTTGGAATTGCTCCTCCTTTAATTTCGTTAATAAATTCGAAACCTTCTCCCGGTTTATTAGGTTCAAGCCTTAGAATACAGTGTCCATACTGTCCTTTACCTCCAGACTGTTTTATATATCTCCCTTCAGCTGCTTCACATATGTTTTTAATAGTTTCTCTATACGCAACCTGGGGCTTACCGACATTTGCTACAACACCAAACTCTCTTTTAAGCCTATCAACCATAATTTCAAGATGCAATTCTCCCATACCGGAAATAATTGTTTGGCCTGTTTCTCTATTACTCTCAATTCTGAATGTCGGGTCCTCTTTTGCTAATTTACCAAGAGATTCTCCCATCTTCTCTTCATCAGATTTCGTAGCAGGCTCAATAGCCTGAGAAACAACAGGCTCTGCAAAGACTATCTGCTCTAAAATAATTGGTTCTTCTTCACTACACAGTGTATCACCTGTCGTCGAATCTTTAAGACCTACAATCGCACCGATATCTCCTGCTCTAAGAATGTCCACTTCCTCTCTATCATCAGCATGCATTAATACTAGCCTGCTGATTCTCTCTCTAATATTTTTAGTAGAGTTATATACATAGCTTCCCGCTTTTACGGTCCCAGAATAGACTCTAAAGTACGATAACGTACCGATATGAGGATCACTCACTATCTTAAATACAAGGGAGGAAAATGGTTCATTCTCATCTGAATGTCTTTCTATAGATTCTTTAGTTTTTGGATCTATCCCCCTGATTGAAGGGACATCTAAGGGTGAAGGCAGACATACCGTAATATAGTCAAGAAGTGTTTTTGCCATAGCTGTTCTACTGTCTCCTCCCAGTACCGGGAAAATATCCAAGTTGATAGTAGCTTTCCTCAATGCTTTCTTAAGCTCTCCAACAGAAATTTCCTGACCAGCAAAATATTTTTCCATCAATGCATCATCTTGCTCAACCAGTTTCTCAATTAAAATCTCCCTATATTTTTCTGCCATTTCTTTCATATCCTCAGGGATTTCCTTTTCATAAAGATCCGGTGAATCTATTCCTTTATAGGTATAGGCTTTCATATTTATAAGATCAACATATCCATGTAGTTCTGTCTCCCTTCCTATTGGTAGTGTAATTGCAATAGCATCTGGACTCAATCTATCTTTAATAGTCTGGAAACTCTTTTCGAAATCTCCACCGATAAGATTTATCTTGTTCATAAAACATATTCTTGGGACTTTGTATCTATTAGCCTGTCTCCAGACTGTTTCAGATTGAGGTTCTACTCCTTTCCTCCCGTCAAAGACAACTACTGCACCATCAAGAACTCTAAGAGATCTCTCAACTTCTGCAGTAAAATCTACATGTCCAGGGGTATCAATAATATTAATTCTGTATCTCTTTTCATCAAAATCCCAAAAACAAGTCACTGCAGCAGACATAATAGTAATCCCTCTCTCTTTTTCTTGCTCCATAAAGTCTGTAGTCGCTTTCCCTTCATGTACTTCCCCTATTTTATGAATCTGTCCTGTAAAATACAGTAATCTTTCTGTAGTAGTAGTCTTTCCAGCATCAATATGTGCAATGATTCCAATGTTTCTAACCATATCTAACGGCATCTTTACGTTGTATGTTTGCATAATAAAGTCTAAAAATTTAATAGCACAAGCGTTTTTTTAGGAAATAGTACGCGGTATGCATTATATCAAACTTATTCCAGCTCTGCCAATAATTTTTCTACCTCTTCAGTCGTAATGCCACCCAAATCGTATTCCAAGGCCAGCTCAAAACTATCTTTAGCAGCCTCATCTTCTGATAAAGAAATCTCATATACACCTTTCATCCAGTAGTATTGAGAGTTAAATCTATCTAACTCCAACAGATTTTCAAGATCCTCTTCTACATCATCAAGCTTCGAATCATCCAAGTCTTTTCTTATCTTCCAAAATAGATACTCTTTTGTCCAACTATCATTCATATCCATATCGGCCAATTTATTGAGATAGTAGTCGAATTTTACATCACTTTGATTATAGTAAAGCTCAAGTCCTATTAAATATAACCATTCACTCTCTATTGAATCTACTACATCAGCATAAACATCCTGAGCTTTAATCGTTTGATTTGAATCCAACAGGACATTTAGATATTCCTCTACTAGATCTCTTGTAATATCATCGCCCACATACTCCACTGACATATCATAGTAGGTCATTGCACTAACTAGATCATTCTTAAAATAGTAGGCTCTCGCAAGCATCCAATACTTATCAGATTCATATCCTAACAGGCTAGCTGCTTTAAGCAGTATTTCAATAGACTGATCATACTGTCCTACATCTAAATATGCTTTCCCTAAGAAGTATAGTGCATCAATATATTGATCAATATCTTCTATTTTGGGCTCTAACAGCTTTATAGCTAACGCAGAATATCCATTATTAATATATATCCTGCTTAACTTCGTAATATTAAAAAGTTCATCATCCGTTAACGAATCAAGTATTGAAGAATACTCCTCAAAGTAGCTGCTCATTTCAGCATCCGTAACAGTATATTCTGACAGAAACTCCTGTGCCTCATCTATATCTTCTGCCCCTAATATATATGCATAAAGAAGTTTTGCTTCATCAACCGTCTCAAAATCATAGTCACCTGATAATAGATTTCTTGCTGAATCAAATTCACTATCATAAACATAGGATTTTGCCAACCTTAAATTAACAATAGGGTTGGCATCTAAAGCAGATGCTACTTCATAGTTTATTTTTGCATTATAGTAATCTTCATCATCCCAATATGCCTCAGCAATATCAGCATATATTAAACTAATCCCTTCCGCAGAGCTTGCACTGTTTTGAGCCTGCTGTGCCACCTCCATCGCTGTTTCAAAATCATTTTTAAGCAGGTATATATCAACTATCCTTGAGTATGCTGTGGTCTCTATGCGTATAACTTTAATAGCACTATTATACTTATTTACTGCCTCAGAATACTCATGGGCTTCTAATAAAAGATCTCCTTCAGCAACTAATCCATTATATGTGTCTATTTCCTCTTGTGTAGGCGGTTTTAGATAAAGGTAGGCTACGATTCCGCCAGCTACAAGAAGTACCCCAATTACCGTAGATACTATTACTAAAATTTTCTTCTTCATGATATTTCTAGAATAGTTTAGTGCTAAAAAATTGTCAAATACAACTTGATTTTAAATCATGTTATACTAACGAATTATGAAGAAAGCTAAACTATTTTTATTTATACTAATCTGTCTCCTTCCTGCTCTACCTATTATTATCCTGGGTTTCAAGGTGTCATATATAAAAGCCTCTGAATCAGATAACATACCAGATGCCAGTAAGATCATTTTTTATTTTGACCCTGAAGAGATTAAGAATGTTTACAATCTTAATCTTGTAACAGTAGTTATCAACAGTATTCCAAGAAAAGTTTTAACAAACCGTACAGATGTTATACGTCTTTTACAAGATCTTGGTGTGGTTGTGAATAATAATAAGAGAATAATAAGTACAACAGATAAGGTACAGACTGGAACAGTAATTCGTGTTATAACAATGGGCACTGTTATTGAGATTGAAGAGGAGGCAATCCCTTTTAAAACAGAGAGTGTTGCCACTAAAGAAATTCCATATGGAGAAACCTTGGTAGCCCAAGAAGGTGTTCTGGGTATTCGCACAAAGGAGGTAAAAAGAATTTATGAAGATGGTGTACTAGTGTCAGAAGAAACTCTATCAGAAGAGATTATTCAGGAGCCAGTACATTCTATTATTAAAGTGGGTGTTCTAAAATATTCTCCTGATGATCTCGATGTACAGTATGGTTACAATTGTAAGCACTGGTATAGTGTTGTTAATGCAGGGAATTATACAGATCAGGAGAAGAGGCTACTGAAATTTATGATGGAATGTGAATCAGGATGTAACGCAGAGAGTAACAAAAATTCTACATACAAAGGATTGTTCCAGTGGAACCCCAAATATTGGGATATTTTCTTTCCAGAAGATAACATATTTGATGGCTATGCCCAGATCAAAAACACTATTTGGAAAATTCGCAATGGTGTAAATCTATACAGTTATTGGCCTGGCTGCTACAGACAGTATGTAGCTAAACATGGAGAATTTACAAGATAATTAATTCTGCCAACAGTAATACTCGCATATATCCTGCGGCATTTCCCCTAAGAACCTTGATGGTATCTGACCACTATATCCTTCTCTTGTCTGCCTTCTTTCTGCAAATGTAAGATATAATTTCTCCTTAGCTCTAGTAATACCAACATAACACAGCCTTCTTTCTTCCTCTAGTTCATCTTCATTTACAAAAGCTCTTGAGTGAGGCAACAGCCCTTCTTCCATACCTATTATAAAAACATATGGAAATTCTAAACCTTTTGAGGAATGTAGAGTCATCATATTTATATTTTCACCACTCCCATTCTCATTTTTCTTCTGCTCCTGTTCAATAAGGGATATCTCCTGAAGAAACATTTCAAGAGATTTCTTACCATATTTAGCTACATAGTTATTAGAAACATTTTTTAATTCCTCAATATTCTCCTTTTTATACTCAGCCTGTTCTGTTCCATCATCAATATATTCAATATATTTAATTTGAGAAAGGATTGTATCTATAGCCTCAAGAGCATTTTTATCTTTTACTTTAATATATATCTCTCCAAAAGTAGAACATAGATCTTCATATTTATTCATATTCTCTACTTGATTTCTTGTTTTATCTATTAGCGTTTTACTAAGTTTTATTTTATTACCATATTTAGGATTTCTTATCATAAATACAGCTAACAAAAGCTCTCCAAGACTACAGCCGACTTCATCTGCAACTTTATGCAGATTTTCTACGCTTTTTGATCCTATCTTTCTACTTGGAGTATTTATGATTCTAGTTAAACTCAATTCATCTTTAGGATTAATTACGAATCTAAGATAACTAAGTATGTCCTTGATTTCTTGTCTGTCATAGAATTTAAAGCCGCCAACCAGTTTATAAGAAAAACCGTTTGAAAGAAGTTTCTCTTCAACTATGCGTGATTGGTAATTAGTTCTGTAAAGCACTGCTATATCTGAAAGAGATACTCCCCTTCTTTGCAATTCAGAGATTTTATCCACTACATACTCAGCTTCTTCTTCTTGATCGCGGGCTTGGTATATAGTTATTTCATCACCTCTCTGTTTATCAGTCCAAAGTTCTTTATTTATTCTTGCATTATTCTGCTGAATAACTGATACTGCTGCCTCTATCACATTTTTTGTCGAGCGATAGTTTTGTTCAAGCTTGATTACTTCAACATTGTCAAAATCTTTTTCAAATGATTGTATATTTTTAATGTCTGCTCCTCTCCATGCATATATACCTTGGTCGTCATCTCCCACTACACAAATGTTGTTATATTTATCAGATAGGAGTTTAATCAACTTATACTGTGCTGTATTAGTATCCTGGTATTCATCAACCATAATATATTTGTACTGCTCCTGATACTTCTTGAGAACATCAGAATAATCCCTCAGCATTGCTACTGTAAGATAAAGAAGGTCTCCAAAATCCACACTATTTTGTATTTTTAATTGTTTCTGATAGCTGGGATATATCTCAGAAGCAATATCCTCTATAAATCCACCGTAGTGCATAGGAAACTGCTCCGGAGATATTAACTCGTTTTTTGCAGCAGATATAAAGTGAGCCACTGCTCTTGGTCTTATCTGTTTTATATCTATGTCTCTTTCTTTAAGAAGGTCTTTTATTAAATTCTCTGAATCATTGCTATCATATATCGAGAAATTCATTGCCAAACCGATCTTTCCTGCATTCTGTCTAAGCATCATGGCCCCTATTGAATGAAATGTCCCTATTATGGGAATCTCATCAACTTTAAAGCTTAGCTCTGAAAGTAGCTTCCTAACTCTTTCCTGCATTTCACCTGCAGCTTTTTTAGTAAAAGTTACTGCAAGAATTTTAGACGGATTTATAGATTTCTCCGATATGAGATAGACTATACGATTAGTAATAACTCTAGTCTTCCCTGATCCGGCACCTGCAAATATTAACAATGGCCCTTCTGTATGCTCTACTGCTTTTCTCTGTTGCGGATTTAATCTTGATAAAATAGATTTACTATTCATCTCTGCATAATTAATTCAACTAAGCTACTCTATCTCTTCTGCATAATGACAGTAAAACCAACCTTCTTTCCCATCTCCATACTTAATTTTGTACCAGCATGATTCATGGTACTCAACCACTGGATAGACCTCTCCATCATTTACTATGTCAATCTTCTCACAGCTAAACCATCTACAATCTCTAATATTAACATATCCATATTCAGGAGAATCAATCATCACAACCTGCTGATCTCCTTTTTCAACTGTAAACTCAGTTGTAAACTCGGAATTCTCAAAAGGCTCTTCATCAAATTTCAATATCTCAAACGTTTCGGAATACTCTCCTGGAACAACTTTTGGCTGTAACTCAAATTCTAATTCTACACTTTCACCTGGAAATACAAAAATCCCAGATGATACATGCCCGGCCTTGCTAAAACTATCCCAAACCTCATTTACTGCAAATATGCTCTCTTGAGAATCTTTAACTGCAATATAGATGGGGTATTTATCTGATGTCCAAATAAAATTATTGTTGTTCTGTACAGTAACCTTAACTTTTAGATTACTTCCTATTTCAACACTTTTTTCATATTCCACATTGATTACTTCACTAATATACTCTCGATGTTCTCTGCGATGTCCATCCCAATCCTCTAGAGTATCATTTACTGAATCAACAAAAAATGTATTTGCATCAGCAAGATTAAGTTCGGAAAAGGAATCTTCTGTTTCTGAAACTATGTATGAGCAAATGTCGTATTCTTCTAAACCGTATGTATATGATAAGTCCTCCGTTAGTTCCAGCAGTGCTATACTTGCTTTACTGCTTAGCTGTCCATTATTAGAAAGATATCCTATCACAAGATATGGATCATCTGTAATCTGTATTACATCATCATCGCCTGTTTTATAAACATTGCCGCTTTCATCAATAACATAATGGTATGGCATATATCCAAGTCTCAGCTTAGTAATACTGTAGTAATAGGCTGTATTCAGAAACTCCTCTGGACTTAATGCCAGTTGATCATACCTATTTTGTATCTGAACAAAGAGAATTTTCCTTTGTTCTGTATATGTATACTCTATACCCTGAGTGAGAGATTCATCATAATTCTCACTAACATCTGTGTATGCGTGTATAGATGCAGTAGAAATTAGTAACAGAAGAGACATTAACAGATAGTTTCTTATTTTCATGCTACATTGTATCAACTATTCAGAAGTTTTTACACACAGTAAAACATTTAATTAATGAATATTTTTACTCAGAAGCCGAGATGTAATCCGGGTCCACAGCACTAACAAAAGCCACTGCAGAGATATAGTAGGTATCATCTTCATAATCAGCTGTACACTCTAAATCTAATCTATATACAGGAGTTAGATACTTCTGTTCGAAAGATTTATATAGATAAACTATTTTTCCACTTGTTGCTCTACAGTCAGTTATTTCTTCTTGTAATTTAAGAATTTCATCATTAAGGTACTCATCTGTTATCGATAACACTGAAGCAATTTCCGCAGAGTTAAAATAAATAGATTTAGGATATTCTGATAAATCTATATAATCAGATAACACATTAACTTTCAGTACAGGTAGATACTGTTCTGTATCAGTAAATGTCGTTAGGAGTATCCTACCTGATGTAATTCTGCCGTCCTCTAATGTAAGATGGTCTGTCTCATTATACAGTTCAGAAGTTTCAATGGGTATATCATTATATATTTTCCTCTCCGCATAAAACACTACACTCCCATCTGTAAAGTTTAGTGTATCAGTTAATTCATAATTCCAATCCTTATCAAAATACTTACTGATAAAATTTGAAAATGAATTGCCTGTAAGCTCTACTTCATTCCATTTTATCCCATCTTCTATGTAGAAATTTAGTACATTATTGAGTAAAGTATACTGAAAATAGTTGTCTGTATCAGCACTACTCCAGTAGTAATATACTCCCTCCTCAGAATCTGTTAGACCTAAAGTACTATCTATTTCAAGAGCCATATTCTCTATATTTTCAATTTCTACTTTAGCAGACAATTCCCAAAGTTTAAAATCTTTTACATCTTCATCCTCTATATTCTCTAAATCAATACTTAATTCTCTACCAGTTCCCAATGATTCCTGTACTATAGGTTCGGATGTATATGTATTTTGATTTTTTATCAGATATACAACAAGGATTATAGATACGGTAACTACAGTAGTTAAAATAATCAGTATAATTATCTGTTTTTTATTTAATTTCCTCATATATTTATTTTAGAATATAACAAACGTTTTCTACTGGACACTCACCTATAGAACATCCAAAATCCTGATTAAGAGCATCTCTTGGATTCACATATGAATCGTTAACCTTGACTGTAATATGGGCATGTAGTCCAGTAGAACAGTGGTGCCAAGAGTCATCATCTGTAATTGTTGCAACTGCTTGCCCCGGCCCTAGCACTTCTCCAGATGAGACACCAATTGCTACGTGTAAAATATAAAATATATATACTCTCCCTTCATACTCTGCTGTAAATGTAACATATCCTCCTGCTGGATAACCCCCTGAACAAGTGGCCTGCCCAACAGATACAACCTTACAATTTCCTTCTGCCTTATCACAAAATTGTGGTGCAGCAAAATTCCCACCGACAGCGACATCAATTGCAGGAGAGTTGTGGTGGCTCGGCTGTTTATATGCAGGATCATTACATGATGAATATGGCCCTTGAGTACATCGCAAAGATGCTCCGGCAGTAAATAAACACGTTTCCCCTTCCGGCAAATCTCCGGGGATAAATTCCCCTAGTTCTCCGCCTGGATAATCGGGATCATCCGGATCCTCCAATCCAATACCGTCTCCTCCATAACTCTCAAAGTAATCATTGTAATCTACACTGCCTGGATACTCTCTAGAATATGAATCTGTTTGAGCTTGAGTAGAAAAAGTAAATATACCTGCAAAGAGAATTACTAGACCAAATATTCCTACAATTGCAAAGATAAGAATTTTTATAGTTACCTTTGCAATTTTTTCTAAAAATTCAGATAGAACCCATGTTATAACAAAACTAAGTGGTCCAGCAACAGCCGTCCCTGCCAAACCAATAGCATTGACTATCCCCGCTGTTATACCAGAAACTAAGGATTTCCCGACCCCTTTTTTAACCCACTCATCCAGTATTTCCTTAACAACTTCGTCTCCTGTAAACACCGTTTCTAAAAGAGCGGCTACACTGCGCCTAATACCTTCGGTAGCTCCTGCTCCTTTTTTCTCTATCAGATTCAATAAACTTTGAGGACCACTAAATATCATTGCAAATGTTTTATAATTCTCAAATTGCTTGGCTAATTTCTGGGCTTGTTCCGCCTTTTTTATGAAATTAGGATTCTTTTTTAAAAAAAGTGTTACTTTCTCTAATAATAACTCATAATTATAGTTTTCCTTTAATAATTCTTTTCTTCCTTGTTCGCTTGCCTTCTGATACTTCGCAAAAAAATTCCAAAAGTTAGGATCCTTCATACCAGAAAGTATCCACTGGTCACCTTTTATAGCACTAAACATACCTGCCAATTTCATTGTTTTCTTATCTGCCTCCCACGCAAATCTTTCACCAGTAAATAGTGTTTTTACTAAAGTTGCAGGATTATGATAGTACATCCACACCATTGTATCGTTATACTTATTAACCAGGGATCTTTCCTTCAATTTTATTTCTTTCCCTTCTCTAACCCGATATACATCTTTACGTGCCTTAACAAATTTAATATCTCTCCAATCATCTTTCTTTTTCTCAAAGTCTGTGCCTATCTTTAAAGTCCTTTCAATTGATGGGCAGCCAAAATATCCTTTCTTGGGATCATAAAAATCCCCACTTAAAATAGCAGCCAATCCTCCCGAGCCAAGAGTAGCTGTTAGAGTCCAATACAATCCTTCCAAATTGCCAAGTGCCCCCCAAACTCTCATACTCCCTAATGTCGCTGATGCTTTAGTGTTACCCTTTATCCTTTCATTAACTTCTCTAAGAGCTCTCTTTCTCTCTTCATTAGACAGGTTGCTATAATCAAACCTGTTGCCATCTATTTCAAAAATGCCTCTAGTTTTAATCTTCTCTTTTTGTTTTATCAGATCTCTTTTAAGCTCTCCTAATTCAAGCCTTTTCGCTCTGACCTCTTCTTTAGTAACCTTTAAACCATCGTATTCCCCCCACAACTCTAGAAGATTACGAGCTTGTGAGAATTTATTAAGCTCAAGAATTTCTGTTTCATTAAGCTGAGATTTATTACGACCATTTAAAATCTCTCTCCCTTTAATCTCAAACTCTTTATCTAATAAGTCTCGGGACCCCTTTGCCAGATCATAATCCGAATTATTTACATTCGTTGCCATATCATAAAGATCTTCTATTTTTTTTATTCTTTGGAGAATCGCCCTCCGACCATTACGGCTATTTTCACTTTTTAAAGCATTTCTCAATCTTTCCAGTTCACCTCCTATACTACCTTTATTCATTAGCTCTCTTGCGGCACTATGCAGCCATATTTGATCAACTGGTTGACTAGGTTTTCCCGCAGTCTGCCCGACAGCTCTTATTAAAATTTCCCTCATCTCCGGAGAATAACTTTCAAACAATTTCTCTCTCCTTGCATACATACTCCCATGGATCATTTTCATCTGCTCTCCTGCCCACTGTAACCTTTGTAATTTGTTAGATATAGGCTTATTTTTCTCGAAGAGATTATCTATAAATTTGTCCGGATTATCAAAGAAATCTGACAAATCACCCAATTTAATTTTTACAGTCCCAATACGATCCTTATACGTTCCTACTTTGACTGCAGGATCAACTAAGCCCTGCAGAGCGTCTAAGTATCTATCTCCCACAAATGTCCCAGGTAATGCTAAAGCCTCTACTAAAGTAGAGATATATTCTGAATTTGCATCAATTTGTCCATCATCAGCTTTTACCGGCTGTCTTCTATCAGGAGGTTTTTTAGACTGTTCCCAGATAAAGCCTAGGATATCAGAAACTGATGATACTGTTTTATCTTTAGAGCCTCTAGCCATAGATTATTCAATTCCATTATTTTATTAATTTACCAATTAAAGGTATCCCTTGTAGACTCCCCTTCACAGCAGCTACTGCATCATCACCCTTCTTTGATGTAGTTCTTGGAGGAATTATAGCTTGTGCATATTTACCTGCATTAGATGCAGCAAATAAAACGAGAATCTGAAGAATAATTATCATAATCCGAGCAAGAAAACCAGAAGTACTAATACTCTCACTAATCTGACTATCTGTTTGTGCTAAAGTCAATTTGTCAGGTCCGGGAAGTGATATTCCTCCCTCACCATCAATAGAGGCTATAACTCCAGGAAGATTTAGAATTGCAAAAGTAATTGGGTATACTAGAACATTTCTAAAGATTGACAATATCCAATTTATAAAGCCAGGACCTTTGCCAGGAATTGCAGATATAGCAATCTGAATAGGTCCGGTTACAACACCAAGTAATATACCAAGAAATGCTTTAATAAGGGATATAAAAACTTTGAAAGTTCCAACTGTAATTACTCCTAGGATAGCCAATACTACAACCAGACCTATAAACCCAATAGCTCCACCTCCCAGCACTGCAATCAGTGCACCAACTCCAATACTCACTCCTCCAAATATTCCTAACCACCCATTCCCTCCCAGACCTAATTCAAATATATTCCCAAATGTTCCAAATATGCTCCCAAAACTCTCTAAAGTAACCAAGTTCTCAAAACTACTAGTCCCTCCAAAAATGTCAGCTAAAATTGCCATAATTATCCCCCCTAAGTCTATAATCAGTCCCGCAATAGCAAAACTAAATGTTACACCAATCAATGCGAGAATTACATTGGGTAAGGAATTTCCTAATGTTATAAGAGTCTGTCCGCCTATTTTACTCCTAAACATAATCATAAAACCAACTATTATGAATATAACAATGAAAAATACATAAGCTATATTTCTGACCTGTGTCCATAAACCAACTATTCCTGAATTTATAAGCTCAGTATAGCCAGAGTCATAAGGGCCTGTTTCGGTTTCGGCATATACAGCAGAAGATTCTTCATACCCGGGTACCCACTCTTCGGCCAGATGAGCATATACATTAACATATGGCTGTGATTCATACATAGCATATACACCATCTTCAACCATACCATACAGACCTCTTTTCATATCAGATGTAATACCACTTGATGCTTCAATATCATCACCCCCTGTTGTCAACTCCGGTGCTATAAAAATTATTGCATTGGAAACAGTTGTAGTAGCACTAACAGCCTGTGATCTTGCAGAGTTATACTCATCAACATCCTCCACCTCATTAGCAGTATTTACAGTCTCTATAGTACTCTCATGAGCTTTCGTAATATCAATTAAGTTTTCGTTATCATCCTCTGCAGCATATGCATTAAACGTAAAAAAGAAAAGGATTATT
>Ga0272443_10000472_pt1 | contig 74548 bp, 72 predicted proteins | sample SSMAcet12_FD_193581 | JGI IMG/M metagenome (GOLD analysis project Ga0272443, IMG submission 193581) | Marine sediment archaeal communities from Little Sippewissett salt marsh, Falmouth, MA, United States - SSM-Acet-12 | ecosystem: Environmental > Aquatic > Marine > Wetlands > Sediment ...
TTCGCCATCCCGCAGGGCTGTAAAGACATCAGCAGCTGTGAGAGGCTTGTCTGGTTTCTTGCCATTCTTTTCGATAAGGCGTTCTTCTGCCCGGGCGGCAATGGCTGAACCCGAAGCCCGGCTCTCCAGGGCACCCCAGTCGGCATAGCGTTTGCCGAGAAATTCTTTTCCCGGGAACATGAAGCCAATCTCGCCGGCAGCCTGGTTGAAGCCGCGCAGCAGTGTGCCGTCCAGGATGACCCCTCCGCCGAGGCCTGTTCCGATCGAGATGGTCACCAGGCTGTGAGCGGAGCGGCCGGCGCCGTAGCCCCATTCTCCCAGCGCAGCCAGGTTGATATCGTTTTCTACGAAGATGGGCAGGTCAAACTGATCCGTAAGAATTTCCTGCAGGGGCAGGTTTTCCCAGGAAAGGCTCGGTGCATGATCCACAATGCCCTCGGGCATGTTGATGATGCCGGGGACGGCGATTCCGATGCCGCGGAGGCGCTGTTTGCGCGGGCGGGGAAGGGCGATAAGTTCCTCGATGAGCGCCATCAGGGCAGAGAGGTTTTCCTCGGGCGTTTCTTTATGAGGGATGGTGCGGTCGTGCAGGATTTCTCCGGAGAGGTCGGATAGACAGCCGTACATGCTGCGGCTGCCGAGGTCTACCCCGATGACGGCATGGGACGATCCATTGAAGCTGAGGAGCGTTCGCGGCCGTCCGCCGGTGGACTGGCTTGCACCGGTATCGAGCACAAGGTCGTCTTCGATCAGTTCATCCACAATCCGCATGACCGTTGGCAGGCTTAAACTCAGAATGTCGGCGATCCCCGAACGTGAGATAGGTTCACTCTCGCGAATGAGCTCAAGGATGGCGGCACGGTTGATATGACGCACGGTTCTCGAGCTGGCGACTTTACGGATGGTGGCGGGACTGTCCGGATTGTTCTCAGCCATACGGACCTCTTGGGAAACAGATTGTCAGCGCAGTGAACTCCCTGCTATTCATTTTAAGGGACGTATCTTGAAAATAAAAGTAAGACGTCAAGGATGGGCCTGTTTTGAGGTGTAAAATAGGTGAGAATGTTCGCTTCTTTCCTTGACAGGAGATGGACAGCAATTTTGATTGTGTCAATGGAAGAATATTGGTATCTTCGTGCGTGGATTCGCCAATGAATGGGTGTGTGCTTCAATCGACGGGGTGAGAATTTACTCCGGTCGGCGGTGCGGGATTGTTTTGTCTGCGGACCGGGGAAATTGGAAAGGGAAGATTGTGTTAAATCGAGCGCGTAAAATCAACCGACAGAGCAAAGTGCCGCTGTACCAGCAGTTGTACGAAATCCTTCGCTCGAAGATTGACGATGGCGAGTTTTCGCCCGGCGACATGCTGCCACCTGAGTCTGAACTCATTGATGTGTATGAAGTCAGCCGGGCGACTGTCCGTCAGGTGCTGGATATGCTTGTCAACGAAGGCTTGATTTACCGGCAGCGGGGACGCGGTACCTTTGTGACTCATCCCACGCTTGAGCAAGGGCTGACCCGCATCCGCAGTTTCACCGAAGACATGGAGCAGCGAGGATATGAACCGGGGACCGAGGTGGTGTTCTCCGGATTGGTTCCCGCACCGGATTGGATAGCCGAGAAGCTGGAAGTCGCCCCGGGCGATGAACTGGCCAAGCTCTCGCGCCTGCGAACGGCCGATGGTGGTCCAATGAGTTATGAGGATTCCTACCTCGTGCATGCTTCTTGCCCTGGTATCCTCGATGGGGACTATGCCAGTTATCCTCTTCGCTTCGCATTAGACGAAAAGTTTGGCATTCGAATCATACGCGCCCGCCAGACCATCCGTTCGGTCAATGCAGACGAGGAGGTTGCGGAAAAGCTAGGGGTGGCGCCAGGGGCGGCTGTGTTCATGGTGGATCGGGTGGGGTTCTCTGAAGACGCCTATCCGGTTGAGTTCCTGCGCATTTACTATCGGGGCGATCGCTACGTGCTCTACAACGAATTGCATATCTAACAACGCCGGCTTCGTGCGGGCGCAGCGGTGGCTTGTGTTTCAGCAGCCTGTCGGTATCCAGCGGCAGGCTGCGTGTTTGTGTGGGTGGCGTTGACGACGGGCCGGGACCGCTCTATACTATTAAACGTTAGACGTCTGACGTTTGTGAGGGGATATGCCTGCTGGTGGAAGAACCCGACGCTCCGATGCCGTTGAAGCGGATTTGCTCTCGCAACTCCCATCGCTTGCCGATCAGGCTGGCCGCCTGCCTTCGGAGATGGAGATGGTGGAGCGGTTCCAGGTGAGTCGTGTGACTTTACGTGAAGCGCTCTCGGCACTCGAACGGAAAGGCCTCATCCTCCGCAAACAGGGCTCAGGCACATTTATTAATCTGCCTGTGCTCGAAATTCGAACCCGCCTCGATGAATCCGTCGAATATTCCCATCTCATCCGGAGTGCGGGGTTTCAACCCTCGGTCGACATCCTGGATGCCTCGATTCAGACCGCTTCCCCTGCTCAAGAGGAAGCACTTCATATTTCCAGTGGGAATGTGCTCAACCTCCGAAAACTCTTCTATGCCGATGCGTTTCCTGTTGTTTGCTGCATGAACATCATTCCGCTGGCCCTCCTGCAGGAGGATGCGCGGGGAGGTCTTCTCGACAGGCTCGACCCGGAAAAGTCCCTCTACGAGGTGCTGGAGGGCCATTTTCACCAGCGGGTGGCGTATCAAATTGCAGAGGTGGAAGCGGCAGGGGCGGATTCCGAGCTGGCGGCACGCCTTGGGTGCATTGCCGGGGAGCCGCTGCTCTGCATAAAGGAGATTGGCTACAATCAATCTCAGGAGGCTGTGTTCTTGGGTGAAGGTTATTACAAACCGGGGAAGATGCATTTTCAGGTGCTGCGCCGCCCGGGATGATGCCGGATGGGCGGTCTTCACGAACGGGCTATTCTCGAAAGGGAGATCACGATGAGTGGACAAACCTTGCTGTTAAAACATGCAGACGTACTGCTGACTATGGACCCTGCGGTTGAACGAATTTCTGACGGAGGCATGTATATCCGTGACAATGTGATTGAGCAGATCGGACCGACGGATGAATTGCCGGCGGAGGCTGATCGGGTAATTGACGCAAGCGGCATGCTCATCATGCCCGGCTTGATCAATATCCATCATCATCTCTACCAGACCCTCACGCGTGCGCTCCCTGGCGCACAAGACGCCAAACTTTTCGATTGGCTGGTCCGCCTGTACCCCGTCTGGGGCGAATTGACCAATGAGGCGGTTTATACCTCCACCACACTCGGGCTTGCTGAACTGGCTTTAACCGGCTGTACGACCTCGACCGACCATCTTTACATTCTGCCCAACGACAGTACCCATGACGCGGAAATCGAGGCAGCAAGGGAACTTGGCATCCGCTTCCACGCCACGCGCGGCTCGATGAGCCTCGGACGTTCACAGGGCGGCCTTCCACCGGATCACGTCGTTGAGGATGAAGACCATATCCTCAAGGATTCCCAGCGGGTGATTGAGGCCTATCATGACCCCGAACCGTACGCCATGACCCGCATCGCCCTGGCACCGTGTTCGCCGTTTTCAGTGACGGCGGATCTGATGCGAGAGACGACCAAATTGGCGCGTGCGTATAAGAATGTCATGCTTCATACCCATGTTGCTGAGACAGAGGATGAGCAGGATTTCACGCTTGAAAAAGTGGGCCTGCGACCGGCGCGTTACATGGAGGAACTCGGTTGGGTTGGGGATGATGTCTGGTGGGTACACTGCATTTGGCTCACGGATGATGAAGTCGATCTCATGGCCGAGACAGGCACGGGTGTGGCGCACTGCCCTTCCTCGAACATGCGCCTGGGGTCGGGCATTGCGCCCATCATCCAGATGGTGCAAAAAGGCGTCAAAGTCGGAATTGGTGTGGACGGCTCCGCTTCGAACGACGCCGGGCACATGATTATGGAAACCCGCAATGCACTGCTGCTCCAGCGAGTGGCCAACGGGGCTTCTTCCTTCACCGTGATGGATGCGCTTCGGCTGGCGACGACCGGGTCAGCGGCAGCGATTAATCGGCCGGACCTGGGCCGGCTGGGGGCGGGGCAGGCGGCTGACTTCATCGGCATCCGCCTCGACCGGATGGAAATGGCCGGGGGCGCTGTGCATGACCCCGTGGCTGCGGTGCTGCTCTGCCCGCCGCTCACCGTTGATTTGAACGTGGTCAACGGGCGCGAGATTGTCCGAGACGGACAAGTTCTCGGTGTGGATCTGCCAGCTTTGATCGCGAAGCAAAATCGCATCGCCAAAGCCATGGCGGAGAAGCATCCCGTTTGAGATCGCGTGCAATACGATGGAAATGGCCGGCGTCCTCAGGGACGCCGGCTTGCAGTTCAGGGGAGCGGCAGGAGGCCACTGCGGTAGGATTCCAGCACGTCGAAGGCGCTGTGCAAGGGCCGTTCCAGACGATGGAGAGTCCAGACCTCCCGGTGGGTGATGGACTCGCCCGGGTCGAAGGCTTGCCAGGGAGAGAGTGTTTCCATTTCCACGAAGAGGCCACTTAGATACACTTCTACGTTGCAGTTCATGTCAACATGTCTTGAAGCTGGATAGGGTGCGAACTGTTTTTGCAGAACAGTGTTTTTGTGGACATACGCGAGCCATCCAGTTCGGTTGAACATGCCGATTTTGTTGGATTCGGGAATGTCGTCGGCGTGGAGCAGCAGCACCTCTTCCTCGATGTGGATGCGTTCATTCTGGATGCGGCTGTAAGGCCAGAGGACGAGATTGCGGTTGGGCAGTTTGCTGTCTGGATCGACCGGTCCATCGGCCATGGGAAGGATGAAGACTCCACCAAGCGGAAGTTGGGTAATTGGCCACACCGCCAGCTCGGCGGTTGTCTGTCCGCAATTGGTGAGGGCATGATCGATCATCAAGCGTGTCTCGTCCCCGGCAAGTGTTACCCGCATCGACTTCTGGATCCCCGTTTCCTTCTCCGGCGGTGCAGTCAATATGAGGGTTTCGCCGTCCTGCTCCACGGCAGGGGGGTGATTGTCGGGGATATGGGTGCGATCGCTGCGCTCCGGTGCATGCCACAGACGGTGGCCTCCGTAGAGTTGGTATCGACCTTGCGGGGTATCCCAATGGATGTCGGGCGTCTCGGCAAGCAGGTTCACGCCATCATCCAGAAAACCGAGACGTACGATGCGCGGTCCAGCCTCGAGAAGGTAGTCCAGGTAAAGGCTCGTATTCTCAATCCGCCCTGTTTTCAAGCCATGGAATAGGGTCACGGTCATTATCTCCAGCGTAGTCGAATGCGGCGGTTGCCTTGCGGGCTGGTATGGCTCTCAGGCGGCTGCCGAGCATCCCGGGATTGCAAGTGTCAAACTGCCCTGATGATAGTGGATTTTCCCTCCAGCTGGAAATCGGAGACGATGGGCAGCATAACGAGCAGTGTGACCGGGGCTCGGCGAGAAAAAAGCCCCGCCGGAGCGGGGCCTGATGTTGCAGATCCAGGCAGGTCAGTATTTGAGTGAACTGCCGCCAATGAACTCTCGTAGTACTGAATCTCCCGGAACCGGGCCGTCGTCTTCCACTGGCAGGACTGCGTCCAGCATGGCCGCCACCCGTATGGCGCGTTCGTGTGCATCCTGGCGCAGCGGATCGTCCTCGTATCGCTCCACCCACTCCTGGAAGTTCTCCAGAAGCTTGGGACGGTAAAGCGCAATTTCATATGGCATGCCGCTGTTGATAATGTAGTCGGTGGTGTTGATGTAGGGGATGATGTGGCGCATCTCGCTGGAGCGCACATAGTGCCAGTGTTCCAGGGTCTGGCGCGGATTGTAGGCCCGGTGCACCGAATCCCGGAGCATGCGCCGGATGAGGCGCAGGTCTGTCCAGCGGATGTAGCGGCCGTCGGGTCCTTTCATCTGCAGCAAGGGTTCCAGATAGAGTTTGAACTTCTTTTCATCAGGGATGGATTCGCTCATCTTCGGGTAGAGGCCATGCAGGCTGTCAATCAGCAGGATCTCGCCTTTTTTCAGTTTCAGCGGGGTCTGTTCAAGATGGCGCTTTCCTTCCTTGAAATCGTAGAAGGGGATGCGCACTTCCTTGCCCGCGACCAATTCACTGAAATGCTGATTGATTAATGCCAGATCAAGCGCCTGCGGGGTTTCAAAATCATAATCTCCGAATTCATCCTTGGGGTGCATTTCCAGGTCGAAAAAATAGTTGTCGATGTTGAGGGGAACAAATTTCAAACCGCGCTTGGAAAGGCGCTGCTCCAGTTTGATGGTGGTGGTGGTTTTTCCGGAGGAGGAAGGTCCGCTCACGAAGACCAACTTTAAATCATCTTCGCGCTCGCTGATAAGATCTGCGGCGGTGTTGATGTCGTCCTCATATGCGGATTCGGCAAGATGAACCACACGGGCAAAGTCGCCACGCTCGATATACGTATTTAATTTCTCGACGGTGTTGAGTTCGTTGCTGGCAGCCCAGTCGAGCACGTGCCAGATCTTTGCCCAGGGGATGTTTCCCGAAGGCTCGGATGCCTTCTTGCCGGCCTCCTGGCGCATGCGCTGCTGTTCGTCGCGGTAGAGAATGTACGCTTTGGCGACCTGGGCATGCCCGTTTTCGATGAGTACCTTCTCGACTGCATCCTGGATTTCTTCAATATGAGGGGCGACGCCGGGTTCCCCCGTTTTCTCAAGGGATTCCACCACTCGATCGGCAAGCCATTCGGCGCGTTCGCGATCCCGTCCGCCGACAGCCACGGCTGCTCGATAGATGGCATTGGAGATACGGTTCTTGTTAAAGGGCACCTTTGCGCCACTGCGTTTAATGACGTACATGATTTTGCTCATGGATCCTCCCGCTTCGAGCCTGAAAGGCATGCGCTGAGTTTGAACCTGTATTATAGACTGTTTCTGGCGCCGGGGTGGAGGGCACCGGGGGCGTTTTCAGAGAGGCGGATTGGGGACTCGGATACGTACAACGCGAATTTGCAGCGCTCAAACGTTTTTCTAATGTTGATTATGTATGTTAAGAGTGTAACAGCCATAATTCAAAACGGAGGTGTAACCATGGCTACGATCACACGTTGGGAGCCCTTCCGGGAGATCAGCAGAATGCAAGATTTGCTCGATCAGATGATGGACAGGGCAATTCTTGAATCACCCTCCCGTGGGGTGGTTGGGCAAATCCCGTTGGACGTTATTCAGACCGATGAGGCCGTGCTCGTCAAGGCGACTGCACCGGGTATGACGGCGGATGACCTGTCCGTGTCCATCAGCGGTGATACGCTCTGTATCAAGGGCGAATTGCAAGAAGAGACGGAGCATGAGGAACAGGAGTACCTGCTGCGCGAGCGCCGGGCGGGTAGCTTCAGCCGAACCATCACCCTGCCCACCCTGGTGGACAGTGCGAAAGCGCAAGCGGCCTTCAAAGACGGCATCCTTACCCTTACGCTTCCCAAGGCTGAACAGGTCAAGCCGCGCCAGATCAAGGTCAAGGCGGGCTGAACCCCGCGAAAAAGCGACAGGCGTCCGTTTACGGACGCCTGTTTTTGATTCGGACAGGGGTTAAATGGATTCGGGCGGGGCTGCCGAGGATGCTCGCACCACAAGGTGGGTGGACAGAAGATGCCGCCGCTTGGGAAGGCGCGGGTTTTCCAGCCGTTCCATCAGCATTTTGGTTGCCAGGACGCCAATTTCATATTTGGGCTGCACTATCGTTGTGAGCGCAGGGTTGAAAAACGAACTCATGGCGATGTCGTCAAATCCAACAATCGACAGGTCGTTGGGGATCGTCAAGCCCAGCGATTTGGCCGCGCCGATGGCACCGATGGCCATCAGGTCGTTGGCGGCGAAGATGGCAGTAGGGGGCTCGGGGTTTGTGAGTAATTTGACAGCGGCATCACGCCCGCCCTCAAAGCGGAAGTTCGAGCGGAGGATATAGTCCTCTGGAGCGGGTAATCCGGCCTCTTGCATCGCCTTGCGGTATCCGAACAGGCGCTGGGTCGCGGTTTCGATAATACTTGGGCCGGTGATGCAGGCAATCCGACGATGCCCGAGCTCAATGAGATGTTGCACGGCCTCATACGCACCACCTGTGTTGTCAGAGACAACTGTATCGGCGTTGATTTCGCCCAGAGGGCGGTCAACGATGACCACAGGCATGCGCTGCGTCTGCAGAGAACGCACAAGGTCGGCGCTCTCGCCGGCGGCGACGAAGATGATGCCATCGACCTGCTTTTCCGACAGGGCGCGGGTATAGATGATTTCCTTGGCCATGTCGCCATCGGTGTTGCAGAAAATCACGCTGAAATCACTCTCGAAGCTGGTGTCTTCGATGGCGCGGGCGATGTCGGCAAAGAAGGAGTTGGAGATGTCCGGCAGAATCACACCGAGGGTCTTGGTTTTCTTCATGCGCAGACTGCGCGCCAGCAGATTGGGATGGTACTCCAGCTCATGCATCGCGTCATGGACGCGTTTTGTGAGTTCATCACTTACGGGGCGGCTGTTGTTGATGACGTGCGAGACGGTGGTGATGGATACACCCGCTCGCTCCGCCACATCTTTCATGGTAGCGATGGGACACCTCTTCTATGATAGGCTTTTTGCGCAATGGTTTGCGCAAAAGTGTAGCACAGGGAGCGGGTGAATGTCAAATCAGTGGAAATGAATAAAACCGCATCCGGAGATGCGGTTTTTTTGGAGGCGACGGCGGGAATCGAACCCGCGATAAAGGTTTTGCAGACCTCTGCCTTACCACTTGGCTACGTCGCCGCAGTTAAAATGTTACGCCTATCGCCTGGGGGCCCGAAGGCAGCTTGGAGCGATAGGCGATGAACCTGAGAGCGGGCGAAGGGATTCGAACCCTCGACCTTCTCCTTGGCAAGGAGACGTTCTACCACTGAACTACACCCGCATGGTAGAGACCGTTTTCCATGTTCAACCCCGGCAAATTTCGCTGCCGGAGCTTGGGAATAATACCCTGAAAGAAAGACACTGTCAACCATTTTGAAACCCTATCCGATCAGGCCTTTGACCTTCAATGACTGGCGTGCATGAAGCGCCTGTCGTCAGGGCTGCCGGGGTCGTGCCGGGTTCTTAATGAGCCTCAGTATACCGTTTTGAAGGGCACCTCCGGTCGGAGCTGCACCGGTATACGGGGCAGGAGACGATCCTCTCGATGTCACGGGGCCTGGCTTATCGATGCTTCCCCATTTGCTTGACGCGGTTGAGATTGCGGTTATGCAATAGGAAAGGTAGACTTGCAAAGGAGCAGGAGGTTGATCTACGTGCCGAACGAGCATCTCCCCCGCAATACCATTCTGACGGGTGACTGCATCGAGGTGATGCAGTCGCTGCCCGCTAGCAGTGTCGACCTCGTCTTCGCCGACCCGCCCTACAACCTCCAGCTCAACGGTGAGCTGTGGCGACCGAACGTGACGCGCGTTGACGCCGTTGATGACGCCTGGGATCAGTTCGACAATTTTGCGTCCTACGATGCCTTCACCCGTGCCTGGCTCGCGGCGGCACGGCGCTTGCTCAAGCCATCTGGAACGCTCTGGGTGATTGGTAGCTACCACAATATCTATCGCGTGGGCTCGATCCTGCAGGACCTGGGTTTCTGGATCCTCAATGACGTGGTCTGGGTGAAGACCAATCCCATGCCCAATTTCCGCGGGGTGCGCTTTGCCAATGCCCATGAAACGCTCATCTGGGCCAGTCGTGCCAAGGGTGCCCGCTATACGTTCAATTACCATGCCATGAAGCCCTTCAACCATGACAAGCAAATGCGCAGTGATTGGCTGCTGCCCATCTGCACCGGCGCCGAACGCATCAAGGAGGATGGGAGCAAGGCTCACTCCACACAGAAGCCGGAGGCGCTGCTCTACCGGGTGCTGCTGGCTTCCAGCAACCCCGGTGACGTGGTGCTGGACCCCTTTTTCGGGAGCGGGACCACCGGGGCAGTGGCAAAGGCGCTGCACCGTGACTGGCTGGGGATCGAGCGCGAGCCAGCCTATATCAAGCTGGCGAAAGCGCGCATCGATGCCATCGATCCAGCTCCGCTGGACAAGGCGGTTTTTGATGTGCGCGACCGGCGCCGCTCGGCGCCGCGGGTGTCCTTCGCGCGCCTGGTGGAGGCGGGTTACCTCAAGCCTGGTGATGCGCTTTCTTTCCGTAAGCAGCGCAATGCAACCGCGTTCGTACGGGCGGATGGGAAGCTCCTCCACTGCGGGGAAGCAGGCTCGATCCATCAGTTGGCAAAAGCGCTGGCGGGGGGGCCATGCAATGGATGGGACCAGTGGTATTACGAGGACGAGGACGGCGAACTGCAGCCGCTTGACCGTCTGCGTGAGCGGTATCGCGTGGAGGTTGGCCATCAAGAGAAGGGTGTTTAGCGGATCGAAGGCTTGATTTGGGAAATAAAAAAAGCACCCGGACGGGTGCTTTTTCTGTGAGTGCCGAGGACCAGACTTGAACTGGTGACACCTTGATTTTCAGTCAAGTGCTCTACCAACTGAGCTACCTCGGCAAGCCAAGTGATTGTACACGCTGGTCGGCGATACGTCAACAGAAAAGCGTGGTCCGATGAGGGTCACTGCTTGGCTTTCAGACCGTGCTGTTGCTGACAGTCATACCATTCTGCCATGGCGGCTTTGTAGCGCGTGAACGCCTCCCGCTCGCGGATGTAGGCGTCCGCCATACGCTCGAGGTCTCGCGGCGTGAGCGGAGCCTGTTCCAGGGTGGCGGGGTCAAGCGGCTTGGTTACGCGGAAACTGCGCGTGGCGCGTGCCGCGTGGTCCAATTCAAGTGCGGCTTTTTCGGCACGCTCGCGGCTCTCCTTGCAGGGATCATCGCTCACAGTAGCATACCCTCCCTCAGCGTTGTCTTGATTGTAGCCTTGAGAAGCCAGTGAGGACAAGCGGCGTAGTGGCTCATTCCCCAATCACAACGAGGTCAGCAACGTCAAGCTGAGCCATCGCCGGAGTAGGAAGTATGCCAAAGCGGAAGCCTTTTCGGGGCGAGAAGACAGCGTATTGATTGTCGAGCCACACCACGAAACCAAGCGGGGGACGGGGCGTGATCTCGGTTTCCAGAACGGCCGCGTCGTCCACGCTGAACGTCAGGCCGTTCCGGTCCCAATCCATGCGATAGGTGTGCCAGCCAGCGTCCGTTGTCTGGATCACGGTTTCTGCACAGGCGGTGATGGCTCGACCGCTCCGGATGACGGGGCTTCGCAGGAGGCTGTTGCGGGCCAGCGCCAGCGCCACTGCGGCAGCGGGAAGAAGCAGCACCCCGGGCAGAGGAGGCGAACGCAAGACCTGTGCTTTCCAGCCCCAGCCAGGTACGCCCGGCGTCAGCTCAAGGTCGTGCGGTGGGGATCCGTAGAAGAACCAGGCGCAGTTGGGGCTGGCGGGAAGGCGGCGGGCGGCGCCGCCCAGACCGAGGGAGAAGGCAAAGGGATCATTCCAGAGACCAAAACCGTAGGTGCCACATATGTCCCCGGTGGGGCGGCGGGCGCGCAGCGAGAAGTGTAGCGGGGGCGCCCATGGGAAGCGGGCGCGGGGAAGGAAGCGGTAGTCGTCCAATTGCGCGTCGGCATACTTTTGGAGACCGGCGGGGAGCGTCAGCCGCCAGCTGGCCGCATCCATGGCCGCCACCCGGCCGCCGCCAAGTTCAAGGGGCTCCAGCTTTTTTAGCATCATCATCAGTATAGGCTTTGGCGTGGAAGGAGGCAATCGTGTATAATCGCGCCGCATCTGCAAGGAGGTTTCATGGAGATTGTATGGCACGGTCATTCGTGCTTCCGTTTGTCTGAACGTAACTTCGCCACGGTGGTAACGGATCCCTACCAGACTTCAGTCGGGCTGCCCGAACTGAAACTGAAAGCGGACATTGTCACCATCAGTCATGATATGCCGGGCCACAACAACGCGGATACCGTCAAATCACGGCGGAAAGTGCTGACCGGTCCGGGGGAGTATGAAATCGGCTCGGTCTTCATCACCGGCGTATCGATGGACCCCAAGCAGAAGAACGGCAACCACAAACATAACACGCTGTTCGTATTTGATTTCATGGGCCTCACCGTAGCCCACATGGGGGCGCTGGCGTATGTCCCGTCGCAGGCGCAGATTGAACGCCTCGGAACCGTCGACATCGTCCTTATTCCCGTGGGAGGGGCGAATGACATGTCGCCGTCCCAGGCCGCGGAGGTGGTCAGTTTGATCGAGCCCTCTATCGTGGTGCCGATGCATTACCGGACCCGTAAGGGCGAAGACCTGGAACCCGTTGATCGCTTTCTCAAAGAGATGGGGGTGGGAAAGCTCGACCCCGTGTCGTCTTTGAAGATTACGCGGAGTGTACTCTCGGATGATACACAGGTGGTTGTCCTGACACCGGGTGGATGATTGGAGCAGGAATCGTTTGGCTGCCGAACAGGAACCCGTAAAGCTGCTGCTGACCTGGGATATGATCCATGGACGTGAACAGGAATACTTTGAATTCCTTGTCCGTGAGTTCGTACCGGGAATCCAGAAACTCGGCATTCAACCAACCGAGGCCTGGTTCACCACCTACGGCAGCGGTCCTCAGATGGTCACCGGGGGCATCGCTCGCAATTTGCATGCGATGGAGCTGGCGCTGGCTTCAGAAGAATGGAAAGCCTTGCGTGAGCGGTTGCAGGGGTACGTCTCGAATTTCACATTGAAGGTTGTCCGTGCGTCGGGGGGATTCCAGATTTAAGTTCGCCCTGGTTGTACGTAAAAACGTGCCGCGCAGCGGCACGTTTTGATTTCAAGGGGCAGCAGCGCGCTTCAGTCGTCGCTGCTGGTGGAACTGTTTTCGGACGATGTGGCGCTGCTCGATTCTTTTTCCGCTTTTTTGTGTGAGGTAGCGCCGGAAGGCGAGCGGTGATCGGTGGCATAAAAGCCGGATCCCTTAAAGACTATCCCTACCGGTTGATATACTTTGCGGAGGGTGGTTTTCCCACACTCCGGGCATTTTTTCAACGGGTCATCCGAAAAATGCTGTTGCTGGTCGAACTGAATCCCGCAATTTTCGCAGCGGTACGTGTAAATAGGCATGGATACCTCTCTTCTGCCAATCACGATTATAGTCGTCCGCGTTCGTAGTATCAAGGGATGTTCATTAGAATGACGTAAGAATCGGGGCGTGTGAAAAAGGCGCGTTGACGGTGACAGGGAGGGACGGTATCATGGAGGTGGAGTGGATGGCCGGGCGATCGCGAGCGGAAACGCCCGAGGAAAGTCCGCGCTCCACAGAGCAGGATGCCGGGTAACACCCGGGCGGGGAGACCCGTGGAAAGGACCACAGAAAAGGACCGCCCCTGACCTGGTCAGGGGTGAGGGTGAAAAGGTGGTGTAAGAGACCACCGGCGCAGGCAGCAATGTCTGCGGCCAGGCAACCCCCATCCGGAGCAAGGCCGAGCAGGGGTAAAGTTCTCCGGAACCAGCGGCTGCTCGCCGCTGTCGAGCCCCGGGTAGGCTGCTGGATCCCCCTGGTAACAGTGGGGACTAGATAGATGATCGCACAGGCGTGACGCTGCTGCGGCAGCGAAGCGCCGGACAGAACGCGGCTTACAGGCCGTCCACTTCCAACGTAAACGAAGGCTGCCCCTCTTTGGAGAGGCAGCCTTTCCTTATATATGTTTTTTGCGCGTGAACGATCAGGCGAGGGGGAAATAACTGTTGAAATCCGGCGCCCAACCTTCCGGGCGGTACTCGCCGCTGGACGCGTCCTGCGTATAGCGCCCCTGGTAGTCGCCGCGCTGGATGGCTTCCAGCGCCTGCGCCAGGCGGTCAATCTCTTCTGTGGTGTTGTAAAGTCCGAAGCTGATGCGGATTAAACCGGGAATATCGCGGCGATCGCCAGCCACCATCTTTTCCCGTACCCGGCGGGCAGCTTCCGTGTCCACATCCAGCAGGCGCAGAAGGTACGGGTGAGCGCAGAAGCAGCCAGCGCGCACACCAATCCCGAATTCGTATCCAAGAATGGCGGAAACCAGGAAATGGGATTTACCTTCCAGCAGGAAGGGGATCACACCCAGGCGCTCGTGTGCGCGGGTGGGGTTGGTGTCTCCGAAGATGTGCACGTCCGGGACCTGGCTCAGAGTTTCCAGCGCGTAGGCTGTGAGCTCGGTTTCGTGTTGTGCCACGACGTCCATGCCGATCTCGGTGAGCTCGCGGATGGCGAGTGCCAGGGCGACGGCGCCGACTACGTTCGGGCTGCCCGCTTCGTCGCGTTCCGGCGTATCGGCCCAGACGACATCGTCAAGGGTGACGATGTCAACGGTCCCGCCGCCGCGCAGATCAGGATCGCCGTGCGAGAAGACGTCGGTCCGGCCGATGAGGGCGCCCGTACCGTAGGGGGCATACATCTTGTGGGCGGACAGGGCGATGAAATCAAAATGGTCCGGTTCGTCAAGGGCGCCGATGTGGATGGTGCGGTGGGGCGCAAGCTGGGCGCTGTCGACCATGAAGTAGGCGCCGGCCGCATGGCTCTTGGCTGCCAGGCGGCGCACCGGGTTGAGGAAGCCGGTCACATTGCTTGCGCCGGAAATGGATACGAGACGGACCCGGTCACTGTACTGTGTCAATTTCCGATCGAAGTCGTCTTCGTCCAGGCTGCCATCCGGGCAGACGTCGATGTGGACCGTCTCCGCTACCGCTCGGAAGGGGAGGTCGTTGGAGTGATGCTCCATGACCGTGGTCAGAATGACATCATCCGGCTCCAGGTTAAGGCGATGGGCGAGCTTGTTGATCGCCTCGGTGCTGTTCTTGACAAAAATGCAGGTGCGTTCTGCGGGGTCGGCATCGACAAAGCGCAGCGTCGCTGCACGTGCTGTCTCGTACGCCCAGGTGGACAGCTGGGATTTAAAGCCTGTGCCGCGATGGACGCTGGCGTAGTACTCCACAAAGCGGTCCACGCCGGACTGCACCGCATGAAGGGGCGGTGTGGAGGCGGCATTATCGAAGTTGATGTAGATGGCGTCTTCGCCATGGAGGAGGGGAATACGGGTAGAGACGCCGGAAAAGCGGTCGCGTAAGGTTTCAGGGATGGTTTGACAGGGCAAGATGACCTCCGGGTAGGAACAGAGTACTAAGGCGGGGAATCGGCGAACTTCCGTTGCAGGTTGCATAAGTGGGGCGAATTGGTATATACTGTGGGCACTTGTGGGACAAAGTGGGGAATAGTGGGACGCCGGACGGCACCGGCGTTCTGTCGTATCTGCGAGAGTTAGAACACATGTTCTTAGGCCAGTATACCCACAATATTGATACCAAGGGCCGCTTGACCATTCCGGTGCGCTACCGGGATGCGCTGGCGGATGGCGCTTATGTGACCCAGGGTTACGAACGGAATTTGATGGTTTATACCATAGAAAGCTTCGAGAAGCTTGCGAAGAAAGCCACGACCTTGAGCGCTACAAATCCTGAAGCCCGGGCTGTACGGCGGCTCATTTTCGGCGGAGCTACGGAAGTCCAGCTCGATTCATCGGGCCGGATTCTCATCCCGCCGTTTCTGCGTGACTACGCTCAACTCGATAGCGCTTCCACGATCGTGGGCTCCGGTGAATACTTCGAAATCTGGGAAACCGACGCCTGGGAGGCGGAATTGGTTTCTGTTACCGACCCTGAAAGCAATGCCAGACGTTTTATTGACTTTGATCTGTCTGCGGGGTAGGCATGCAAACCCCGCATACTCCTGTCCTTTACCAACAGGTGCTCTCGGCGCTCCAACCTTCACCGCAGGGCCGATATATTGATGGAACGCTTGGCGCAGGTGGTCATGCCCGCGGCTTGCTTGCGGGTTCCGCACCGGACGGCGAATTGCTCGGTATCGACCGCGACCCGGCTGCGCTGGACCTTGCGCGTGCAGCGCTGGCCGAGTACGGGGAGCGCGTTCATCTGATTCATGGCTCCTACCTTCATATGCAGGCGTATGCAGTGGACCTGGGGTGGGCTGCTGTGGATGGGATTCTGCTTGATCTGGGTGTCTCTTCCATGCAGCTGGATCAGCCGGAACGCGGCTTTTCCTTCATGCAAAGCGGACCCCTCGACATGCGCTTCAATCCTCAGCAGGGTCTCACGGCGGCGGATCTGGTGAATTCCCTGCCGGTGGATGAGCTCGCCGACATGCTCTATGCGTATGGCGAGGAGCGCCGTTCACGTGCAATAGCACGTGCAATCGTGAAGCGCCGGCCGCTGGCTACGACGGACGATTTGACAGCTGCGGTTCTTTCGGTACTCGGGCCCCGTCGCCGGGGCATGCATCCAGCTACACGAACCTTCCAGGCGCTGCGCATTGCGGTCAATGAAGAGCTGACGAATTTGCCGCTGGCGCTGGAGGCGGCCGTGGCGCTTTTGGAATGCGGTGGACGACTGGCGGTGATTTCCTTCCATTCGCTGGAAGACCGCATCGTCAAGCAATACTTCCGCCGCGAAAGTCAGGACTGCATCTGCCCGCCCGAGCAGCCTGTCTGCACCTGCGGGCATAGGGCCCAGCTGCGGTTGATCAACCGCAAGCCGATCAGGGCGGATGAGGATGAAGTGGGTGGCAACCCGCGCTCGCGCTCCGCCAAACTGCGCGTAGCAGAAAGGCTCTAGGCGGCATGTAGCTTGCACGCTATTTGGAGCACGGAAGAGGTAGATCAGGTGAAACGAAGAAGGCAGCAGGCGTATAAGCATGGGCAGAAACGGCTTCCGACACGGGTAAGCGACCGTGTCTTGCTGCCGGTTGTCGCCTTCCTGCTGGTCAGCGGCCTTTATCTTACCGTCCATTCCCGTCATGCACGTGTCGGGCGGGAAGTTCTGCGATTGGAGGAATTGAAGACCGAACTGCTGCAGGAACAGGCTGAGCTTTCAACCACGCTGGCCGAGCTCACGTCACCAGCTCGTATGCTTGAACAGGCTGAGGCGCTCGGTTTCCGACCGGCGACTGCAATGGAGATCGATTACCTGGAAATTGAAGGGTATCAAGCGCCCGCCCCGTTTGTGCCCAATCGTCCCCCTGCTGGCCTTGCCCATGAAGAATCATCCCTCTCGCCGGCTTACACCGAGACGCTGGGTGAGCGCATCTTTGACTGGTTTGGCTGGGGGAGTGGGCAATGAACATGAATCAGCTCACCCGCCGCCGCACGCAAGTTGTCTTTGGCATCATGCTGCTTGCTGTTTCCGCCGTTCTTGTGCAGCTTGTGCGGGTGCAGTACGGGACGTATGCTCCCATCTTTGCCCGCCGGGTGGAAGTGGCGGAGAACCTCGAGGATGAAATAACACCCACCCGCGGCCTAATTTATGACCGGGATGGTGACTTGCTGGCGACCAATGCACCGATGTACTACGTGGAAGTGGAAATCATTCAGCTCACCGATACCAGCCGGCGTGAAATTGCAGGCGTGCTTTCCCAGGTTCTCAATTTGCCGTACGACGATCTCCGCAACCAGCTTGAGGCAGACTGGGAAGGCGCTGAGCAGTGGCGTATCCGTCTGCGGCAGACAACGGACGCAGGCAACAACTGGCCCATCATTGTTGACCAGGTTGTTGCAGATATGTTGAACGGATTTCTCGCCGATCCTGATGCGCCCGATTTGAGCGGTCTGGATCTGGCGCCGGCACCGCAGCGGTCGTATCCAGATGGAACCCTGATGGGGCATGTGCTCGGCTTTGTGAATCAACTTGGCGAAGGGTTCTTCGGGGTCGAGGGCTATTATGATGATTGGCTTACCGGTCAGGCCATTACCGTCGAGAACGGCGATGTCCCCTTGCAGGCGAGCCTTCTGCCCGACACCCCCGCGGGCGTGAACCTGGTGCTGACGATCGATCTCGACATCCAGCAGATGGTGACCGACATTCTTGCCGAAGCGATTGAAAACACCGGCGCCGAAAGCGGTCAGGTCATCGTGATGGATCCCCGCAACGGGGAAATTCTCGCCATGACCACATTGCCGCCGCTTGATTCGAACAATTACGAACCCTGGCTTCCGGCGGAGAATGATCAGGAAGAAGAGCCGGTCATCAATCCCATCGTCGCCGGACAGTTTGAGCCGGGGTCAACATTCAAGGTGCTCACCATGGCTGCGGCACTGGACGCCGGAGTGGTCGCCCCGGATGACATCTTCGTGGATGAAGGTGTGATCGAGGTTGGCGGGGTTGAAATCCGCAATTGGAATGGTGGCAAATGGGGACCGCAGACCATGACCGGGTGTATGCAGCACTCACTCAACGTCTGCCTGGCCAATATCGCCGTCAACAGATTGCATGCCACCCTGTTCTATGAGTACATGCAGGCCTTCGGTATGGGACAGCTCACCGGGGTAGACCTGGCGGGCGAGGTTGCCGGACAGATTCGCACACCGCGGCATCCGGAGTGGACCGATGCCGATCTGGGCACCAATTCATTCGGTCAGGGCATCTCCGTTACACCGATGCAGCTCATCACAGCAGTGGCAGCGGTGGCCAATGATGGGGTGATGGTTCAGCCGCATGTGGTCCGTACTGTGGTCGGACCGGAAGGTGAATACTGGCCTCAGACCATTGTGCTCGGTCAACCGATTTCGGCTGAGACGGCGCACACATTGACGGCAATGCTGAATGAATCGCTCAACGGCGAGACCAATTTTGCTCAGGTTACCGGGTATCAACTCGCCGGAAAGACCGGGACAGCGCAGATCCCGGATGAATTTGGTTACGACCCGACCTGGACGATCGCCTCCTTCATCGGATGGGGCCCGATCTCCGACCCGGCGTTCATCGTGTTGGTGCGGATTGACCGTCCCGAGACATCGCCCTGGGGTTCGGTGGTCGCAGCGCCGGTCTTCCGGGACATTGTTGAAAGGCTTGTGGTCATGCTGGAAATTCCACCAGATGACCTTCCGCAGCAATTGGCTGTGGAGCAGGGTGAGTAGGATATGCTTACGCTTGAACATCTGCTGAACGCGCTTGAGATTGAGGCGACCGGTGCCCCGGCTGTAGTGGTCACGGACGCAGCAATTGATTCGCGCAAGGTGTTGCCGGGCGGCCTCTTCGTGGCGCTGCCTGGCGAGCGTGTCGATGGTCATGCGTATGTCGCGGCAGCGTTTGAGCGCGGCGCGGTTCTGGCGCTTGTCGGCAGGGACATGCCGCCGGAGCTGGCGACGGTGGATATCCGCCACCAGGTGAAGCCGGCCGCGTGGGAAGGGCTGACCCCCCCCTTCTGTTTGCGGGTAGTCGATCCGCTTGATGCCATGCAGACGGTGGCGGCTTACTGGCGGGATCAGCTGGATGTGCGTGTGATAGGTGTCACCGGGAGCGTGGGCAAATCCACCACCAAGGAACTGGCGGCGGAGGTGTTATCACGCCGTTTCCGGACCGCGAAGAACCCCGGTAATCTCAACAATGAAATCGGCCTTCCACTCAGTATTTTGCAGCTTTCGGAGGCGCATGAGCGCGCCGTGCTGGAGATGGGCTTTTACGTTCCTGGTGAAATCAAACAGCTCTGTGCGATGGCTCGCCCTCAGGTTGGTGTGGTCACCAACGTCAGCCATGTTCATATGGAGCGGGCGGGTACGTTGGATGCAATTCTGGCAGGCAAGCAGGAACTGGTCGAATCGCTGCCGCCAGCCCCTGACGGCGCAGCCATCTTGAATTATGATGACCCTCTGGTTCGCGGCATGGCAGCACACACGCAGGCGCGTGTGTTTACCTACGGCCTTTCGCCGGAAGCGGACCTCTGGGCGAGTGACATCCAGGGACTCGGCCTGGAGGGTTTGCGCTTTGTCCTCCACAACAATGAAGAGCGTTTCCATGTGAAAGTGCCGCTGCTGGGCCGCCATTCCGTTCACACCGCCTTGCGGGCGGCTGCGGTTGGACTTGTAGAAGGTATGACCTGGAGCCAGATCATCGCAGGTTTAAGGGACAGTAGGAGTCAACTTCGCCTGGTTGCCGTTACCGGACCGGGCAATTCCCTTCTCCTGGACGACACCTATAATGCGGCGCCATCCTCGGTTATTGCTGCGCTGAACCTGCTGGCAGAGTTTGACGGTCGGCGGGTCGCAGTGCTTGGCGACATGCTGGAATTGGGCGCGTATGAGGAGCCCGGACACCGCCGTGTGGGTGCGCGGGCGGCTCAAGTTGTCGATGAGTTGATCACGGTGGGCGAGCGGGCACGCTGGATTGCCGACGAAGGGCAACGTGCCGGGCTGAAACCGGATCAGGTCATAAGCCTTGAAGACAGCCAGGCGGCCATTGACGTTCTCCGCGGGCGCATTGGACAAGGAGATGTCGTTTTGGTCAAAGGGTCACATGGCATGCGCATGGATTTAATCGTTGCCGCGTTAGAGGAAATCGAATGAGCGCGATTGCGTCAGCACTGACACTGGGTGGGTTCACCTTCCTGATGACCGTGATCTGGGGTGGTCCCTTTATTCGCATCCTGCGTTTGTTAAACATCGGTGAAAAAATCCGCATTGAAGGACCACAGACTCATTTTTCAAAACTGGGAACACCGACGATGGGGGGCTGGCTCTTCATCATTCCGGTCATCCTCATCACCAGTGTGCTCAATCTGGTTTCGATTGTAAGCGAGATGGACCTGCTCGGTAATTCCATCCTGCTGCCCCTGCTGGTTTTCCTGGCCTATTCGCTGATCGGTGCCATTGATGACTGGATTGGCCTGCGGGGCAAGTCGGAGAACAAGGGGCTATCGGTCCGGGCGAAATTTGCGCTGCAGACGGTTGTCGCCGTGGGGGCGGCCGTCGTTTTGAAGTTCGGGCTTCACCCACCGGAATTAATCCTCCCGAGTATTCCCGAGCCAATCAACCTGGGCTGGTTCTACATCCCCATCGCCGCTCTTGTGATTGTCGCAATGACCAATGCGGTCAATCTTACCGACGGCCTGGATGGTCTTGCCGGGTTAATCTCGGCCACGGCGTTTGCCGCATACAGCATCATCGCCATGTTGCAGGGGCAGGTCTTTATTGTCCGTTTTTGTTTCACCATCGTGGGCGCGTTGTTCGCTTTCCTCTGGTACAACGCCCACCCGGCGATGTTGTTCATGGGCGATACAGGGGCGCTGGCGCTGGGCGCTACCCTGGGCGTGGTGGCGTTGATGACCGGGCAGTGGATCCTGCTGCCGGTGATTGCCATCATTCCGGTGAGTGAAACCATCAGCGTGATGCTGCAGGTGTTTTATTTCCGCAGGACGAAGGGCAAGCGCCTATTCAAAATGGCACCACTGCACATCCACTTCGAGCTCAGCGGCTGGAGTGAGACGCATGTCGTGCAGCGGTTCTGGCTGGTGGGTTTGATGGCCAGCATGCTGGGCGTTGCGCTGGCGTTGATCTGACGAAGGAGGCAAACGATGGACAGCGGCATGCTCTGGTACGACAGCAGTGGAAAGCCACTGCGTGAAGTCGTGGTCGGCGCAGTCGAGTACTACGCCAATAAGTACGGGCAAAGGCCCACCCACTGCATGGTCAATTCTTGCATGCTCAAAGGTGCGAGTGGGCGTGTGGCAGGCGTGATGGTGTGCAAAGAGGACCGCATTATGCCTGACCACTACTGGATTGGCGTGGATCAGACGGCAGAATTGGAAACGGCTGCTTGAGCAGCCGGGATTGAGAGCGGTATTGGATAAGCGCAGCACGTGGACGCAGAAGCGGGTGGTCATCCTCGGCCTGGCCAGGCAGGGGATGGCGCTTGCGCGTTACCTCGTCGGTCAGGGCGCGGCGGTCGTTGTGAGTGATCAGCAACCTCCTGCGCGTCTGCAAGCTGAACTGGATGCACTCAGCGGACTTCCGCTGGAATTCGCACTTGGTGGGCATCCGCAGAGCTTGCTCGACGGAGCCGACGTGCTCTGCATCTCCGGCGGCGTGCCGCTCGATATTCCCATCGTGCAGGCTGCGCGTGAGCGTGCTATTCCGCTCTCAAATGATGCCCAGATTTTTCTGGAACGCTGCCCGGCGATGGTGCTCGGAGTGACCGGATCAGCCGGTAAGACAACGACCACAACCTTGCTGGGCCGCATGGCGACTGCAGCCGGAGAGGCACAAGGCTTTCAGGTTTTTGTTGGAGGCAACATTGGACGTCCGCTGCTGTTGGATCTGGAACGGATCAGCGCCGGCGATCTCGTGGTGATGGAACTATCCTCCTTCCAGCTTGAATTAATGGAGGTCAGCCCGGCGGTCGCGGCGGTGCTCAACATTACACCCAATCATCTTGACCGCCATGGGACGATGCAAGCCTATACTGCCGCCAAGGCGCGCATTCTGGATTTTCAATCGGAAGAGGATACTGCTGTGCTCGGCCGGGACGACCCCGGGGCATGGAATCTGCGGGAAAGAGTGCATGGGCAACTGGTTACCTTCGGCCGGGATCCGCTGGAAGACCATGACGGGGTCTTCCTGGAGGATGGCACGATAATGCTCCGCAGGGCGGGGGCAACCCAGCCAGTCATTGTCTGCAGTGAGATCCAGCTGCGCGGCGAGCATAACCGCTGGAACGTTATGGCCGCCTGTGCCATTGCAGCAGCGGGAGGGCTGACGGTCGAAGTCATGCGCACCGGGATTGCTGGTTTTCGAGGCGTGGCGCACCGCCTGGAATTTGTGCGCTCCATCAAGGGTGCAGATTGGTACAACGATTCCATCGCGACGACGCCGGAACGGGCCATTGCCGCACTACGCTCCTTTGATGCGCCGATCGTCCTCCTTGCTGGCGGTCGCGATAAAAAACTTTCCTGGGAGACCTTTGCACAGGTTGCGCAATCGCGCGTGCATCATCTCGTGGTGTTCGGAGAGGCGTCGCAGAAAATTCGCGCAGCTGTTGAGCCGTGTGTGGGAAGCGGCTGTCTGGAAGCTGTCCTGCCAGCCACTGACCTTGAGGAGGCTGTTCGAATCGCACATCGTGAAGCGCAGGTAGGTGACGTGGTTTTGCTGGCGCCCGGCGGCACCAGCTACGACGCCTATAAAGATTTTGAGGCACGGGGCGAGCACTTCCGCAGATTGGTGAATGCGATATGACAACGGCTGCGATGAAAGACTACACAGGCGAGCGGAGGGGATCCGAACGAACAACCCCGTTCGGGTTTGACCCGGTCCTCCTGGCGATTATCGCCATCATGCTGATCTTCGGTCTGATCATGGTCTTCTCCGCGACCTGGGACGTTTCTTGGCGCCTGACGGGTGATCCAAATGCACTGTTCCGGAATCAGGCAAAGAACCTTGCGATTGGCTTAATCCCACTCATCGTAGCATCGCTCATCCCCATCCGCTGGCTGCGCAAGCTGGCTGTTCCGATTATGGGCGCCACCATCCTGGTACTGATTTCGGTCCTTATTCTCACGGCAGGAGAGGAAACCCGGAGGGCCCTTTTCCAGGGCTCGATCCAGCCGTCAGAGATGGCCAAGCTGGCAATCGTGATTTACCTGGCGGTGTGGATGGAATCGAAGGGCGATCGTCTCCGCAGCATGGACTATGGATTGCTTCCCCTGATTGGCATTATCGGCATCGTCGCTGGTCTGGTACTGCTGCAGATTGACCTCAGTGCGTTCATCACCATCTGCGCTGTTGCTCTGGGCATGTTCTTTCTGGGCGGTGGGCGCTTCTGGCAGTTCTCAGCCCTCTCGGCCGGTGGTGCTGCGTTTGCGTTCGCCATTGTTCGCCTGACGGGCAAGGGCTGGGAACGCTGGACAGAATACATGAACGGTCTCACGGATGTCGAGAATGCGCATTATCACGTGCTGCAGTCTCTGCAGGCGCTGTACTCAGGGGGTATTTTCGGGGTCGGCCTGGGGGCCAGCCGGGCGAAGTTCGGCATCCTGCCCGCACCGCACACCGACAGTATCTTCTCCATCATCGGTGAAGAGCTGGGGCTATTGGGAGCGCTGGTGGTCATCCTGCTGTTTGTGCTCCTCCTGCGGCGTGGTTTCCGTGTTGCGAATGGCTGTGAGGACCGTCTGGGGATGCTGCTTGCGAGCGGTATCGTGTTCTGGATTATGGTCGAGGCGCTCATTAACATGTCCGTCCTCGTTGGACTTATTCCCTTTGCCGGGAATGCGCTGCCGTTCTTTAGCTACGGCGGTTCGTCCCTGGTGACAACGATGGCAGGATGCGGCCTGCTTTTAAATGTGTCCCGCATGTCGACAGCAACGGAAGAAGCGAGAGGTTCACTTGCGAGTTTTGGTCTCAGCTGGCGGAACCGGCGGCGGAATATATCCCGCCTTGGCGGTCGTCGGCGCGCTCGGAGCTGACTCCGAGGTTTTATGGATTGGCGGCGAGGGAGGCATGGAAGCCTCTCTGGTTTCGCGTGCCGGCATTCCCTTTGAGGCAATTCCAGCAGCGGGACTGCATGGGGTGGGGCTCACCTCCCTGCCTGGAAATGCCGTCCGCTTGCTGCAGGGGTGGCGACAGGCGCGGGCTTTGCTGCGCCGCTTCCAGCCAGATGTGCTCTTCTTCACCGGCGGCTATGTGGGTGTCCCCGTTGCGCTCGCTGGAAGGAACATCCCGTCAGTGATGTATGTGCCCGATATTGAACCAGCGCTGGCGCTCACGTGGATTGGCCGCACGGTAGATATTGTTGCGGTAACCGCAACGGAAACGAAGGCGTATTTCCCACAGGGCAAGCGGGTGGACATGACCGGTTACCCGGTACGGCAGGAACTGGAACAGGTGGATCGTGCGAGCTCAAAGCGCCATTTTCAACTTGAAGACGGACTGCCCACGCTGCTGGTGTTTGGCGGCAGCCGCGGGGCACGTTCCATCAATGAGGCGGTCTGGTCTTCGCTGGAGACGCTGCTGGACCGCATGCAGATCGTGCATATTACCGGGCGCCTGGATTGGCCGCGTGTGGAGGATGTGCAGACCGCACTGCCTCAACAGGTTGTCCGTCGCTACCATGCCTATCCCTACTTGCATGAGGAGATGGCGATGGCTTTCGCCGCAGCAGACCTGGCGCTCTCCCGCGCCGGAGCCGCCACAATGGGCGAGTACCCCCATTTTGGACTGCCCTCGGTGCTGGTGCCGTATCCGCACGCATGGCGTTATCAGAAGGTCAATGCGGATTTTCTGGCATCACGTGGGGCTGCTGTGGTTCTGGAAGACAGCGCTATGGCGACAGAACTGGTCAAAGTCGTGAGCGGCATTATGAACGATGAAGGTCGGCGAACGCGTATGGGTGCTGCTGCGGCGGCGTTGAAGACAGGGCAGGCAGCTGCAAGGATTGCGGCTTTGATCCAGGAAGCGGGCCAGGAAGGCGGGAACCGTGGTTAGTTTGAATGTTCTTTTCTCCTTCTTCATCATTCTCTTTGCCATCATTGGTGCGATGCGCGGCTGGGCCAAGGAACTCCTGGTCGCCGGTTCTCTGGTGCTGGGTCTCTTCCTGCTGCAAATCCTGGATCGCCACATCGACGTGTACCGCACAGCGATTGCGGCGCAGGAGCCGACCACGCAGTTCATGATTCAAGGCGGGATTATGGCGGTGATGGCCTTCTTCGGTTATCAAACGCCGCGCTTGCCGGTCCTGGGCGGAAAAGTGCTGCGGGAACGCTTCCAGGATGTGGTCCTTGGCATTCTCATTGGCGCGGTCAATGGCTATCTGCTTTTTGGCTCGTTGTGGTACTTCCTGGACAAGATGGGTTATGACCAGACCGCTCTGGTTTCGCTCCCGGCGGACCCGGCGCTGGCAGCCCGTTTCCAGGAAATTATTGAAATCCTTCCACCGAATGTGCTTCCCATCCCGCATATCTACTTTGCGGTGGGGATTGTATTCGTGTTCATTATTGTGGTGTTTGTATGACGGAACGAGTGCACTTAATCGGCATCGGCGGAGCGGGCATTTCCGCGATCGCACGCGTCCTGCTCGAGCGGGGTGTTCCAGTATCCGGTTCCGACCGTGAAGAGTCGGAATATTCGCGTGCGCTGCAAGCTGCCGGGGTGGATGTCCGCTATGGTCACGACGCCAGTTCTGTCGAGGGGGCGGAAATTGTGGTGGCTTCTTCGGCCATTCCGGAAGAGAACGTGGAAATTCAGGCGGCGCGTGCAGCCGGGATTGTCGTCTTCCGCCGACCGGCGTTCCTCCCACAGCTTATGCGGGAACAACGGACGCTGGCCATTGCCGGCACGCATGGAAAAACCACGACCAGCGGCATGGTTGCCTGGATCCTGACAGAAGCAGGGCGCGATCCAGGCTTCATCGTGGGCGGAATGCTGCCCAATTTCGGCACCAATGCGCATGCTGGAACGGGCCCCGATTTCGTGATTGAGGCGGATGAGTATATGCGCACCTTCCTCTCGCTGGATCCGGCGATTGCCCTGATTACCAATGTGGAACATGACCATCCGGACTGCTACCCGACGTATGAAGACTGCCTGCAAACGTTCGAGGATTTTGCGGCGAGGGTCCGTGACACGTTGATTGTGTGCGCAGACAATGCCGGGGCGGCCGGCTTGAAAGCTTCCGGCGTCCGGCGCGTGACGTATGGCATTGCAGAGCAAGCTGATTGGACGCTGCAAAACCTGCGAATGGACGAAAACGGATTCGAGGGTGATGTATGGTCGCGGGGGGCGGCGCAGGCTGTGCTGCGCAGCGGTTTGGGCGGTGCTCACAATGCGCTCAATGCGCTTGGCGCTTTGACCCTCGCTGTGGAAGCAGGTGTGGATGCGCAGACGGCCTGTGCGGCATTGGCAAGATATCGCGGCCCAGCTCGCCGTTTTGAAGTGCTTGGCGATGCGCAGGGTGTAACCGTGATTGACGACTACGCCCATCATCCCACAGAAATCAAGGCGACCCTGGCCGCGGCGAAAGGCCGTTATCCGCAGGCTGACATCTGGGCTGTTTTCCAACCGCATACGTACTCCCGCACGCGGACCCTGCTGGCTGAACTGCGGGATGCGTTTGGGGATGCAGCGCATGTTCTGGTTACCAATATTTTTCCAGCGCGTGAAGCGCCGGATGGAGAAACAACGGGAGCGCTGGTTGCACAATCATTGAACCATCCGGATGTTCAGCACACGCCTGACATAGGCGACGCAGTGCAAATGCTGCAGCAGCGTGTGCGTCCCGGGGATGTGGTGATCACACTTAGCGCCGGCGATGCAAATCGTGTTGGGCGAGAGTTGCTCGCATGGTTAAAAAAACAGAAGGGAGATGATTCCCATGGCTAAAACATCGAAACAATTATTCGAAGTAGATCGGAAAATGGAGCTGCGTCTCCGACTGGCCGCTAAGAATGCCGGTGCGAAGAGCGGCAAAGGAATGGAAACCCTCAGCCTTTCGAAGCCGCCTGAGCGGGAGCTTGTCCGGCGTGTCATCAAGAAAGTGAGCGTTTTGTGACCCAACCTCTAACGCTTTCCCAGCAGAAGGTTCTGCGTGAGACATTTGGTTCCCGCCTGCTTGAGCAGGAACCGCTGTCAGCATATACCTCTGCCAGGATTGGCGGTCCGGCTGATTACCTGCTGAAGGCGGAAAGCGCCACCGACCTGGAATGGGCAGCACGCGCCGCATGGTCAGCGGACATTCCGTTCCGCTTGATCGGGGGAGGGTGCAACCTGCTGGTTTCGGACCGCGGCGCACGCGGCCTGGTGATTCTCAACCGTGCCCGGGCCGTTGTGCTGGTCGAGGTGGACGGGGGAATGAAATTGCGGGCGGAGTCGGGCGCGACTCTGGGCGTCGCTGCCCGGAAAGCCGTCAAGGCAGGCTGGGGCGGTCTGGAGTGGGCGGCAACGGTTCCGGGCTCTGTGGGCGGGGCGGTTGTAAACAACGCCGGTGCCTTCGGGAAGAGCATGCAGGACGATTTGTTGCTGGCCGAAATCTTGCAACAGGGAAAGCGGATGGAAGCGTGGTCCTCCGGGCAGATGGACTATGCCTACCGGAAAAGCACCTTAAAACGCAATCCCGGCCCCGTGGTGCTCGCAGCAGAGCTGGATCTGACGCCATCGACGCCAGAGGCCTGCCAGGAAAAGATGCAGTCTTTCCTGGCGCGGCGCAAGCAAACCCAGCCGCCCGGCGCCAGCATGGGTTCGACATTCATGAATCCTCCCGGGGATTATGCCGGCCGGCTGCTGGAAGCGGCGGGGCTGAAAGGAACTGCCAGCGGATCTGCAGAAATCAGTGCGCTGCACGCCAATTTCATCGTCAATACCGGTGGGGCGACAGCACAGGATGTGCTCACGCTCATCCATCGGATGCGGGCGCAAGTAGCAAAACAGTTCGGCGTGCAGCTGCAATTGGAAATTGAGCTGTTTGGTGATTGGCGTGAAGAAGAACGGCAATCTGTGGAGGTTGAAATTGAAGGATAAGCTGCGACTTGCGGTGATCTTTGGCGGTCGATCGGGCGAACATGAAGTGTCGCTCATGTCGGCGCGCTCAGTGCTGGATGCATTGGACCGCGAAGCTTACGACATTACAGAAATTGGAATTACAAAAGAAGGCCGCTGGTTGAGTGGCGATGATGCGCTAAAAGCATTTGAAACCGGCCGCCAGGCTGACTTGATCCCTGTGGCGCTTCTCGCTGAACCGGGGTTGGCGATGCTGTACGAGCGGAGCAGCGAAGGGCTCCGCCCCCTGACGGACCTGGATGTGGTTTTTCCGGTGCTGCATGGCACCTATGGCGAAGACGGAACCCTGCAGGGTCTGTTGGAACTGGCGGATCTGCCTTATGTGGGTGCCGGCGTGCTGGCAGCGGCTGCCACAATGGACAAGGGTCTTTTCAAGACATTGATGATGGGCAGCGGCATTCCAGTTGTGCCGGGGATCACGGTAAACAGTTCGGAACTTCCGGAAAGGATGGAAGCGGTCCTCGCTCGCGTAGAGGCGCTGGGAGCGTATCCCTTCTTCACCAAGCCTGCCAACCTTGGTTCGTCGGTGGGTATTAACAAGGTCACGAACCGCTCCGATTTGCTGGAAGGGTTGATGGAAGCGGCTGGCTACGACCGGCGGTTGGTGATTGAAGTGGGTGTGAACGCCCGCGAGATCGAAGTCAGCGTGATGGGCAATGATGAACCTGAAGCGTCCATTCCAGGAGAAATTATTCCGGGCGATGAGTTCTACACCTACGACGCAAAATACATTGACGATACGTCGGAATTGCTCATTCCAGCAGCGATTGATGAAATCACCGCCGCCGAAATCCGCCGCCTCGCGGTGGAAGCGTACCGGGCGGTCGACGGCGCCGGTCTGGCACGGGTTGATTTTCTCCTCGATGCGGACAGCGGCGAGATATACCTGAATGAGATCAATGCTATTCCCGGCTTTACCAAGATCAGCATGTATCCCAAGCTGTGGGAAGCCAGTGGAATCAGCTATTCGGAATTGCTGGATCGTTTGATTGCCTACGCGCTTGAGCGCTATGAACAGAAGCGGAATCTGATCCGAAGTTATGGAGACGAAGCATGACTCTGGAGGGACGTGTGCTTGACCAGCAGACGAGAGCAGACCGGGTTCGATCCCGGCGTGTGCGCGTCCAGCGGCCGGTTGAGCCCGTCAAGCGGAAACGCAAAGCCAATCCGAAGCGGCGCACCCGGCGTCGTTCCGGGTTTGCGGTGGCGACGCCGCGCGGTGCAGAAATCCGCATCCCGTCGCTGGGGTTGCGCGCGTTTGGCGCCCGGTGGATGTCGCTCATCCTGCTGGCCGGGTCATTGGCACTGCTGGTTTCAGCGCTGGGCAGTCCCTCCTTTGTGGTTGGGACAGCCGAGGTTGGCGGCAATTCCTTTGTGCCTGCCAGCCAGATCCGCTCAGCGGCTGGTGTGGAAGGGGCTCTGGTTTTCGCCATCAATCCGGAGGCGATTGCGGCGAAGTTGGAGCTGCTGCCGGAAATCCGGACGGCGGACGTATCCATCGGATGGACAAACGAAATTTCCATCCAGGTCACAGAGCGCCCCCCGATGGTGGCATGGAATGACGGTGGTCGGCTGTGGTGGATCGGCGCTGAAGGGATCGCTTACAGTCCGCAGGGTGAAGACCCTGGCTTGATCCGGGTGGAAGCGGTGGAGCCATACCTCGATATCCAGACCGATCCAACTCTTCCGGCGCTGTCGGCCGATCTGGTCGACACAGCTGTAGCCTTAAAGGCAGCATTGCCGACAGACGCCGCGTTGACGTTTGATGCGGTGCATGGATTTGCGATTGAGGATGAGCGCGGGACGCAGGTTTACTTTGGTTTTAGTGAAGACATTGACAGCAAAATCTTGATTTATCAAGCCATCTCCGCAGCATTGGAAGAGCGGGGACAGGCGGTGAGCGTCATCAGTGTTGAAGATGTGCGCGCACCCTATTACCGCTGGGAGTGAGGAGCACGTGAGCGCTTTGCTTGCACGAGATGAACCCGTATTTGTGGGAATTGACATAGGGACCAGCAAGGTTTGCGTCCTCGTGGGCGAGGTCGATCCCGGTGGCCAGCTTAAGGTGCTCGGCGTAGGCGCGGTGCCATCCCAGGGTATGCGCAAGGGTGGTGTTGTGGATCTGGATGCATTGACACGCTCAATCCAGGCGGCCAAGGACAAGGCAGAACGCACGTCCGGTTATGAAATTGGTTCGGCGCTTGTGAGCCTGTCGGGGCAGCAGATGAGCTGCATGAACAGCACCGGCATGGCCGGCGTAGCGGGACGAACGATTGATATGGACGACGTCGCGCGAGCGCTGGGTGCGGCGCGGTCGGTGGCTACCCCTTACAACCGCACCATCATTCACGTCATCCCGCGCGGTTTTGTTGTGGACGGACAGGACGGAATCAAGTCTGCCATCGGGATGCACGGCTATCGGCTGGAAGTTGAGGCGCACGTGATCACATCGAACACAACCGCCTTGAAGAATCTTGAGCAGTGCATCGAAGGCGCGGAGATGTCCGTTGATGGTTGGGTGACCAGCTCGCTCGCTTCGGCAAGCATGGTGCTCACCGAAACGGAACGCGAGATGGGCGTCGTCATGTGCGATATCGGTGGCGGGACGACGGATCTGGCGATTTTCATCGAAGGCGCGGTCTGGCACACTGCCGTGATTCCCGTCGGCGGCGATCATCTCACCAACGACATTGCCCAGGTGCTGCATCTCCCGCTGGAGACAGCAGAATCCATCAAGCGCCGCCATGGTCATGCACAGGCTGCGGCGATTGAGACCAATGAAGCGTTCGCTGTGCGGCCCTTCGGGCAGGACCGATCGGTCCAGATTCGCCGGCAGGACCTGGCAGAGATTCTAGAGCCACGTGTGGAAGAACTATTCACCCTGGTTCGCCAGGAAGTGAAGCGCAGTGGCTATGACGGGCTCCTGCCTGCAGGTGTGGTTCTGACCGGCGGCACCAGCCTGCTTCCCGGCATCCGTGAGGTGGCAGCCGATGTGCTCCGACTTCCGGTGCGTTTTGCACAACCGGAAGATGTGCGTGGCCTGGTCGACCGGCTGCGTTCACCCGTTTTTTCAACCAGCATCGGACTGCTGCGCTGGGCGCAGATGCAGACCGATGATGAGGAATACATCCGCTCGAGCTGGCCGAAACTTGGTTTACGGTCGGCAACAGATTTTTTACGGCGTTTATTGCCGGGATAGACCGGAGTGGGTCCCTTGTGAAGGGATCAGCCCGGGAGGAGGATAACCATGCATCCAACACCGCAAATGGAATCGTTCGCAAGGATCAAGGTCATCGGCGCAGGCGGAGGCGGCAGCAATGCTGTAAACCGCATGATTGATGAGGGCCTTTCTGGCATCGAATTTGTTGCTGTCAACACCGATGCCCAGGCGCTCCTGCTCTCGAATGCGCCCACACGAGTTCGCATTGGGGATAAACTCACGCGCGGCCTCGGCGCAGGCGGGGATCCTGAGGTCGGCCGCAAGGCGGCGGAGGAATCCTCAGAAGATCTGTATGAAGTGCTCAAGGGCACGGACATGGTCTTCATCGCTGCCGGGATCGGAGGCGGGACCGGAACAGGCTCCGCACCGGTGATCGCGCAGATTGCAAAGGAAGTCGGGGCGCTGACCATTGGGGTGGTCACGCGGCCCTTCACCTTCGAAGGCGCCAAGCGGAGTCAATCCGCCGAGAAGGGGATCGCCGAGCTCAAAGAGCACGTCGACACCCTCATCGTCATTCCCAATGACCGCCTGCTGCAAATCGCTGACAAACGCGCCAGCCTGCAGGAAGCCTTCAAGTTGGCGGATGACGTGCTGCGTCAGGGCATCCAGGGTATCAGCGAGCTTATTACCATCCCCGGGCTCATCAACCTGGACTTTGCTGATGTCCGCACGATTATGTCGGAAGGTGGCGCGGCGCTTATGGCCGTCGGCCGGGCATCCGGTGAGGACCGTGCCCGCGTGGCGGCGGAACAGGCCATTTCAAGCAACTTGCTCGACATCCGCATCGACGGGGCACGCGGAATTCTGTTCAACGTGACCGGCGGTCCGGACCTGAGCTTGTTTGAGGTCAATCAGGCTGCTGCCATCATCAAGGAAACCGCACATCCCGATGTGAACCTCATCTTTGGTGCGGTCATTGATCCGGCTATGGGCGATGACCTCCGCGTGACGGTCATTGCGACGGGTTTTGACCATTCCGGTAGCCTGCGGCGTCCTTCCCGACGCGCTCGCAGCCGGACCGAAGCCCAGGCAGCGACCGCCGAGTCGGGACAGATCGCGATGGAAACGTTCCAGCCGCAAACGATCGATGTCAATGACCTTGACATCCCGGCTTTCCTGCGCCGACGGTAACAGCGGTTCGTTGTGCGGAAGGCTTTGAGATAAAACCCATCCCGGGGTGATGGCAGGCCGCGTGCTGCCAGGTTACCCCTATTATTCAGAACGGCGCCGTCCTCCTCCTCACGGCGTCGTTCGCTTTTCTCATACGGTGGGTCAAGAGGCGCTGCTTCTGCTTGCCCCTGAATCCTTGCGCATGCTAGAATGCGGCAGCCTACGGAGAGGAAAGAGGCAAGGGTATGCGTTGTCCTTTTTGTGAAAATGATCAGAACCGTGTGATTGATACAACCCACGACAGCAAAGGGGGCATCCGGCGCCGCAGGGTTTGTATGGCGTGCAATCAGCGTTTTAGCACCTACGAGCGCGCCATTCTCGCCGCTCCTCTGGTACAGAAAGAAGATGGGACACGGGAGGAGTTTGACCGGGAGAAGCTGGCCCGCGGCATCCGCATCGCCTGCGCCAAGCGGCCGGTTTCGGCCGCGGACATCGATCGTCTGGTTGGTGAAATTGAGACAACCCTATGCGCCATGGGAAAAGCCGAAATCCCTTCACGCGTCATTGGTGATTTAGCCATCGGGGGGTTAAAGAATCTGGACCACATTGCCTATATCCGTTACGCGATTGTGTACCTTGGGCTGGATGACCTCCAGGCCATTCGTGATGAAATCGACCATTTGTTGGATGCCTGATCCGCCCGGATCGGGTCGACAGGAGAATTGCCCATGGCAAAGCATTTTGTGCTGGTTGCTGGCAACATCGGGTCCGGGAAGACATCCTTGACGGAACGAATCGGCAAGCGTCTCGGCTGGGATACGGCGTATGAATCCGTCGTGGATAATCCCTATCTGGCGGATTTTTACACTGACATGAAGCAGTGGGCTTTCCATTTGAACGTCTTTTTCCTGGGACACCGCGCCGATCAACATGAAGAGCTGGCAGCCAGTGGAAAATCGGCCATCATTGATCGCTCCATCTACGAGGATGCAGAAATTTTTGCCCGGGCAGCTGTATCCCTTGGGACGTTGAGCGAACGAGATTACCAGACATACCGGCATGTCTATGAGCAGGTCGTTGACGGCCTTCCTTCACCGGATTTGCTGATTTTTCTTAAGGCGCCGACCACCGTGTTATACGAACGCATCCAGCAGCGTGGACGCGAGATGGAAAAGACGATGACGCTGGAGTATCTGGATTTGCTGGAGCGTTATTACGAAGAATGGCTGGCCAGCTTTGACCATTGCCCTGTGCTGACCATCCGCACGGATGATCTCGATTTTGTCCACAAACCGCAGCATCTCGATGTGGTAGTCGCACGTATTCGTGAGAAACTGCTGGGGCGGGAGGAAATCACCTTCTGATCCGGCGTTACCCTGGATGTCCCGGCTGCCCGCTTGGTTTCTGCCTGGATGATAACCTCCTCCCCGATCCGGGAAGGAGGCTGTTTCTTGTGGACTGCATTCACCCGGGAACAGTGGAACTCACGGCAGATGTTGCTGCTTCCACGTCCTGATGAGGTCTATCGCCTTCTGGATGCGGTCACGGTTCTCTTCGCTCTGGTGCCAGCGGCTGGCGCCAGATGGATGTGGCAGGGGGATGATGAGCCTGCCATTCTCGACCTTTGACGTGCCGATAATGCTGGCGAGTGACTGACGGGCAGGGAAGAAGAGATTGATGGCAAGCCTGCCGATGGGAAGCATGAGAAGCGGATTGACAAGCTCAATCTCTTTCCATAGGTAGGGCAGGCAGAGGCGTTGTTCTTCCCGGGAGGGCACACGATCTCCGGAGCCGCTTTTTGCACGGCCCGGGTAACATTTCGTGACGGAGGTCATGTATTGGCGGGCGCGGAATGTGCTTTCCGAGAAACCGGCTTGTTCCAGCCATTGGAAGAGGCGTTTGCCGCTACCGGCGTTAAAGGGGCGTTCTGCTTCCACTTCGGTGATGCCGGGTGCCTGCCCGATGGTCATTACAATGGCGCCCGCCTGTCCGCTGTAGACAGCTTTTGGTGCAATCCAGTAACCTTTCTCAAGGCACAGACGGCAGGTATTCATTTGATGTTGGAGTTCCTGCAGGGGGAGTGTTGAGGTCAAGCGACTTCTCCTTGCAACGTGCGCCAGCGATTCTTGATGCGGATAGCTTCCCGGTCCATCTCCTGCGGGCTCTCGCAGAGGATGCGGCCCCCGCAATTGTACTTGATCAGGGCGCGCAACAGCGCATCGAGTTTGAAATCGGAATTGGCGAGCAGTAGATGGTTTTTCTCACCCCGGGCTGAGTAGGCGATGCCGGAGAGATGGCAATGCAGGCGTTGGAGAGCGGTGGTGCCAAGGGCCTCTTGATACCTTTCCAGCACGGCACACCATTCTTCATAGCTGTTCATGCTGCCGTCTCCGGCGCGGGCGTGCAGATGTGCGAAATCGAGGCATGGCTCTACGCCTGGAATGCGGCTGGCCATGACAAGCGTATCATCGAGAGAACCCAGCAAGGAGCGTTTTCCCATGGTTTCGGGTCTGAGGATGATTGGGTTATCGTTCGATCGAAGCTCTTCTATACAGTCCTGCAGCCGGGGTAACGCGACTATGCGAACATCTTCTGGCTGCTGACCGAAATACGAGCCAGGGTGAAAAACGATGTCGGTGGCGCCGGCAAGGTGACCGTAATGGGCGGCATCCAGCAGCCGTTTGCGGCTTTTAAGCCATTCTTCAGGCGTTGCGTTCAGGTTGATGTAGTAGGGGGCATGGACACTGAGGGACACGTCGCAGCTCTCTGCAGCGGCCTTGATGGCTGCGCAGGTTTCCTCCGACACACGTACCGCCCGCACCCAGCCTAGTTCCAGACTGTGGAGGTCCTGTGCGGCGAGATGTTGAATTGTTCCGACCGACCCCCCGGGTCGGCGGGGTGTTGATTTTGGGGTACCTACACTTCCGAAGCGGAAAGGCAAACGGTTTCTCCTCGCGGCGAAGGAAAACCCGCCCGTTTGAAAGTGCGTCGGGCGGGCAGGGGTTTCGAGCTGGGGCGCTACTCTTTCTTTTTGCGCAGCGACCCGGTGACCGGGGTCGGTTCACGCGGCAGCGTGAAGTGGAAGGTGCTGCCTTGTCCTTCTTCGCTTTCGACCCAGATGCGTCCGCCATGCTGTTCGATCACGGTTTTCGCCAGGGAGAGCCCGAGTCCGGTCCCCTCGATCGGGTTGCTGGGATCCATCACGGTGATGCGGCCGCGGTAGAGGTGTTCGAAGATGCGATTGATTTCATCGTCGGGAATGCCGGGTCCATCATCGCGGATGCTGATGACGACTTCCTCGTCATTGAAATCCGCGCTCACGTGAATGTTCCCTTGCGGTTGGGTGAACTTAATGGCGTTGCTGAGCAAATTGCTCATCACCGAATTGAGCCGGCCAGGATCGCCCATGATGAGGAGCGAGGTTTCCGGGAGCTCGTAGGTAACGCTGTGGTGCTTGTCCTCCGCCAGCGGCCTCAGATCTTCGATGGCCCGCCGGATGAGGTCGCTGACCTGGCAGGGCTGGTAGGTGAGGTTGGCGGTTGACTCCACGCGAATGGTTTCAAGTAGACCGGTGATGAGATGCGTCATTGAGTCGGTTGCCCGGCGCATCATGCTGAGCGCCTTTTTCTGCTGTTCGGTGAGGGGCGCGTCGCCGATGAGGTCGGCGCCCAACCGGATGGCATTGAGCGGGTTCTTTAAATCGTGTGCGGCTGTGCCGAGGAGCTGCGAGCGCATGCGGTCAATTTGCTTGAGCGCCGTGATGTCCTGCATCACCGCCACACGCCCCACATTGGTGATCTCGCTGATGGACACATAAAGGACACGCTCGGTGGGGGTGGTGACATCCTGGCTGACGGGCAGTTCAATGGTCTGATCCACCAGCAGGTTTCCGAGTGGATGTCCGATGAAAATCTCCGATGCAAGCCGGCCGACGGCGCGTTCGGGATTAATGCGGAAGGCTTGCCCTGCGGCCTGGTTAACGAGGATGATGCGCCCGACGCTGTCGGTGAGCACAACCGCATCTGCCGTTTCCACAAGGGTCGCTTCAAGCCGGCTGCGTTCTTCTGTAATGCGCTGGAAGAGGTTGGCGTTATCGAGTGCAATGGCAGACCATGATGCTACCGAGGAGAGCAGTTGCTGGTCGGCCTCGGTGAAGGTTCCACGGGGATGGTTAATGGCTTGAATGACCCCGAGAACTTCATCGCGGCGGATCATGGGCACGCTCAACACGGAAGAAGTCAGCAGGCCGGTCTGTCCGTCGATGGCGCTGTGGTAAAGGGGGTTGGCGCGTACATCGTTGACAATCAAGGGTGAGGCATTGCGTGCCACCCAGCCGGCGATACCTTCCTTCAAGCCGATGGCGACGTCGCGGATGCGGATCTGACGCCCCCCGCTCGCTTTAAGCACCAGCTTTTCGCATTCCCCGTCCAGCATGAAAAGCACGCAGGCTTCAGCGTTGAGGAGGCGCTGCGTATTAAGCATGGCGTTTTCCAGCGCGACTTCAAGGTCGAGCGTGGAAGTCATCTCACGGCCGATTTCGCCCAGCACTTGAAGCTGGGTAGCGCGCGCTTCGGAGGCTTCGAGGTGAATGGCGTCCTGCAGACCAACGGCTCCGATGTTGACGATGGCTTGCGCCAACTCCATTTCCTGATCGTTAATCATCTGTCCGTGCTGCGTATAAAGCAACCGCACGATCCCCAGGGCCTGGTTGCGCGAGGCTAGCGGGAAAATGGCTGCGCCTGAAATCCCCTCACTCTGCAACATGGCGATGTCTTTGGATGAGCCCTGCGGCGGGATGAGCGAAATGGTGAGAGGCTTGAGTTCGCGCAGCACCTGTTGATGCGCCGGATAAGGCGGCATGGTTTCCGTGGTCAGAGAAACGACAGAATGCTGCATCGATTTCCCCAATTGCTGTCGGAACCGGAGATTATGGCGTTCGCCTTCATAGAAGGAAGAAATCTCACACATGTCGGCAGACGTGGCTTTTAACAGATGCGCTGCCGTTTGATGAATGGCGTGCTGCGGATCACGGGTGCTTGTGACGGTGTGGCTTGCCTGGTAGAGGAGAGACAGCTTGTGGAAGAGGTAGCTCTGGCTGGCGGATTGTCTTGCCAGGGCGAGCACTTCCCCGGCGCGGGTTGCCACGATTTTCAGCGTCTGCAATTCAAGGTCGTTGTAGGCTTCTACGCGATCCGTGCCGATAAAGAGCAAGCCGATGATCTGACCGCCGCTGATGCACGGGGCGCAAGCGACGTGCCCGGGTGCAAGCGGGAGGCCGAGGGAGCGTTTGGCATCTTTGGTGGCGTTAACCGTGCGAGAGGTAAGTGTTTCACGAAGGATGGGGTGGTCGGATGAGGAGGGAATGCGTCCCAGGTCGCTCATACGCACGCCATGGGAGAAGCGGGGGGTGAAACTAGCCTGGCCTTCCTCAAATTCATACATGGCCGCGCGCGGTGAAGAGAGCAGCTCCTCGGTCATCTGGAGGAGCAGCGTGACGGCTTCGGACGGGTTGGTAACGTCAATGGTTTCCGTCGCCGCGCGGTAAATCGACTGAGACAGCGATGCTGGTGCCTTGTCTGCAAACATAGTTGTGATCCCACCCCTGACAGGACAGACGTGACTGCATTATGGCATAAACTACTACCGGTCGCAATTCACCTGAAAGCCCCTCTCGTGCCGGTTGCCGCTATGTCTAAAACAGCAAGTCGAGGAGCGGAGGGCCGAAGATCAGTAGGCCAATGACAGCGGCTGTCAGGGCGGCAATCAGGACGGCGGCCGCACCGACATCTTTTCCTACCCGTGCCAGAGGATGCAAATCGGGACTGGCGAGGTCCACGACGGCCTCAAGCGCGGTGTTGAGGAATTCCGCCATCCAGACGAGGCCGATGGCAAAGATGATGAGCGCCCAGGAATGTGTGGGAAGGTGCAGCAGGAAGCTGATCAGGAGGGCCAGAACGGTGGCGATGGCATGGAGCCGCGCATTGCGTTGCGATCGAAGTACGTAGGCCAGCCCGGAAAAGGCATATCGAAAGGCTGCAAAAGGAGAGTTCGCTCGCGAGGTTGGTTTCATGGTTCGTCCTGGGGAATGGCGCTCGCGTAGGATAACGCCGTGAGGATGGTGCGCTGGTGCGCCCACATGGTTTGATGGGTTTCAGGGGATTCGTGATCAAATCCGAGCAGGTGCAGCATGCCGTGGACGGCGAGCAGCGCAACTTCCGCTTCGAGGCTATGTCCACCCGCTCGGGCTTGCTGTTCTGCTACGGGAACGGCGATGATGATGTCCCCGAAGTAGACGTATTCGGTACCCGGATCGATGCTTCCGTCGGGAAAGGAAAGCACATCGGTGGTGTAGTCATGGCCGGCGAAGCGCTGGTTGAGGTCGCGGATGCGCTCGGCACTTGTCAGCAGGATGGTGACTTCACCAGGGTCTGCCTGGAGATGAGTCAGCACGGCTGCCGCGCAGCGCTGCAAGGTGGGAAATAGGCTTTCATCGCCACTGTCGCTGTCCAGATGGATTTGATAACTCATGACTGTTCGATTGAGGTCACGGGCACAGTGTCGGGCGAAGCCCCGGGGTACTGGATGCGTGGGTGGTAGATGTTGATGAGTGTGTTAACAAAGGACTGCTTAATGGTGTTGAGGTCAAGCAGTGTGAGTTCGGTGTTGGCGAGTTGACCCTTTTGAAGACGGTCATCGATGATCCATTGCACCAGGCGCTCAATTTCTGCTTCGTCCTTGGGGCGGTCGGCACGTGCTTTGGCTTCCACGCCGTCGGCAAGCATGAGCAGCGCGGTTTCCCGGGAATGGGGCGCAGGGCCGGGGTAGCGGAAATTGGCAAGATCGACATCGTCTGGATTGTCCGCATGCTGTTTCAGCGCTGCCTGGTACTGAAAATTGGTGACCATCGTACCGTGGTGTTCGGAAATGAAGGCTTGAATATCACGCGGCAGTCGGTATTTGCGGGCGAGGTCAAGCCCTTCCTGAACGTGGCCGCGAATGACATTCGCGCTGCTGGTGGGGTCAAGGTTGTCGTGAACATTTTCACCCGCCACCTGATTTTCAATGAAAAAATGTGGACGGAGTGCCTTGCCTGCATCATGGTAGAGCGCGCCTACCCTCGTGAGCAAGGGATTCGCACCCACGGCGCGTGCTGCTTGCTCGGCAAGGTTGGCGACCTGTAGGCTGTGCTGATACGTGCCGGGAGCGTTGCGGAGGATGAATTGCAGCAGCGGATGATCCGGGCGGGAAAGCTCGATGAGCTGCAAATTGGTGGTGATGCCCAGAATCATGCCGATTAGCAGCAGGAGGCCAAAGCTGAGGCTGGCAGCAAGGAGACCGCTCACAATGGATGCGCCGATGAGAGAGGCTTTCCCGAGCAAATCTGTAGCGGGATCCAGGAAGCGGAAAATGACAATGACGGAAGCAGAGGCGAAGGAAGCGGCCATCCCTGCCCAGAGGAAGGAACTGAGGCGTTCCACGCGTCCAATGACCAGGCAGGATAGGGCACCGCTCAGCATGACATACAGTCCCATTTCCAGGCCGCGCGGTGCGAGATACCCCGCCAATGCGCCCACAGCCATGGATGAAATAACCCCCATACCCGGTCCGTAGAGAATGGTCAGAAGGAGGGGCAGGGTGGCGGCCGGGAAGACATAGGGCAGAACGGTCCGGCCGGGAATCATAAGCTGCATGCCGAGCACGGAGAGGATGAACAGCAGCACCATCACAAACGACATGCGAATATTCTTCAGTTGTTCACGGTGCTGGCGCGTCGCAAAGAGAACCATGCTCATGCCGATGAGCAGGACAAACAATGTAAGGAGTGCGATGTTGACCCAGCTTGCCCGGGGTGTGAGAAGTCCGTAAGCGTTCAGGGCTTCCAGCTGGAGCTCATTGACCAATTCGCCCCGGCTCACAATCATTTCCCCGGCAACATAGGATTTGTTTACCGGCTCGAGGCTCTCAACCGCTGCCAGGCGGGCAGCCTCGGTGGTTTCGGCGTTGTAGACTGAATTGGGGGCAACAAACGCACTTGAAAGCAAACTGACCAGTGCCGCCTGTTCATCCGGCATGGTGATATTTACGAGTGCGGGGACGGTGCGGCGGGCTTCCTCCAGACGGTCTTCCCGAATCTCGGAGCGCATGACCTGTTCCAGCACAGAAATGGCTTCCAGTTTCACCGCTTCCCAGCGTGAGGAATTGATGTCCAGCAGTGCGGCTGCCGTCTCTGCATTCATCGCAAGGAAGGAGATAGCCTGCAGGTCGGCAATGCGCTCTTCACGGGTGGCAAACGTGTCGCCGCGGACAGAATCGATGAAGTCCAGCGTGGTGCGGAGATGATCCAGTTGACGGCGGACCACGTTGCTGTCGGGTGGATCATAGATATCCGGGGTGTTTTCTGCCGCTGTCTGCTGCGCTTGTTCGGAGAGGACGTCGCTGGCATAGGTGAGCGCGTATGGCGCCGAGATGTCCTGCGGAGCGACGTCATTTACCTCAAGGGTAAAGGAGGAACTGCTTTGAGCGGGCACGAAGGATAGTACGGCTACTACACCCACGAGGCCGAATACACCAATAAACCAGAGCCTGAGATCATTCCAGGTTCTCTGAATGCGCTCACCTGTGGTTTGTGGCAGGGAATTTTCTGGCATGAGTTCGCCTATTCGGAAAGGAGCGCCCGGACCATGCCGCTCACGGTTTTTCCATCCGCCCGACCCTGAAGCTTGGGCATGAGGACTTTCATTACCGCCCCCATCTGGCGTGGATTGTCTGCGCCGACATCGGCGATGGCCTCTTCCACAAGCGCCTGCACTTCTTCCTCGCTCAGCGGCTGGGGAAGATAGGACTCGAGAAGCGCGATTTCCTCTTCGCTGGCTTTCACAATGCTGTCACGTCCCGCTTTTATGGCTTCTTCGCGTGTCTCCTGGCAGGTCTTGACGGCCTTCTGGAAGACGGAGAGGATCTCCATTTCATCCAGTTCTCCGCGCTTTTCGACTTCACGGAGCTTGATGTCCGTCAGCACGCGCCGCATCAATCGCTTGCGGAGTTCTTCGCCGGAACGCATGGCGTTGCGCATATCGTTTTCAAGGTCATTTTTTGTATACATAGTGTCATTATACTGTTGACTGGGCGATGAGAAAAGGCGGGGCCTTCAGGCGCGGCTGTTTTCGATGGGGGGGAGGATCGGACCTTCAAAGCCGCTCTTCACCTGCACGCGCAGTTCGACGCGCTGAATCGTGTTAACAAGATGTTCTGGACCGTCGGTGTAGACACGAATTTCATTGGGTGTGAGTCCCTGCAGCCGGCCATGTTTGGATTGGATAATCAAGACCGACTGCACCGTGCCGGTGAACGCCTCTCGAAAGCTGCGAGACGAATCCACAATCACCTTGCGCAGCTCAGCCGCTCTGGCTTTGCGCTCGGCGTGGTGGACGGGATTTGGGAGCGACGCAGCAGCTGTGCCCGGCCGTTCTGAGTATGGGAACACGTGACCGCCAGCGAAATCAAGGCGGCGGAGAAAAGCGACGCTCTCACGATGATGTGATGCTGTTTCTCCAGGAAAACCGGCGATCAGATCGGTCGTCAGAGCCAGGCCGGGAATGCGGGCGCGGATGTCGGCGGCAAGCTGCTCAAAGCGGGATGGCGTCACCTGCCGCCCCATACGCCGTAGGGTATCGGCAGAACCCGATTGGAGCGGCATATGCACGTGACGCACCAAGCGGGGGTTTTCCCACAGGTCGAAGAGACCTTCTGGTATCTCCCATGGTTCCAGCGACGATAGATGGATCCGGGGAACGGCGGTTCGAGCGAGAAGCCGGCGCAGGAGTGTGGTGAGATTCTCGTCGGGGCTGAGATCCCTTCCCCACATCCCGAGATGGACTCCCGAGAGCACAACTTCCTGCACACCCTCGCGTTCGGCAGCGTGAATGTCCGCAAGAATGCTCTCGATCGGCATGCTGCGGCTGGCACCGCGTGCGAGCGTGGTTACACAGTAGGCGCAGCGATTGTTGCAGCCATCCTGAACCTTCACAAAGGAACGGGTGCGTAGCCGCGCCGGCTGATTCGCTTGCAACCAGGTCTGAACGTCCGCAGTGGTCGGGCGAGATGCTTGCAGCAGGTGCTCGACGAGCGAATCCTTATCCCGGTTTGGAATTACCGCCGCCACGCCCGGGAGCTCAGCAGCATCTTCTGGCGAAAGGGTGGACCAGCATCCGGTGACCATGATGGGCGCGTTGCTGCGCCGGTTGGCCTGACGGATTTTCTGGCGGGAATCTGCACCTGCTTTGGCGGTGACGCTGCAGGTGTTGATGAGAATGAGGTCGGCTTCTTCCGGTGAGAACACGATGTCCCAGCCGGCAACTTGCATGAGCCGGGCCGTTTGCTCGATTTCACTGATATTGAGCCGGCAGCCCACGCTGTCAAGGAAAATCTTCATCTGCTCGTCTCAGGGCTGAAGCACGGAAAAATGTTCGAAGCGGACTTCGACAGGGGTCTCAGTGCGGCTTCCTGCCAGTACGCCAACGTCTCCCCAGGCTGCCAGAGGGGATTCAGTGTTCAAGATGGGAGTGCCATTCACGGTCAACGTCAGCTCCTCGCCGATGCAGGCTGCTTCAAGGTGATTGCGCTCTACGCCAGGGAGAACGGCTTCCGAAGGGAGCATGGAGTCGGCGGATAGCATCTGCTGGTCTCCAGCCACAACAGCGCCGATGCCGGCAAAGCCGTCGCTCGAGATGGTGAAGAAGATGTAGTTATCGGGATCCTGGAAATGGCAGATCAAACCGAAGAGATTGTCTTCGCTTCCCGTCAGGCGCTGTACATCCACGTGCATGCGGACATCCTGAAAATTGAGATGCGGTCGTCCCCAGACTATGGTTTCAGGGGCGGAAATGCTGATGTGGTAACCATGATCGAGATAATCGGTTGAATACGTCTCCGCGCGTACGCGATCCCACCCGCTGGCTGTGCGTGAGAAATCGTCCTGGAAGACCACCGTCCCCGGCGGTGGCGCGGGGAGGATGCTGCTGCAAGCAGCCAGGGATGTGAGCAGGATAGTCAGAAGGGTTATCCGGATTATGCTTGGCGGCATGGTTTCACTCTCGCGACGAGCATTCTAGCATACTCCTGCAGCCTTGCATTGGAATGGGCGCGACATCATTCCTGGGGGAGGTTCTCGAGCATGCGTGCCGCGCGCTGACCGGCGCTCCCGGCCGGGTCGAGTGCGGCGGCTTCTGCCAGAGCGAGGGCAGCCTGATGCGTATCGCCTTGAAGCTGCAAGAGCAGGCCTTGATGGAGCCAGGTTTCAGCTCGCTCTGGTGAGGCTGCGAGGGCTTGCTGGAGAAAACGCGCGGCGATGTCGGTGTTCCCGAGTAGCAGGTGGGCATAGCCCAGGGTGTCGAGAGCAGAGGCGTCTTCAGGGGAAAGAATGACCGCGTTGCGGGCTGCCGGCAAGCCAACCTCGGCGACCTCGACTTCATAGTGCAGTGAGAATTGCGCCAGCGCGAGCCAGAAGGTGGACTCACCGGGAGCGAGCTCGACCGCCTGCAGGTAGGCGCTTTTTGCTGTCGGGAAATCCCCGCTCGCTGCTGAGGCGGCGCCGATTTGTGCGTACACGGCAGGGTTAGCGGGCTGTGTCTCCAGAAGATTTTCGAGAAGGGAGAGGGCATCCAAAGCACGCTGATTCTGGATTAGATTGTCGGTCAGGAAGAGCACAGCAATCAGAGAATCCGGCTCAAGCTCATAGGCTCGCTGAAGCGCTTCATAGCCATCCTCCTGGAGTTGCTCAAGCACAAAACCAAGGTACGCGTAGGCTGCGGAGAACTCTGCATCGGCATCTACGGCCATTTGAAGGGCAGATCGGGCCAGCGGCCAGCACTGGAAGCGGACAAAGACCTGCCCGACGGCGGCATAGACCATGGCAGGATTTTCTTGAAGGCGCGCATCCTCAATGGCTCGGATGAGCGCTGGAAAGAGATCGTTTGACAGGTCAGGGTCCTGGAGTGCGGCCCGCAACAGGGGGAGGGCATCCTGCGGTGCGACAGCAGCAGTATGAAGCGCAGCTTGTTCCAGGGCGTCCCGATCGCCGGGCGCATGCTGAAAATACTCCTCGGCCGTGGCAAGCGCACGATCGGGTTGCCCGGCGGCTGCATAGGCGAGGGCGAGTTCCTTTAGAAAGGTGTTGAAGCCAGAGCATCCGCTGGAAACGTTTCGGCGAGCCTCGTCGAGCTGTCCCTGAGCGAACTGCACGCGGCCCAGAAGACAGCGGGCGTAGTGGTTATCGGGTTCGTATTGCAGGACGGCTTCGAAGAGGTTGGCGGCTGCGTCCAGTTGTCCGGTTTGAAGGGCAAGCTCGGCGGTTGAAAGATAGAGCGTTTGCTGGTCCGGATTCAGATCAAGGGCTTCCTGCAGCGTCTGATAGGCAGCCAGGGTATCGCCGCTTTCAACTTCACGGCGCGCCCGCTCGGTCAGCTCTTCGATGTGCACCGCTTGCGGTGAAGGTGCAAAGAGCAGGAACAGCAGGACAAGCAGGAGGACTGTTGCCACGCCAGCCCAGGGGATTTGAAGGGATCGCTTTACATCCAAGTTGACCTCACTCTCGCACGATTATAGCCTTTCCTCGCTTCCTGTTGACAGGATAATTTGTATCCAAGATGGGGAGAGTCTATAATCGGTTCACATATCTCAGGAGGAATAGGCTCATGGACTTTCGTCTGTCGTCCGAACACGAAATGATTCGCAAGATGGTCTATGATTTCGCCCAGAAAGAGGTTGCACCGAGCATCACCGAATGGGACCAGAAGCAGGATATGGCTCCCCACATACTGCCCAAGATGGCAGAGCAGGGCTTGCTGGGCATCTGCATCCCCGTGAAGTATGGTGGTCAGGGGATGGATTACATTTCGCTGGGTCTGGCGAGCGAGGAACTGGAATTTGTGGACACCTCGCTAAGGGTTGTCCTTTCCGTGCACACGGGACTGTGCTGCCTGACGCTGTTGCAATGGGGGACGGAGGAGCAAAAGGCAGAGTTCTTGCCCCGGATAGCTTCCGGCGAGTTGATTGGCGGCGGCGCGTTCTCAGAGCCCGGTGCCGGATCCGATTTTGCCGCCATTCAGATGACGGCGCGTCGTGACGGGGATGATTTCATTCTCAATGGCGAGAAGATGTGGATTTCTCTCGCCACCAAAGCCGACATGGCTGTGGTGACAACGCGAAGTCTACTGGATGCGGAAAAACCTCATGAAGGGTTGACCTGCTTCCTGGTCGACCTACACAGCAAGGGTGTAACGACAGGGGATATTCATGGAAAGTTGGGCGTGCGAGCGGGCTCGACAGGCTGGATTGCCATGCAGGATGTGCGTGTGCCCGCACGCAACATGATCGGTGAAGAGGGTGAGGGCTTCAAGATTACCATGTCGGCGTTCGACAACGGGCGCTACACCGTCGCCGCCGGGGCCACCGGTCTCATCCGCGCTGCGCTTGAAGCCAGTGTGAAATATGCGAGTGAGCGTGAGACGTTTGGCCGTCCGATCAAGGAGCACCAACTGGTGCAGGCCAAAATTGCACGCATGCATCTAAATTATGAGATTGCCCGCCTTCTCTATCTTAAAGCCGGATGGAAAAAGAATGAGGGTATACGCAACACGCTGGAAACATCCCGCGCCAAACAGTTCGCCACAAACGCTTCCTTTGATGCTGCTTCAGAAGCGGTACAGATTCACGGCGGGTATGGATACAGTGATGAATACCCCGTTGAACGTTTCCTGCGGAACTCCAAGGGGGCGGTCATTTATGAGGGCAGCAATGAAATTCAGACCCTGATTCAGGCGGGGTATGCACTCGGTACACGGCGCGACCGGTCGCTACGCTGCGAGCTGCCTGCCTACGACGAAGCGCTCTGGCTTGAGGAGTAGCAAGCCACGTGGGTGAACGCAAGGGAGAGGATATACATCGAGGAGGCCTGCGTTGAATATTGTTGTTTGCGTAAAACAGACGGTGGATACGGCCGCCGTAATCTCCGTGGAGGGAGGGATGGTATCGTGGGGTGACACCCCGCTTGTCCTCAATCCATGGGATGAATTTGCTGTAGAAGAAGGGCTGCGGATACGTGAAGCGCATGGTGGTACTGTCACCGCCCTGACGGTGGGCAAGGAGAGCGCACAGGAAGCGCTCCGCAGCGCGCTTGCCATGGGCGCGGATGAGGCGCTCCTGATCAAGGATGATGGCTTATCCGGTGCGGATTCGCTGGTGATTTCAGCGGTGCTGGCGGGTGCAGTCCAGAAACTGGGCGATGTGGACCTGGTACTCTTCGGACGCGAGGCTGTGGACAGCAACGCCGGCGTCCTGAGCGCCCAGGTGGCGCGGCGTTTGCACTGGCCTTCCCTTCCGCTTGTCGCGTGCATCAGCGCACTGGATCCGGCATCGAAATCGCTAGACGTCGAGCGGATGCTGGACCAGGGACGGCAGCATGTGCGTGCTTCTCTGCCTGCGGTTATCAGCGTGGTGAAGGAAATCAATGAGCCGCGCTATGCGTCATTTATCGGGATCCGCAAGGCATCCCGGGTTGACATCCCTGTTTGGGGAGTGGACGACCTGGGCGTGCCTGTTCCGGACCCAGGCGTCGCATGGCTGACAGTGGAAAATGCACCCCAGCAAGATGTGGCCTGTGAGTTTATCGAAGCTCCGGATGAGGTTGCCGCCGCCCGTGCGCTGGTTGCACGACTGCGTGAAGAGAAGGTGCTCTGATGACAGCTCGATTGCTTGTATACCTTGACCATCTTGAGGGCACAATAACCTCTGCCTCATGGGAAGCCCTTGGCGCCGGCAAGGCGCTTGCTGAGGAACTCCAGGTTGCGTTGGAGGCAGTTGTCGTTGGGGATGATTGCATGGCAGCCGCAGAGGCGGCAGCGTCCCTCGGCGTTGGCCTCGTCCGGGCAGCCTCTCATCCCGGCTTGAAGGATTTCCATGCCTGTGCGTACGCGGATGTACTTGCCCCCCTTGCAGAAGGTGCGGAAGCGGTCATCTTCCCGGACAATGGACGTACACGTGAATTAGCTGCGATCCTTGCCGTGGATCTGGAAGCGGGGTTAATCCCGGATGTGATTGCCCTGTCGGTGGAGGAAGGAACGATCCTTGCTCGCCGCGCCATTTACTCGGGGAAGGTGCATTCTTCCGTCCGGAGCAGTGGGAAGAAGCCGATCCTGTTGACGCTTCGCAACCGTGCGTTCCCTGCACTGAAGGAGGGCTCCTCTGCCGGCAAGGTCGAAACCCTGGAAGTAGCCGATCCAGATGCCGACGTAGAGGTTCTGGGGTATGAACGTACCACGGCTGGCGTCAGCCTGGCGGATGCGGCTGTCATCGTCGCAGGGGGGCGCGGAGTCACCGGGAATGTTAATCTGGAACCGCCCGGTGAGCTTTCCAGCCCGGAGGAGATAGAAGCATGGAAAGCAGCTGCTGCCTTCGCACAGTTGCAAGAATTGGCCGATGCGCTCGGCGCAGCGCTGGGAGCAACCCGAGCTGTGGTGGATGCCGGCTATATTGAATACGCGCATCAGATCGGACAGACAGGCAAGGTTGTAACGCCTGACCTGTATTTTGCTTTTGGTATCTCGGGCGCCATTCAGCACCTGGCCGGAATTCGGTCGGCGCGGACGGTTGTTGCGGTAAACAAAGACCCTGAAGCGCCCATCTTCCGGTCGGCACGGTTCGGAATCATAGGAGATATGCATCGGGTAGTTCCAGCGCTTCTCGACGCGCTGAAAGAATAGCAACAAAGAATCGGTTCGTATAGTTATCCTTGGCAAGGTCGATGCCGGCGTCAGGCGGGAGGAGTTTTCTGCCGCGCCGGCGCACCTTGTATCTTGCTGATGCTCGAGAACGCAACTTCAAGTCCAGGTGGTGAATACGATGACAACCAAGGGCGCGTTTACATTTGTGCTGCACTCCCATCTCCCGTACGCTCGCCAGGCAGGCCGCTGGCCCCATGGCGAAGAATGGCTGCATGAGGCCGCGGCGGAGACATATATTCCGATTCTTAATGCACTCCATCGCCTTGCCGCAGACGACATCCCTGCGCGCCTTACCCTTACACTCACACCTATTCTGCTTGAGCAACTCAATGACAAAGACGTGCAGAGTAATTTTGTCGAGTACCTTGATTTGCGTATCGAATCGGCGGCGGCTGATCAGGAACGCTTCGAAGGCGAAGCAAATAAACAATTGCTCTCCCTAGCCACGTTTTACCTGGATTGGTACAAGGATATTAAAGATGCTTTCCTGAAACGGTATGACGGAAACCTGGTGCCTGCTTTCCGTAAACTGCAAGATGCCGGCTTGCTGGAAATTGCGACCTGTGCCGCGACACACGGTTACCTGCCTCTACTCGGGAAGGATGAATCCATTCAGTTTCAGCTAAAAACAGCGGTGGAAAGTTATAAACGCCATTTTGGACGCCCGCCGCGGACCATCTGGCTCCCCGAGTGTGCCTACCGTCCGGCTTACCAGACGGAAGATGGTCGGCTGCGTGCAGGGCTGGAGACCTTTCTGGAAGAGAACGGCATCGGTTTGTTCTTTGTGGAGACCCATCTGGTGGAAGGGGGGCGTCCCCAGGGGATTGCTGCCGGCGATGCCATCGGACCCTACGGAGCGATCACGCGCCGCTACCTGATCCCCTTCTCAGAAACCCGTCCCTCACCCCGGACAACCACGTTCCAGCCCTACCTGGTGGGGAAATCAAATGTTGCGGTGATCGCCCGTAACAAGCGCACCGGACTTCAGGTCTGGAGCGCTGACTGGGGGTATCCGGGCGAATTCGACTACCGTGAATTCCATAAGAAAGACGGCACCTCGGGGTTGCAGTACTGGCGTGTAACCGGAGCCCGGATTGACCTTGCGGAGAAAGACCTCTATCACCCTGAGTGGGCTGCAAAGAAAGTCCAGCATCATGCGGACGATTTCGCCAAGCTGGTGGAGTCGCTGCTGGTGGGTTATGCAGAGCAGAGCGGAGAATACGGTTTAATTTCCGCAAATTATGACACGGAGCTGTTTGGCCACTGGTGGTTTGAGGGCGTCGATTGGATTGAAGGCGTTCTGCGACGGCTGGCTGACTCGCAGGAGGTTGAGTTGACCACCGCAGGCGGTTTCCTTAAAGCGCATCCTCCTGAAACAGCCATTGAGCTTCCGGAAGGTTCCTGGGGCGCCGGGGGAACCCATTTTGTTTGGGATAACACGGATACCCACTGGATGTGGCCGATGATCCACGAAGCCGAGGAAAAGATGGCGGCGCTGGTTGCTTCCTATCCTGAGCCGTCGGAATCCGCGATCGCCGTGTTGAATCAAGCCGCACGGGAACTGCTTCTGCTCCAGTCTTCCGATTGGCCTTTCCTGGTGACGACAGGTCAGGCCAGGGAATACGCCACCCAGCGGTTCCTGCAGCATGTGGAGCGTTTTAATACGCTGGAAAGCAGCTTGCGAGAGGGGACACCGGACGAAACGTTCGCGGCCTGGTGCTGGGAGAAGGATAATATCTTCCCGGACATTGACTACCGGTGGTACGCGGCATGAAAATCTTACAGCTTGCTGCAGAAGCCTCACCGCTGGCAAAGGTTGGCGGGTTGGCGGATGTGATCGGTGAACTGCCGCTGGCACTTCACCGCCTGGGCGTGGATGTCCGTGTGATGCTGCCTCTGCATCCGGGCATTGACCGGACCCGTTTCCCGCTCGAAGAGCTGGGTTCTTTTGATGTGGCTCGAGGTGAACAACGGTTGAAGGCGGACTTATTCTGCATCGTGATCGAGAAGGTGCCGTACTACCTTCTCGATGGAGACCCGGTTCGCGCCGGGGATGGGGTTTACAATTCAGCTGAGATCGACGCAGAAAAATATGTGTTTACAAGTGCAGCTGCCCTCCAGGCGGCGGTTTTTCTTAACTGGCAGCCGGATCTATTGCACGCGCATGATTGGCACGCATCCCCGGGTTTGATGATGATGCACGCACTTCGCGAGCGCAACCCCTTCTGGGAAGGAACGCGCAGCCTGCTTTCCCTGCACAACCTGCCGTATTTAGGTCCGGATTGCAGGGAGGTATTCTCGGCATACGGCATACCCACGCAACAAGGTTGGCCGATCCCGGATTGGGCGAGCGGTCTTTCCCTGCCTCAAGCAATGGCTGTGGCGGATTGGCTTTCAACAGTCAGCCCTACCTACGCCCGGGAAATTCTTTCAGCGGAATATGCCTCAGGCCTCGACGATCTCATCCACAGCCGAGCGGACGAGATCACCGGCATTCTCAATGCGCTTGACTTCCATCATTGGGACCCGGCAACGGATGCTCTTGTCCCCGTTCCGTTCGACGCCGAGGACATATCGCCCAGGGCTGAAAACAAGCGTCTTTTGCAGGAAGAAATGGGTCTTCCTGTCTCAGATGTCCCATTGCTTGTGATGGTCACACGCGTGGATTACCAGAAAGGCATTGATCTGGCACTGGGTGGGCTCGAACGCCTCCTGGACAGGGAGTGGCAGCTCATCCTCCTGGGCATCGGCGCGCCGGATCTGGAGAAAATGGCGAAGGACTTTGGCGATACCCATCCGGATCGTGTCCGGATTGTCCAATCCTTCCAGCCTACGCTGTCGAACCGCATGTACGCCGGTGCGGATATTATCCTCATGCCGTCACGTTATGAGCCCTGCGGGCTATCACAGTTAATTGGCATGCGTTATGGCACCGTGCCGGTTGCCCGGGCGACAGGAGGATTGAAGGATACCATCGTGGATGATCCGACCGGAAAGGAAAGCACAGGCTTTCTCTTCACTCGTGCGGATGCGGACTCATGTGCAGGCGGCATTCGCCGGGCGCTTGCGCTCTATTCCGACAGGGAGGCATGGCGCGCGCTTCAAAAGCGAGCCATGCAACACACTTTTTCATGGTCCAACGCGGCATACAACTATCTTGAGTTATACGAACGGCTGCTTGCCAGGGGTGGAGATGCCGATGCATCCTGAGCGGATGTCGCGGAGAAGCGGCGTATTGCTGCACCCCACGTCGTTGCCTGGACCCAGTGGGATTGGTGAGCTGGGAGCCGCTGCCGAGGCGTGGGTGGATTTCATGATTAAGGCAGGGCTGGGAACATGGCAAATCCTTCCCCTCGGTCCTACCGGATACGGCGATTCACCCTACCAGAGCTTTTCAACGTATGCCGGGAATCCACTGCTTATCAGCCTGGACGCACTGCAGCTTGAAGGCTGTCTCCCTCCGGCGCTTGCAGAAACACGTGAACGACCCGGCGAGGGAGACGTTCATTTTGGGCATCTCATCCCGATGAAGTTGGGTTATTTAAAGCAGATTGCAATCTATTTTCTTGAGCAGGGTCCGGAGGGGATGTTGGCGGCCTATGAGGAATTCTGCCAGCGTCATGCGGCCTGGCTGGATGACTATGCTGAATTCATGGCCATCAAAGATTTACATCAAGGGGCGCCATGGGTCGAATGGAACCCGTATTTACGCGCCCGCGAAGGAAAAGCACTTGCGATCTTCCGTAAGGAGTTCTGCGCCGAAATTGACATCTTTAAAGTCTGGCAGTATTTCTTTTTCCATCAGTGGGAGCGGGTGCATGCGTTGACCCGTGCGGCGGGGATCGAAATCATCGGTGACATTCCCTTTTTTGTCGCGCATGACAGTGCGGATGTCTGGGCGCATCCGGAGCTCTATTACCTTGATGAAGCAGGGAACTCGACGGTGGTCGCCGGTGTTCCTCCGGATATTTTTTCGCCTACGGGCCAGCGCTGGGGCAACCCGCTCTACCGCTGGGATGTTCTCAAGGCGGATGGTTATCGCTGGTGGATTAACCGCATCCTGCACACGCTTGGCATGGTCGATGTGGTCCGGCTGGATCACTTCCGTGGCTTTGAATCGTACTGGGAGGTTCTGGCGTACTCGCCGACGGCAGAGGATGGAACATGGGTTCCCGGACCGGGCGCAGATTTCTTTACCGCGCTCGAGGAAACAGTGGGGAGGCTCCCCATCATTGCAGAGGACCTGGGCATGATTACCCCGCCGGTTCTGGCACTGCGTGATCAGTTTGACCTTCCCGGCATGAAAGTCCTCTTCTTTGCCTTCACCGGTGATCCTGATCATGACTACCTGCCGCATAACTATTCGTCACGCTTCGTGGTGTATACAGGAACCCATGATAACAACACCGCCCGCGGCTGGTATGAGGGCGCGGACGAGAATGTGCGTGACTTCTGCCGGCGGTACCTGGCGACGGATGGGAAGGATATCGCCTGGGATTTTATTCGAGCGGCGTGGAGCTCGGTCGCAGAGCGGGCGGTTGCGCCCCTGCAGGACTTCCTCGGTCTGGGAAGTGCAAGCCGCATGAATTTCCCCGGCCGGGCGGAAGGTAACTGGTCCTGGCGGGTGCTGCCAGAGCAGCTCTCCGAGGACCTGGCTGAACGCATTCGCGCGATGAGCCATATGTACAGTCGCTTGCGGTCCTGAAAAGATTGCTGGCGCAGCAAGAGGGAGGGAGGTCTAGCATGAAGATTGCTGTACTGAGTGACAGTCATGACAATATCTGGAAACTCGATGCGGCGATGGAAATCCTTCAGCGGGCTGAAGCGGTCCTCCACTGCGGAGACCTGTGCTCGCCCTTTATGATCAAGCGCATGGGTGAGGGCATCCAGGCGCCGATTCACATTGTGTGGGGCAACAACGACGGCGACCGCTTCAACATCCTCAAAGTAGCGCAGAATTACAAGCAGATCTACATCGAAGGTCCCTATGCTGAACTTGAACTCGGTGGGCGTGAGATTGCGATGACGCACTATCCTCAGATTGCTTGCGCAGCAGCTCGTTCAAGACAATTTGATCTCGTTTGCTACGGGCATGATCATACAGCGCATCAAGAAAAGGTGGGGGACTGTCTGGTGCTGAACCCTGGCGAACTGATGGGACTGCAGGGACGCAGTACGGTGGCGTGTATCGACCTGGAGACCATGCAGGCTGAGGTAATCGATATCTAGGCGACCCGAAGGAATCTTTCAGGAAAAACGTCGATGCCCCCACTCATCAGGAGCGGGGGCATTCTATAAGGGATGCATGGCACGGCGCGTAGGGAAAACGTGTGTGCGCATGAGTGCAGTAGTTCCCGGTGTGGCAGAAGCTGACTTATGGAAGCATGTCCGTGACGGTCCGGTCGGAAAATTCCTTTACCACCCGGATGCGATGTTGGTCCCCGTGTAAAGGGGTCCAGACCTGGGCGTGGAATGGACTATGTTCCGCATAAGCTGCATAATCCCAGGCCGTTCGTTCACACTCGGGGCACCAATGCCCGCCTTTCAGGATGAGGTTGGGCGTAGCCTGGAACTCGTGTCCAAGGTGACATGACCAGGTAAGCGGTGTAAAGAGATCCCCTGGGGTCATGGATGTCGAGCGGCATGTTCCGCCGCGGAAGCGGGCTGCTCCTTGAACATCGGATAGATCCAGTTCGCTCGCGGGTTTGGACTCGTCGTATCCATGATCCATGAAGGTGGGTGTTCTGTCGGGATCATACACTTCATATCCTTCTTCCCAGGTGTTTATTTGTTCACGCGTCTCAGGCGAGCCAAAGAAGGCTTTGATCCAATCCTCCTCCTTCTGTTGAAACATCCATTTCGTTCCCCCGGGCTCCACGTTGGGGCGGTTCAAGATGCGCTGCATTTTCTTTTCGTTGGGGAGTAGGTGGCGAAGAAGGGGGATTGAGCGCAGGGTCCGGATTGTTTTTAACTCCCGCTTAAAGAAAGTCTCTGGATCGAGGAAGCGGAATCTGGCAATGGCTTCCAGTTCGTCAGAATCGGTGTACCAGTGACCATGAAAGTTATACATTCCCATATCGCTAGGATTCAAGAACTTCCTGTAATCCAGTCCCATGAGGCCAAAATACATTTCCAGAAGCTGCCAGAGGGTAAGCCGCCATTTCTCGCCCCCGCCGACGTTGTAAGCCCGTTTCCAGAACGAAGGCGGGAGTCCGTCCTCACAGAGATTGGCCATGAGCAAGCCCGATTCTTCGGCTGTAATCCACTCCAGAACGTTGTTGAAATTTTGATGGAACATGATGGGCGAGGGAGCGCTTGCAAATGGCAGGATTCCGGTCTGGCGGATGCTGACCCATTTGTTCAAGCCAGATTCAAATACAGCTCGTTCGGCGGCGATTTTTGAGGTGGAATAGTAGTCAAATATCGAGCCCTTGATGGGGTCGCCGACCCGGCCCCAATGGATGGGATCGCGGCGGCAACCTGTTTCACCAACGGTGCCGATGTAGATGAGCGCGATGTCATCCGGATTCGGCTGTCGCTTGATGGCCTCAATGATATGCAGCGTGGAGCCGAGATTGACACGGATGGTTTCCTCGGGAAATTGATCGGCCATGGGCGATACCATTGCGCCGATGTGCAGAACGTAGTCAGCGCCCGCGACACACTGATCGACCAGACGGGCGTCCTTCATGTTGCCGTAAACAACGTCAATATTCTTATTGCGTGCATAGGGGGCAATAATCCGGCGGTCTCGTGGAGAGTCGAATACGAGCAGCTTCAGCTGGAAGCGATCCTGTCGTTGTACGAATTGCTTCAGGGTCTCCATGCCCATTGTGCCGGTGGATCCCGTCATGAAAACGGTCTTTTTATTGTTGGTCACGGATGTCCTTTCACTTCCATGTCAATCTCGCTGCCGGGTGGTGGTGTGGGTTGCGTTGTGTGCAAAGGGAGCCTGGAGCGCTGCATGAAGTAAAATCAACATGTGTTGAATACACGTCGATTGTTTATTATGATCGCATCAACAGGATTGAATCAATAGGCAAAGAGTACAAAGACGTTGCCAAGGCGACATACTGGTGCTGGGTGTTGATTTCCTGATGCCGAATCGTAAGGAACTGGGAGGAACTTGTGGAAAGCACAGTGGAAAACCGGAAAGTCCGTTATACAAAGCAGGTCATCCGCGAGAGCCTGTTTGAGCTGCTGGAGACGCAGCCCCTGAAGAAGATTACGGTGAAACGCCTCAGTGAACTCGCCGATATAAATCGGGGGACGTTTTATTCGCATTACGCTGACATCAACGACCTGGTGGAGCAGCTTGAAGCGGAAATCGTTGTATCAATGACCGGTTCCATCCAGTTCGAAAAAATCGGAGATGTGAATCAGCTCCAAATGTTCACGGAGGTGTTTGCGCACATTCAGTCCCACGTGGATGACTTCCGCCTCATTTTTCTGAATCCGGAATCGTCCCATTGTCTCGATAAGATCATCGCGGCCGTGTATCAATATCATGCTGCTGCCTTGCTGAGAAAGGCGCAACCCATCTCAGAGAACATGATTGCCTATACGTTCGCACTGCTGTCCAGCGGCTGTACGCAGGTCATCCTGAAGTGGATTGAGAATGATTTTGCTGAAAACCCGGCGGAAATGGCAAGATTGATCAACAGTTTCGCAGAGTGTGGTATGACGGCTTATTCGGGATGAGCCGATGTCTCACAACAGGGGTGAGGGATCCCGGATATGGCAATCATCAGGAGGAGGGTGCAGCATCTGCCCCGGGTTGTGCGAGTCCGACTTCCAGGTTCTGAGTAAGGCCATTGACGACTGGACTGGACCCGGTCTGGACAAACTCGCCTGCGTGCTTGGCAGCAAGCTCCTCGCACCGAAACGGGCGCAGGTGGCTTAGACGCTCAGGCCGGGCAAAAAGCCCAAGAGCGAGGCTGTCGTATACGCAAGAATCGGGCGATCTGCATGCCGGGCAGCATCCTCGTGGAAGGTGAGGATGCCATTCTTGAGGGAATCATCATCAGGAAACCAGGTGACAAGTGTCTCATCGAAAGCTGGAACTGCACGACCCAGGACGTGCTGGTCGCAGCAGCCATGCCACAAGGTTATTGCTTTCCACTTTGCATAGCTGACTTGTTTTCTTGCTCCCCATGACTTGCAGGTTTCGGTATGGCGATGGATTCCTCCTGCGTACTCAACCAGAATGGAATGGGATTCGTCCCGGCTATGTTCTGTGTTCTCCTCCAGTGTCGTCGCGGCGATTAACCACTGCCCCAGGAGACCCGCGCGGCGGGCTTGTACATTGCTTCCACCGCGTGTGGCGAACTGTAAGAAGGCTTTTGGGCTTGCATATTCGAGCAAGGCGATGGCGGCCAAGGCGGGGGCTTTGCCCTCGGTGAGTTTTTTAAGAACCTTTCCCAACCACAGCAAACGGGAGCCCAGTGGTGCCTGTGCTTCTTCCACTGACCGGGCATACAGTTCGTAGGCTTGCTGCCCGGTTAGATGCGCATACTTGCCGGTTGCTTGTGCTTTGAAGCTGATTAAATTAATCATCACGAAGGGTTCTGCGGGGCGCCTTAGCGCACGGGCTAATCTCAATGGGCTGGGCAATACGCTGAGGCTGACTCGATCAAGCTGCTCTTGGATGACGGTCATGGTTGGGTGCCCCTTTTGCGGCAGCGCACGCTCCCTTGTGGCGTGGAAACGGAGGCGCTTATGGCTCGGAAAAATGTTGAATGAGCTGTTGGTTTACTTCAGCAGGTTTATCTTGCATGACCCAATGCGTCGCATCTTCAAAGGTGACCAGCCGCCCGTTCTCGCAGAGGTCCACGCTGGGTTGTGCCATTTCATGGCTGAGGTGGGGATCCTGTTTTCCCCAGAGGACCAGCGTCGGCACCTGAATGATCGGCGAGGAGGCTGAGGCGCCGGACTGCCGTAAGGAAGCACGATACCAATTAATCATGCTGGACATCGCATTGGGTTGAGACCAGGCTTGCCGGTAGCGGTCACGTGCTTCGCTGGTCAGGTCTTCCGGCATGGCAGCGATGAGGAAACGCCAGTCCCCGAGCTGCACGAACCACTCGGGCAGCCGCGGAAGCTGAAAGAAGAGTGCGTACCAGCTTTTCAACATCTGCGAGGGACGTGTCCGCAGGAAACGGCCCATCACCATGGGATGGGGGACATTGGCAATCGCCAGCCGTTTGACCCTTTCCGGGCAGCGCATCGCCAGATTCCATCCGACCATCGCGCCAAAGTCATGGCCGGCAAGGTGGAAGCGTTTATGGCCAAACGCATCGGCCAGCCCGAGGATGTCCTCGACGAGGATGTCCATGCGATAGCTGGCAACCCCTTGAGGCTTGTCGCTCAGGTTGTAGCCCCGCTGGTCGGGCACGATTACGCGCAACCCGGCATCCGCCAGGGGCTGGATCTGCTGTTCCCAGCCGAACCAGGCATCGGGAAATCCGTGCAGGAGGAAAACGGGGTTGCCGTCTTCCGGTCCAGCCAGGGCCGTATGCAGGCGAATGCCGTTGGTAGAGACATGTTCAAAGTGGATGCGCATGCTATTCATGCTTCTTTCTTGACAAGGACAGGATCAGCATGACCAGTGCCAGTACAGGGAAGATGAAATTGCCAACCGCACCTGGTGCTGTGCCGGCAGTTACAAGGGGTTTCATCAATCCGAGGAGAAGTCTTCCTGTCCACTCAAAAAAGACGAAGAGCCACATCAGGGGAATCAAGGATTGATAACGCCAGAGCACCAGTACGTACAGCAAGCCGAACATCAGCTGGGTCAGGCCCCATTGGGCAAACATGCCAATGATTACCGTAGCGCCGCTTGAGGTAAAGTCATCCAGCGGGATGGTGGCGATGGATTGTGCGCCACCGTCAGGCAGAATGATGTGGGCGAGGGAGCGCCCGATGGTTAGCACGGTCATGGCGATAAAGACCCGTTTCGCAAGGGCCTTGCCTTGATACCGGTTCGCAGCTTCGTTCGGGAAGATGGTTTCGATCATCTGCTTATTCGCTCTCTTTTTTCCTTTGTATCAGGACACCGGCGATGAAGGTGACTGTACAGATGCCCAAATAGACCACCATCATGGGAATGCCTCCCCAATTGCCCTGTGTGGCTGCGTAGGAAGCAGCGTTGACGTTGATACCCAGCATACCGACCAGGTAGGCGGCTGGAATGATGCCCAGCATCGCCAGCGCCAAGGGGCGTGCTTTCCAGCCCAGCAAGATCAGCATCCACCCGGTAATGTAGTTGGATATTCCAAAGGTGCCCATCAGGCGCAGGAGATCAATCGCCACGGAGGAGGATAAATCCAACCCGGCGATGTTCGCTGCGGCGTACTCCAGCAGGATGGTGTGCATGAACCCGCGGATCAGGTCAACACACCCGAGGAGAATGGCTACAACGGAAACAAATTTGGGGATGGTCGAGCCGGTCTTCATTTTATGATCCTTTGATGAATTGGAGTCCGGCGATGCCGGGCAAGCCGTTTCGAAGTATCTTGTACAGCATGATTTCCATCTCTTCAATGTTGTAGGGCTTGTCATTCGCCAGCCACCAATCCAGCAATTGCAGCACGGCTCCCACGATGTAATGCGTGAGAAATTCAACCGGCACGGGGGCTTCGATCGGCAGCCGCTGGAGTGCGGCAGAGACCTTCTGGGTCATGGCCCTGGCAATATGCTGGCGTCCGCCAACCTGATCGAACACAACCCGGTAAAAGGTCGGGTGGTCGGCGGCGTGTTGAAAGAGGATGCGAAAACCGGGCAAGAGACTATCTGGCGCTTTCTTTTGAAGATGGTCTTCGAGATCGCCGCTGAGGCTTTAAATCGCGGCGAACAGGAGTGCCGCTTTGTCCGCATAGTGCACATAAAATGTGGCCCGCCCGAGGTTCGCTTTGTCGGTGATATCCTGCACGCGGATCGAATCGTAGCCCTGTTCCAGGATTAGCTGGAGCAGAGCGTCCTGCAGCAATTTACGGGTGCGTATGACGCGTCGGTCGAACGGTTTGTCCATAAATTCAAGCCTCTGATAATAGGCAAAATGTCTATTAAAAGACATAATATCCAAGAATGTGGGTTGTGTCAAACGGCATTTGTTAAACCATGCTGGTACTCATGCACCGGCGAATTGTGTTTTCAAGGTGGGGGGACGCGAGCAGGAGGGAAGCAATCCCTATTCGATCACGGCGTAATCGGATACGATGTTTCTATACGGAAATCATCAGGAGCGAGCTTGAACATCAAGAAAGTATTGCGAAATGTTGCCATAGGTAGTATCGCCGTCATCCTGCTTCTAACCGCCGGGATGGTGATCTGGTCCAGGACGGGAACCTATCCTGCCCGAGATGTCGCACAGGCAGCGCTTGACTCGACGGACGGGGTCATGGTTACGCAGGATCGTTGGATCGTCTTTGAGCCGGACACAGCGGTCGAGACGGGTCTAATTTTTTATCCGGGTGGCCTGGTCGAACCTGGCGCCTATGCCCCGGTATTACATGCTATTGCCGAAGAAGGTGTGCTGGTGGTGATCACGCCAATGCCCTTGAATCTGGCAATCTTCAACACCGGGGCTGCCAATGCCGTCATCGACGCCTATCCACAGATTTCGTCCTGGGTGATTGCCGGGCATTCGCTCGGGGGCGCAGCAGCCGCGATTTACGTCGAGGCGAACCCGGACGCGGTTGACGCGGTCGCCTTCTGGGATTCCTATCCACCGGGCAGTTCTGACCTGTCGGATAATGATATCGAGGCGCTCTCCATTTTCGGAACGACGAATGATGTTCCCAATACCGATAACTTCGATGAACAGCGGCATTTGCTGCCGGAGGACACCGTCTTCGTGGCGATCGAAGGCGCCAGCCATGCCCAGTTCGGTGACTATGGCCCTCAGAGCGGTGATGTCGTACCATCCATCAGTCTGAGCGAGCAGCACCGGCAGGTCGTCGAGATCATGCTGGATTTCATTTCCCCTTAAACCGGGCCGAAGGGGATGGCTGGATAAAAATACCGCTCAAGCAGATGCTTGAGCGGTTTTAGCACCCCTGCGGCGACTCGAACGCCGGCTTCTGCCTCCGGAGGGCAGCGCTCTATCCACTGAGCTACAGGGGCTTTACAGCAGGGATTGTATCGCAAGCTTTCTTACAGGACAAGGCACGCCCGTGTCATGCGGCAGAGATGCAACGCTTTTCCCGCCCATTACGGATACAATGTGCCTACTGATGCAGGTGGAGGCAATGATGCAAAATGCAGCGATGCAGGCGTTCCTTGAAAGCATTCCCGATCGATTCCAGGCAGATGCCGCTGGCGATCTCAACATAACGGCTGTACTGGACCTGGGTGAGGAATGCTGGACGTTGCGCATTCAGCCTGGGACCTGCAGCATTCACGAGGGAGATGATCCTGCCCCCGATTTGCGCCTCACCACGCGTGAAGAGGACCTGCTGCGTTTGTTCAAACGTGAACTGAATCCTTTGCTGGCGTACACCATGGGAAAGCTGCGCCTTGAAGGGGATATCCAGCTAGCGATGCAGCTCATCCAGCTATTTGATCTACCTTAATCGGTTTCTTCTGCGGGATCTGGCTTCAAGTGAAAGGCCGTGCGGATAATATCCGGCTGGTAGGGGTCAAGTCCCATTGCCCGTAAGACTTCATCCGGCCGCCCGGTTTTTCCCGGTTGCAAGCACACCCGCAGGAAAAGCTGCGGCTCGCTTTCAGAGCCCGGATGGACTTCCATCTCTTCGATCAAGGGACGCAAATTGTAGGTTTTCTTGCGCCGCTGGCGGATAATCTCCGCTTGTGCAAGGAGGGTCTCAACGCGCCCCTCCAGATCCAGGGGCTTGTCCTCCGGATGCCAGTGGATTTGATATTCCGCCGATGCGATGCGCGTTTGAAGCGCAGGTGTATGCGTGTCAGCAGGTTGAGCAGCGAGGATGCGCAAGCCCTCCGGGGATGCGGCTTGCAGGGCTTGCAGGATGTCTGCAGGCGGGACGGGCTGCTCCAACCAAACGTCTGCCACCTCGCAGCGGCTGATGATGCCCAGCGGTAGCGCAGCGCCAAGGTTGAGTTTGGGGTGGGGGTGAAAGCCCTGGGAATAGGCCAGGGGCAGTTTGGCCCGCCGGATGGCACGCTCGAAAGTGCGCTGTAGATCGAGCTGACCGCAGAAGCGCAAAGCGCCTTCTTTGGCGAATGTAATCTCGTAGCGGAATTTGACAGGTGCGTTCGGGTCACCGGTCATGGTGTCGCCCGTTTCTGGGGTACGTCCGGACAGGACCAGGCTGGACCGGGGTTCTCTCGACGGAGCTGGTTGAATTTCGGAAGGATGCCGCAGGCGTAGCAGTGGCTGCGGCAGTCTGGCCGGATTTCTCCAGCCTTGCTCATGCGGTAATCCTCCAACAGGAACTTTTTTCGTACGCCGATGTCGATGTGGTCCCAGGGAAGACGTTCCTCTTCACCGCGTTCACGATGGACGTAAAACTCCGGATCCAGGCCGACCTCCTCGCAAGCTGCAAGCCAATTCTCGGCGGAGAAATGTTCCCGCCAGGCATCGAATTTTGCGCCGCGCTCCCACGCCCGGAAGATGACTTCGGAGAGGCGGCGGTCGCCGCGCGAGAGCAGCGCTTCCAACATGGTTTCATCTGGCGAGGTCCAGTTGAATTTCAAGCCCTTTCCCCGCAGTTCGCGCCGCAGCAGATCTTGCTTGGCCGTAATCATCTCGGGCATGTCGGCGGGAACCCATTGGAAGGGAGTGTGGGGTTTGGGGATGAATGTACCCACGCCGGCGAGTACGCTGGCGCGCTTGCCGATTTGTTCCTGTCCTTCCCGCAGCACAGCTTTGCAGAGATCCGCGATGGCCTGGACATCTTCCAGGGTTTCATCCGGGTGACCGATCATGAAATAGAGCTTAATGGTGTGCCAGCCACGGCTGTAGATCTCCCGCGCGGTCTCCAGAAGCTGTTCCGTAGAGACAGGTTTGTTGATGATGGCGCGCATGCGCTCCGTTGCAGCCTCCGGGGCGAGGGTGAAGCCGCCCCGGTTGGAGTTCTGCTTCAGCAGATCCATCAATTCGACCGAAAAGGATTCAATCCGCAAGGATGGGAGTGAAATATTCACATGGCGTCCGGCAAACCGTTCGTTGACGCCTTTCACCAGCTCCAGGATGTGGCTGTAATCCGACGACGAAAGCGAGAGCAGTCCGACCTCTTCGTAGCCGGTCTGGTCCAGGAGCCGTTCGATCGACGTGAGGATTTCCTCAACCGGGCGTTCACGGACGGGCCGGTTAATCATCCCGGCGTGGCAGAAGCGGCAGCCGCGGGTGCAGCCGCGCATGATTTCGATAGGAACGCGGTTATGGGTGACATCGACGAACGGCACCAGGAGTTGCTGTGGCGGCGGCGGGAGCGTCCCGACAATCCGCTTGAGGATGCGCTCGGGCACCTGCGGCGTCGTCGGCTGCAGTGTCGCGAGGGTGCCATCCGTATTGTAGGCGGCTGCATACAGGGCAGGGACGTAGATGCCGGGAATTCCGGCCAGCTCGATCAGCAGTTCTTCTCGTGGGCGACTGCTCCCTTTCCAGTCGCGTACAGCCTCCGCGACCTCCAGAATGGCATCTTCGCCTTCCCCGATGACAAAAGCGTCGAAAAAGGGAGCCATCGGTTCCGGGTTGAACGTGGCATGTCCACCGGCAACAACGACCGGATCGGCATTTCCACGATCTACACTCCGGAGCGGGATACGCGCCAGGTCGAGCATATTGAGTGCATTGGTGTAAATGGTTTCGTACGGCAGGGAGAAGCCCAGCAGGTCAAACTCCGCCAGTGGACGCTTGCTCTCGAGCGCATACAGGGGGATGTCGTTCGCCCGCATGGCTGTTTCCATGTCAGACCAGGGAGCGAAGACGCGTTCGGCCAACATGTCATCCTGACGGTTGAGTATGTCAAGCAAAATGGTGATTCCCAGGTTGGACATACCCAGGTCGTAAATATCCGGAAACGCAAGCACGGCATGCAGCCGTGTCGCATCCCAGTCTTTGAGGACCTGATTGAATTCGCCACCGGTGTAGCGGCCCGGTTTCTGGACAGTTGGGAGAACGCGGTTGAGCTTGCGCTCCAGTTCAGAGCGATTCATAGCAAAGGGATTACCTGATTTCGACATGTTTGTTCAACGCGGGATTATACTACACGGAGGAGGGTGGAGCAGAAATCCATCCATTTGGATGTTGACGCTGCTTTTCTCCTCGTGGTAGAATTCCTGCCTGCGCCCCCATCGTCTAGCGGCCCAGGACGCGGCCCTCTCAAGGCCGAAACCGGGGTTCGAAACCCCGTGGGGGCACCTGATAAGACCTCGAATTTCTCGAGGTCTTTTTCTATAGAACTGTCTGGCTTTTGGCAGGAAATTTGCATCATGCTATCATGAACCCAGTTCAGGGACTGGCCCTTGTGCGGGGAACAAACCGCGTGCACGGACCGTTCTACTCTTTGCTGGAACAACGCAAGACCCAGGCAGGGAGCATAAGGAGCTAATGATGATGGAGAACAGGACGCGACTATTTTTCTTCGTACTGGTGCTGTTGACAATCCTAACCGCATCATGCAGCGTGCTTGACCGGTACACGGGTGAGGAAGAAGCCCCACCTTCCGAAGAACGGACCAGTGCAATTGCGGGACGCATCTGGCATGACATCTGTGGTGCGCCAGGTGAGGGGGATGCGCCTCCACTGGCGCTTCCTGAGGGTTGTGTGTACATGGATGCACAGACAGGCTACCGCGCAGACGGTGTTTTGCGATCGGAGGAACCTGGCATCCAGGGCGTTGAAGTGACCCTTGGCGACGGCGCCTGTCCCTCCATTGGCCTCGCAACCACCCTCACCGCAGCAGACGGTCTTTATCTATTTGCCGGTTTGACGGAGGGGACCTACTGCGTGCGCATTGACCCGGCCAGCACTGCCAACGCGAGCATCCTTCTGCCAGGCGCATGGACCTACCCTGGCAATGCCGGTGCAGCCATGGAAAGCACCATCGTGCTTGGCGAGGACGAAATCCGGTCCGATGTCTACTTCGGCTGGGATTTTGAATTCCTTCCGCCGTATCAAGCTCCCGTTGTGACGGAAACACCCGAAGCCTCGCCCACGCCCGAGGCAGAAGCGACGCCAACGGATATGCCCACAGAAACACCCGAAGCCTCGCCCACGCCCGAGAGCGATGACCCGCGCACCTATCTGGGTGATCCGGACTGGACGGATACCTTCGACGGCAGCACCTACTGGCCGGTCTATACGGATGATCATGTCTCCTTCGTGATTGAGGATGATCATCTGGAGATGACCGCCTTCAACGCCGATTACTGGAATGGTTGGACGATGCCGGCAGGCCGGATCGATGATTTCTATCTGGAGATGACGGCGGAACCGGGGTCGTGCTCCGGACGGGATTCCTTCGGGGTTGTGCTGCGAGCTTCGCACATCGATATCGGGCAGGAAGGCTATCTCTTCGGTATTTCCTGCGACGGACGGTATTCCCTGCGGCAATGGGATGGCGAGGAGCTCACGAAGATTGTGGACTGGACTCCGACAGACGAACTTCAAGCCGGCGGCGGAGAGACCTACCGTCTGGGCATCATGGCTGAAGGGGACCGCTTTACGCTATATATCAACGGCGTCATGGTGCATGAAATTTCCAACAGCGCATATGACGAAGGGATGTATGGCGTCTTTGTGAGCGCAGCGAACACGCCGAATTTCACCGTTGTGGTGGATGAGATGGCGTATTGGTTGCTTCCGTAACCACACGGAGGAGCAGGTGTATCTGCGCAGGAGGTCATCACTGGCGGTGATGACCTCCTTTTCGATTCTTGTGAAGATTGAATTCCTGGGGCCTCCTTGAGGACGCAACGTTGATTTTGATGTAATGCGTTTGTAAGGTGCTCGTCCGGGGTTGTGTATTAGATTATTAATGAAGTATGACATTGTCTGAACGTGCCTTTGTGGAGCGGGGAGTTGGTTGTATGGAACGGATGATGAAAGCTGGACTGCTGGCTGTTCTGGCGGCATTTGTGTTAACTCCGCTCGCGCACGCCCTTTCGATTACGTCGCTGTCGGCGACGGATGCACCGCTGCAGGGGCAGGTTGTGACCATCACCGCCAGCGTTTTGGCGAATACGCCGGTTCAGCAAAGCTCCAATATCTACTACGAGATTATTGCCCCCGATGGTGTGACGGTTGTCCAGACTCACCGCACCACCGTCCCGAAACTGCGCCATGGCGACACGTTTTCCGATGCCTGGAGCACCAACAACAGCAGTTTTCCGCAGACGGGAAATTATACGGTGACGGCTTGCTGGAGCCGCCAGAACCAATCCGGCTGCAATATTGACTACAAGGTAACAACGTTCTATTCGGTGCCCACAGTAGGGATCGTGCTTGGATTGATGGGCTTAGGACTTTTCGGGGCTTTCATGTGGAAAAGAAGGGATTGGTTCACGGGCCTGCAAACGATGAAAGGATCCAATGTCGCTTGAGTTGCTCAGCATCGTCGTGGCTGTCTATATCGCCGGTTTACTGCTCGTGCGCAAGCGCCAGCACAGCTTGTTCGGCTATGCCTGGAGTGCGTTCGGCTTTGCCGTGATTCTCATTCTGGCTGGGCAGGCGGGCGGATGGCACGATACGCTCGGGCGCATTCAGGCGCTCATTCTGAAGACGGCCGGAAGCGGCATCGGCTTGGATATCGACATTCTGGGGCAGTCACATCTGGTTGTTCCCGACCCCACCGGCTGGTCGGTGCTTTCCATTGGTATTGAGTGCTCGACGTTGATTGAGGCTTCTGTCTTTGCGGGGATTATGTTGTTTTACCCACGCTTTCCTGTGCAGGAGCGTTTGCTCAGAACGGGGATCGGAATTGTGGCGACCTTCCTGATTAATCTTGTCCGCTTGAGTGTGATCGCGGGCATGGTCGCATGCCTGGGAAAGCCGGCTGTGCCGTGGGCGCATGCCCTGGTTGGCCGCCTGGTCTTTTTTGTTGGTGTGATCGGGGTGTACTGGTATATGTTGACCCTCCCGACGCTGCGGATGGTCAAGCGCGATCTGGAAATCAGTGGCCGGTCGGTATTGTAAGCTGAAGGGATTGAGTGCATGAACTGGGAATCGCTGCTTTTCTTCTGGGGTGTCTGGCTTCTCATCCCGCTGGTTGTTGACATCAGCCAGGCGGTGTCGGATGCCGTTTTAGTGTGGCGTTCCCGGGAGATGGCGAAGCCGTATCCGCCGCTGCCGCGCGTGAACCTTCCCAAGATTTCCGTGGTCATTCCCGCCTATAACGAACAGTTAAATATCGACCGCTGCATCACAAGCCTCAAGGCCCAGACGTACCCGCATCATCTCATTGAGGTCATTGTGATCGATGATGGGTCGACCGACCGGACGGAAGCCGTTGTCAATGGACATATCTCCGGCAACCCCCACTGGAACGGGCATATCCGTCTACATAACCGCGTGATCGAGGCGCGCGAATTCGGCGGTGTGATGACGCTCGTGCAGGGCAGTCATAAGGGCAAGCCGGCGGCTGTCAACCTCGGGCTGGCACGCTGCCGCGGCGATCTCATTTTTGCGATTGACTCCGATGTCGTCCTGGAGCAGGAAGCGATTGAGCAGGCCGTGGCCGCGTTTCTTGCTGATCCTGACCTGATGGCGGCCACGGCGCATCTCATCATCGACCGCAATCTGCTGGTCGTTGCAGATGATCATGGGCATATTGCGCTGGATGAAAATGACCTGCCGACGCCACAGTCACTCACCTTGAGCGAGCGCTACCTAAACGCCTCTCAGTTTCTGGAGTACATGCAGTCGTTCCGCATCGGCAGGCATGCCGAGGCCGCGCGCGGTGAATTGTTCACGCTGTCCGGCGCCTGTGCAATCTTCCGCAAGGAAGTGCTGCTCGAAATGAACGGCTACCGCGGCCGCACGGTCTCTGAAGATACCGACGCGACCTTGAGCCTCCAGCGGCGGCAGCACCGTGTCGGTTACCTGCCACAGGTCCGTACGCATCTTGCGCCGGTTATTCGCTGGGCTGAGCTTTCAGCGCAGCGCATCCGCTGGCAGCGCGGGCAATTGGAAGTCCTCTCGGTCAACCTGGATATGCTTGGGAAAGCAGGCCGCTTCTGGCGTTGGAGCCTTCCTCTCCGGCTTCAAACCGATCATGCACTTACCATTCTGCGCCTGATCTGGCTGTTCTTGCTGCCCTTGTTCCCGCTTGTAGGCTACCCTCTCTCAACGGTCGCCCAGGCTTTGGCGCTGCTGTATTTGCTCTATTTGTTGACGGACATCATGGAAATGCTGGTGGCATGGCCGATCGCCGCAAAAAGCGAACGCAGACTTCTCAGGGAGGCGGCGGTATTTTTGCCGCTGCTCCCGCTGTACCGTATCGTTGTGTATTTCTTCCGGGTGAGCGGAATTCTACGAACGTTAAGTGAGAAACCAACGTGGACCGTATCAGGGACCTGGTTCCAGGGGTTGAAGACACCGACCGGCCAGAAGATCAAGAATCTGGCGAAGGCGTTCCTCAACGTCTGGGCCGAATAACATTTCGCTATTGGATCAAAGCAGAAGGTGGGCCGCTGCTGATTGTGGCGCTTGCTTTTCTGGGCTTGTGGGCGTTTATCTGGAGCGGAGATTTTCCCGCTGCCATTGATTTCTGGGGGCATCTTGCTAAGGCAGAGTATCTTGCCGGGGAAGTCGCCACGCAAGGGATCAGGGCATTCTTCAACACCACCTGGTATCCGGACTGGTATCTGGGAGATGCGTTTCTGACGTATTACCCGCCGCTCACAACTTTCGTGCTCACGCCGTTCGTGCTGCTCTTCCGGGCGCCTGGTCTTATTCACAAAGCCTTCACGACCCTTGCTCTCGCTATGTATGGCGGGGGCGTTTACTGGTTTGTGCGCGCCACCTGGGGGCGCTGGCCAGCAGCTCTCGGCACCGTGCTTGCGGTCTGGGCGCCGTATCAGCTGCGGACGTTGTTCTTCGAGGGCAACTACCCGCGTATGCTTGCGTTGCTCGCTCTCCCTGTTATTGCGCTGGCAACGGAACGTCTGCTAGGAGAAAATCGCCGAAAAATGCCAACGGTGGTTCTTCTGGCAGGAGCTTGGGCGTGGGCCATCCTGGCGCATCCCCAGCAAGCGGCGATCTTTGCCGTTGGCATGGCAATGTTTGTCATTGCTCGCCTTTTTCTCGAACCGGAAGTTCCCTTCCGCTGGGCCATTTATGTGCTGGCGGGCCTGGTTGGCGGTGCGGGATTGAGTGCACCCTGGAGCCTGCCCGCGTACAGTTACGGGGAACACCCACATGTTCCATTCCTCCCCCTTGAAAAAATCGACCTCTTTTCAGCACCGGTGACCGCGCTTATCCCAAACTGGAACAGCTCGTCGGGTGTGATTACAGTTGGCCTCGGTGTTCTTGTACTGGTGCTGCTGAGTTTGATGTCACGACCGGAACGGCGGCGTTCTGCCTGGGCAATTGCTGGGCTTGTTTCCATCTGGTTGGCATCTGGACCCGCCGGAGTCTTGTTCAGTCTGCTGCCGATGCACAATGCGCTGATGCCGGAGCGGTTCCTGAACTTTGCCGGTTTTGCGCTGGCTGTTGCGGCTGCTGGATTGCTGCCCATGCTCAGGCGGGCGGTGGTTGCCCGCGCCATCCTGATAGCTGTTCTATTTGCTGTGGATGCAGTCCCTTCACTTTCCATCCTGCAGGGAAGGGCATTTCCGCAGCGGGAGGCTGCACTCGGCGTGGTTGCACCGGAGGATGATCAACCTGGTCGCACGCTGCTTCTTACCTACCCCGAACCCAGCGCCAGCGAAATTTACTTTGCGGGGAAGCAAAATGAACTCGTCAATGGCTGGGCGCTGGAAAATACACCTCATCACAAGAGCATCCGCCGTTATCTGGGTGCGATGGCGTGGGGTTCGGATTATGTCGCGCATCTCATGGGCATCTGGGATGTCAATCAGGTCGTAATCCAGGCAAACGGAAACGAAGTCGAACTCACCCACAGCCTGGTCAGTGCCGGTTTCAGCCCGGATGTCAACATCGGTGATTATGCTGTGTGGACCCGTGCGGAGCCGTTTGGCCCAGTTCAGGGGCTTCCTTCCAGGCGCATGCTTGTTCTGGGAGACGGCATTACGCATTTGCTGGCAGCTTTCCCGTTTGCAGAGGAAGCCCTAGAAGAATCGCTGCTTGCTTTCCCGGAGGAAGCGTTCGCACGTTATCCGGCGGCAGCGATGTCTCATTTTATCGGGCCTGCGGATTCGATGGCTGCTGTGGAAGCCCGCGCCAGAGATTATGTGGAAGCAGGCGGCACATTGATCGTCGATTTATCCGGCATGGAGGAAACCTTCGCCAGCACGCTCGATTTTCTGGATGTGCGCGTACTCCGCATCCAGGTTTCTGATGTCATCAACCTGCGCTGGGATGAAGCCCTCGGCGACATGCCCGAAAGCCTGGCGTTGGACGCGGCTGGAATGGATCAGTGGTCGGGGGCTGTGTATGGCGACCTGGACCGGGTCTTCGCGGAAGTTGAACTGGATGGAGAATGGTTCCCGGTGTTGGGTTACCGTGATATCGGTGAAGGCCGGGTGTGGTTCGTGGGAATGAATCTTCTCTATTACGGCCAGGCCGCAAATGCTTCCGAACTGCTGTCTCTGGCGGATGAACTTATGCTTGCGGACGTCGAACTCGCGCGTGATCTTCAATACAACATACTGGATGTGACCGCGTGGGCTGAGACCGGACAGGGGGTGTATTTTGAGTATCAGGCCGCGGAGGTGATCCCGGAAGCCTTGATTTCCTACACCTATTCACCCCGTTGGGAGCTCCGCATCGATGATGTCCCTGTGTCATTTGAGCGCTTCGAAAACCTCATTCTGACCTCACTGCCGGCCGGCTCGCATACCGTCGAGCTTGTTTACCGGCGCTATGGAACCGGATACCCGGTTGCCGGCTTTGTGATTGGCGTTCTGGCTGCAGTTGCCCTCGGAGGTGGATTGTTGCTGGAACGTTCCCGCGGGGAGCCGCAATTGGAGGAACAAGCACCAGGGCAGGAAGAAGAGCCCAGGGAATATGCCGTCTGCGCCAATTGCTCATTCCGCTTTGCCGAGATCGGCCCTCCCACCGCAGTAACCTATCCTTTCCAGGTGGTTCACTGTCCGATCTGCGGGCTCAGGATGGATGATGAAGGCTTTGAACCCGGCCGAACCTTGTCGGAGGGAGATCGCAAACACGCTCTCGATGACTGGCTCAGCGCAAATCGCTACAGCCCTGACATCGTCCATGAGCGTTGGGGCTTTGAAGCTGAGGAATTTTTCTCGGAACAGCCGCGGGATGAATCGGCTGGCTATGATGACCCCCTGAACAACCTTTCACCTAGCAGGTAGGTATGCAGAAGCCAACGCGAATATTAATTTGTGACGACACCATCACGCTGCTTGATTATCTCGGGTTTGTGTTTGAGAAACAGGGTTTTAATGTCATCAAAACAGCTCTGGGCGAGCAAGCGCTCGAGAAAGCCCGGGTGGAGTCGCCGGACATTCTCCTGATCGATGTCATGATGCCGGGGATCGATGGGCTCGAGGTCTGCCGCCGACTGCGCGCGCAAACTGAGACGCATGACGTTCCCATCCTGCTCTATTCTGCAACCGTGGGTGAAGAAATACGGCGGGACGCCCTGGATGCTGGCGCAAATGAACTTCTCGGAAAGACCCTGCATCATGCAGAACTCGTGTCCAGGGTGCGCGATTGGCTGGCGCTGCAGCATTTGCCCGGTGGTATTGGAATCCCCGAGGCGGTTGAAGGTTTGAAGGATGTCCGCGAGTTGTTTGATACGGAGATGGTCTGGCTTTTATCGGCCTGTAATGGCTCTCTCGAGGATCTTGCACTTGTGTGCCGGGCCGGTGAACAGGAAGCGCGCCGGGTGATGGAAATGCTCGGGAGGGGTCCATATCCCATGGACACCGGGTTTCCTCCCGGGGTTGCCTTACTTGAGCGACGCAGGTATTTTCATCTCTCTGTGCATGAACTCTCTCAAATGCCTTCCAGCGCAGGTCTGGCGCGGGCCCTGGTGCATTTAGGCGCGTACCGTGTTAACATCTATCCGTTGCAGAGTCCTGAGAAAACGCAGGGGGTGCTGGTGTTCTCCTCACCTGCAATATTAATCGACGACGAGGAAAGCAACCGGCTCGCGGGGATCGCGCTGCGATTTGCTGCCGGCATGCTTGGACTGTGGGTCCGGCGCGCCAATGGATAGAAGGCAGGAGAGGGCCAGATGAGATTAGGTTTGCTGACGGGTGGGGGTGACGCTCCCGGGTTGAACGCCGTCATCCGGGCGGTGGTGAAGACTGCCCGCCGTCATTATGGCGACGACGTCGTTGGCATCCGCGATGGCTATGAGGGGCTGCTCACACCCGACGGCGTGATCCCTATGGAGATTGATGATGTGCGCGGCATCCTGCCGCGCGGCGGCACCGTGCTCGGCACCGCCAATCGCGGCAATCCCTTTGCGCGTCGCATTGTTGAAAATGGCATCGAGAAGCTTGTGGATGTCTCTGATGAGGTCCTGGAGCGCATTGTCGCTCTTGGATTGGATGCACTGATTGTTGTGGGCGGCGACGGGACGATGCGCATCAGTCATGAACTGGTGCAAAAGGGCTGTCCGATTATCGGCGTACCGAAGACCATCGACAATGATATCGGCGGTACGGATGTGTCCTTTGGATATGACACTGCCGTCAATTTCGCCATGGAGGCGATTGACCGGCTGCATACCACAGCCGAAGCCCATCACCGCGTGATGGTGGTGGAACTGATGGGGCGGGATGCAGGTTTTATTGCTCTACGGGCGGGAATTGCCGGTGGTGCGGATGCCATCCTGATCCCTGAAATTCCGTTTGAATTGAATGCGGTATGCGACACCATCCGGGAACGTGCGGAGGGGGGGCGCCATTTCAGCATCCTCGCCGTCGCGGAAGGCGCACGACCGACTGACGGTGAGCAAGTTTTCGTCGAAGCAGGAGATGGGCTGCGCTTACCACGCCTGGGAGGGATTGGATACCAAGTGGCCGACGCCGTTGCCAGACGCACCGGAATGGAGACGCGCGTCACGGTACTGGGTCATTTGCAGCGCGGCGGCAGCCCCACGGCATTTGACCGCTGGCTGGCAACGCGGTTCGGGGCGGCAGCTGTTCGCCTTGCCCACACAAACGGTATGGGGCGGATGGTTGCCGTTCAGGGCACCCGCATTGTTGACGTCAGCCTTGCCGATGCGCTTGCCGTTCCCAAGCGGGTTGATCCGTCCTGCGATGCCATCGAAACCGCCCGCGGCATGGGAATTTCCCTGGGCGTGGGAGAGGTGTAGCCCCATGACCACATCGGAACCATTGAAACCGCTGAAACGCTCCACCAGTCGCATCAATCGTGCATCGCTTCTCTTCGGGGCCTTTATGGGGGCGGCTTTCTTCCTCGTCCAGGCAGGAGTCATGGAAATTGTGCTCGCCCGCGATGCGACCTGTCTGGCGAACAGCGGTCAACTGCGCATAGGCATGCTGGCGGGAGAGGCCTGTCTCCCGGAGTGGCAGCGGCTGCTTCTGAGCGGGGCGGCTCTGGGGATTGCCGGGATTTTTTTGCGGGGAGTCCGCTGGCTGGGATGGTTGGTCAGCGCAGGCCTCTACGCCTTGCTGGGGGCGACAACCAGCAGCATGAAGCCTCGTCTGGGATTGGCTGTCTTCTTCGGCGGGTACATCCTTATGACGGCTGTAGCCGCTGTGCTTGCGTACATTGCGCAGTTTGTTGTTTGACGTCTAGCTCTTTTCCTCAAACAAGCGCGCAATTGCATCGCGGCGGGGTAGTGCCACGGCAGTTTTTGCCGTGGCTTCCAGAAACCAGACACCCACACCTTCAACTGCTGTCCCGATGTCGGCGGCAGGGATCCCTTCTTCCCTCAGGTTATTGAGGATGTCCTCTGCGCGGTCGGGTTCTGCTGCTAGCAGCAATGCGCCGCTGGAAAGGGCTTCAAGTGGATCGATGCCGGCTGCCTGGCAGACCTGACCAGCTTCGGGCGGAATGGGGATGGCATGCGGGTATATGTGGAGGGCAACGCCGGCGGCTTGCGCCAGCTCAATTAATCCGGTCTTGACGCCGCCTTCCGTGGGATCATGCATGGCGGTTACCCCACCGGCGGCGCAGGCATGGTGTGCATCGGCGACAACACTGATGCCGGGCTCGTGTAAATAGCGGCGGGCTACGGCCACAACCTTTTGCGGCAGGAGGTCTTCCAGAGGTAATTCGTGTGACAGAATGCTGGCAGCTTCCAAGGGAACACCTTTGGTAAGCAAGATGCGATTACCCGGTTTCAAACCCTCGGGTGTGATGAGATTTGCAGGTGCAACTTCACCAAGCATGGTCCCAGCAACAACCGGACGGGGGAGCCCTGCTGTGATTTCCGTGTGACCACCCACCAGTGCAATTCCAAGCGTTTTACATGCCGAACGCATTTGCTCGAACACGCGAGTGACCATCTCTCGATCCGCATGGCCTTCCGGAAGGAGGACTGTGGCAAGGAACCAACGAGGAGTCGCACCGGTCGTGGCGATGTCATTGGCGTTGACGTGAACTGCGTACCATCCAATTTCCTCTGTAGCAAACGTAATGGGATCTGATTTTATGGCCAGGTAGGTGTCGCCCATATCCAGAATGGCACAATCCAACCCAATGCCAGGGCCGAGTACAACGCGGGGATGATCGTCGAAGGACATGCCTCTGAGGAGGGTTGCCAGTTCTGCTGCGGGCAGTTTGCCAACCGGGAATGGATTAAAGGTCATCGCGGATCGCCTTCCAATGTCGTCATGCCGTGGCTGCTGCTTGGAACAGCAGCGCCGCACGTGTCAGCGGATAAACATAGCGTCGCCAAAGGAATAGAAGCGGTAGCCATTTGCGACGGCCTGTGCATAGGTGCCCAGGATTCGCTCGCGTCCGGCGAACGCGCTCACCATCATGATGAGCGTAGAGCGGGGGAGATGGAAGTTGGTAATGAGGGCATCAATGCCTTTGAAGGAATAGCCCGGCAGGATGAAAAGAGACG